>Ga0210094_1000105_pt1 | contig 11452 bp, 9 predicted proteins | sample Browns_TuleA_D2_FD_184854 | JGI IMG/M metagenome (GOLD analysis project Ga0210094, IMG submission 184854) | Wetland microbial communities from San Francisco Bay, California, USA, that impact long-term carbon sequestration - Browns_TuleA_D2 (SPAdes) | ecosystem: Environmental > Aquatic > Marine >... | reverse complement strand
TGTTTTGAGGATCTTCATTCCTGGGGTTGTCGGAGGTCAGGATGACCCAATCTGCAAGACGTCCCGCAACTTCTCCCATCAGCGGTCTTTTTCCACGATCCCGGTCTCCACCGCAGCCGAAAAGCACAACAACTTTTTTTTCCGTGTAATTCCGAACTGTTTGCAAAAGCTGCATTAGCGCATCGTCGGTGTGTGCGTAATCGATAAAAATCAAAAAGGGCTGTCCATGTTGGATGCGTTCGAGCCTTCCCGGCACCTGGGGCATTCTCTTTATTCCTGTGGCAATCGTTTCAGCCGGAAAGCCGCAAGAATGCAATGAAGCGAAAACGCCGGCGACGTTATATGCGTTAAAACGTGCAATTAACGGACTGATCAGCAAAATTTTGTCCCGTGATTCACCGTATTCCATCAGGATCTCGCTGCCTTGTGAATCGGATTTCCAGCTAACAATCCGGTAGTCGGCTTTTTCATCGAATCCGTAGCTGACCGCTTTCAATCCCATCTCTGACCGTTTCGTCAAAATCCGCAGTCCGTAAGCATCGTCTCGATTGACGGCGGCCGTATCCGCTGTGCAAATCCGATTTTCAAAAGCCATCCACTTTGCCTGGAAGTAATCTTCCATTGTTTTGTGAAAGTCCAGATGATCCTGTGTAAGGTTTGTAAAAATTACGGATTCAAAATGGCATGCTGCGACTCTCTGCTGGATCAAGGAATGCGATGAAACTTCCATCACACAACCTCCGCAATCTTCAGAAACCATTACGGACAGCAATTGCTGAAGATCCAACGATTCCGGTGTGGTCAGTCTGGATTGTTCCAGGAACTGAGGGCCACGATACTGAACGGTCCCCAGAAGACCCGTGGAAATGCCCGCAGCTTCCAGCACAGACCGCATCAAGAAAGTACTCGTCGTTTTTCCGTTCGTTCCCGTGACTCCAAACAATCTCAATTGTTCGGACGGTTTTCCATGGTATTGATGGCTGAGAACTGCCAGCGCGTATCTTGGCGAATCGACTTGAATGTGGGGAAGTTCGGTTGAAATCTCCTTATTTGTTAGAATTGCCGCGGCTCCTGCAGCTTCCGCATCTTTTAAGAATTGAGCTCCGTGAAAGTTCGTTCCGGGCAGGGCAGCAAAGAGATTTCCAGGCTGGAGTTTTCTAGAATCGTACGCGAGACCGGTGATTTCTACGTCCAAATTGCCATAAGCATCATATTTCTCCAGAAAGGAGAGGAGCGTGCGTAGATTCATTCTTATTTACGATTAACATTCCGGTTTGTTCGTGTGACGTTCTGGCTTGAGGTACCTAAAGTGATAATACAAAGATCATCCTCGGTTAACAATGTTCCGGGAAACGGCCATTGCTTAATGACTGTTCCTGTGCCCAGGAGACGGAAAGGCCTGTTCGCTTTGGAAAGTAATTGGACAATTTCTCCCGCGGTCTTACCGTAAAAAGAAGGCATCACAAGCCCGGAGGCCTTATAGTCGTCATTGCCATTCTCGAGCTTGTGATGCTGTTCAGGAGGAGTGTAGTTTACCGGCTCTATGTCTTCCGAAATGATGCTTGTTTGCTTCACGCGGGGGAACGCGGATGCAACTTGAATTGCAGGGTTTTGTACCTGATCAGGGGGAATGTCCAGATACTTCAACACCTGTTGTCCGATCTTCCGGAAAAGAGGGGCAGCTACTCTCCCGCCATAGTGTTCCTTTTTTGGACCACGGATTAGAGCAATCATTGCAAATGCCGGTTTCTGTGCCGGAACATAGCCTACGAAAGATGCAATATAGCCGCCATCTGCGTAGGTACCGGATGGTCCGATTACCTGCGCCGTTCCTGTTTTTCCGGCAACCGAATACCCGGGAATTTCTGCGAGGGTACCGGAGCCTCCTTCATCGACGACGGCTTCGACAAATGTTTGTAACGTTTCAATCGCTTCGTGCCGAATGGGCAAAGATTGTGGCTGGGGGAACACAGTCTGTTGCAATTTGCCGGATGAATCCGAAATTCTTGCGACGGTATGTGGAGTCGGCAAATAGCCGCCGTTGCCAATCGCACTCATCATTCGCAATACCTGAATGGGGGTAACGCCGATCTCCTGGCCGATGGAGACGGCGCCGATCGAAATCGCGGACCACCTGCTGGGCGGCCGGAAAACACCGGGTGCTTCGCCGGGAAGATCGATGCCTGTTCTTTTGCCGAAGCCAAAAGCCGTTGCGTAATCAAATAGTGACTGTGGACCAACGATCATCCCAACTTTGATTGTGCCTACATTGCTCGACTTTTGAATGATCTGACGGAAGGTGAGCGTACCAAATGGTTTGTGATCCTTGATGATGTGGCCGTTGACACTGATGGAGCCATGCTGGCAATCAAACAAATCATCCGGATCGACAAGTTGCTTGTCCAGCGCGGCAGCAGCAACAACGGGTTTGAACGTGGATCCCGGCTCGTAATAATCCTGAATTGCGCGATTTTTCCAGCGCGTGTTTGCATACTGCTTGTAAATGTTCGGATTGAAAGTCGGCTCATTCGCAAGTGCAAGAATCTCACCGGTATAAGGGTTCATGATAATGACTGCGCCACTTTCAGCGTCTTGCTCTTCTACTGCCTCGTGCAATTCTTCTTCCGCGATGTGCTGAATCCCGGCATCGATTGTGAGTTGCACTGTACGTCCGGTTGTTGCCGGCGTGCTGCCGGTTGAATACAGAAGCCGTTTCTTCGCATCGCGCAATACAGGGAGCTTGCCGGGAATGCCGCAAACGATGTTCTCGTATTGATATTCGACACCGCTCAGTCCTTTGTTATCAATTCCGACAAAACCCACCACATGCGACGCAAGCTCTTTGTTTGGATAGAATCGCCGGCTCTCCTGAGTAAAGTACACACCCGACAGGTTCGCCTGCCGTACTTTGTCCGCCAATTGTTGAGAAACCTTCCGTGCAATCCAGACGAACGGACGGTTCTTGACCACGTTCAGAGGTTCTTTTATTTCTATGGGAACGATTTTTGAAATCGCTTTTAGCTCACTGTCCAGGTCTTTCATCGCTTCGGGCACACCGTAGATGGAAGTCATTGGCACGGAAATGGCCAGCGGACGGTTTTTTCGGTCGAGGATTGGTCCGCGCTCGGGAAGCAGTGCGACGACACCATTCCTCTGCTTGTTGGCGCGGGTGACGTAGTAGTCATGCTGGATCACCTGCACGTAAAACAGCTTGAGTAGAATGATTCCGGTCCAGATGAAGCACAAAAGGATTGCGAACTGGAATCGAGTCCGCAGGAGTCCTGTTGACCCTCTTTTACTCTTGTGCTGGTACTGTCTTGCTATCATTTTTCGTATGCTTCGATAAGATGACGATTTGATCTGGATTCGGCTTTATAAGGTTCAATTCCGAAATCGCGATGTCTTCCACACGATTCAAGGAACGCAGGGCTTCCCGTTCCAGGATAAGTTTTTGCTGCTGCTCTTTGAGCAAACGCTGCTGCGTATAAACGTCTTTCATCTTGTAGCCCATGCTGAGAATCTCCACGCCCCTCCAGATGTAGGAAATGATTCCCAGCACAATCAATGAGCACGATACGAAAATCAGCATGAGACTGCGAAATTGCACCGGATCCCGCTCTTTCACGGGCTCCTGCTTCGGCAGCCGATTCGATTGTATGTAAACGCGATTCATGCTTTTAGCTCTCGACGCAACAACGCAAAGGCGCAAAGAATCAACCTGTTCTTCTCTTTTCGCATTAGCGTTTTTGCGTCCAAATTCATTTTTCCATTAACCATTCGGCCCACATTTCGCGGGGAGCAGGGCCGCTGAGTTTTTCAATCGCGCGGAGTTTCGCGCTCCTGCTCGCAGGATTCTCCTGGATTTCCCTTTCGCCCGCGACCACAGGCTTTCTCGTCAGCATTTTGGACAGCGGCCTGCCGCCACAAATACATTGCAAAAGACGTTTCGAGCAGCGGCAAGCCGCCGATAAAAACTGAAATACTTGCTTAATGATCCGGTCTTCGAGGGAATGAAAGGAAATTACAGTCAAACGCCCGCTCTGAGCCAGAGAATCAAAAGCGTCAAACACAAACTGATCGAGGCCACCCAATTCACTGTTCACAGCGATACGCAACGCTTGAAACGTTTTTGTAGCCGGATGAATTTTGTCCGCCGGTTTGCGATGCTTCGCGCTTTCAATCACTCTTACGAGCTCTCCTGTTGTTTCAATGGAAGATTTCTTTCTTTCCTCAATAATCTTTCGTGTAATGGCACGTGCTGCAGGTTCTTCCCCGTATTCTCGAATCATCTTCAGCAGTTGTTCTTCCGAACTGCGATTGACAAGCGAAGCCGCCGTCAGTTCCTGTCGTTGATCCATTCGCATGTCCAGAGGACCATCCTGTTGAAAGCTGAAGCCGCGTTGCGGGGAGGTGAATTGCAGCATGGAAGGACCGAGGTCCACAAGGATTCCATTCGGCTCAGGCAAATGAATCTGGTCCAGAATAGCCCTCAACATCCGATAATCCTCATGAACCACGGTCAAGCGGTCCTTGTAAGAAGCCAGGCGCTTTTCTGCTACCCTGATGGCTTCTTCATCTTTATCTATCGCCAGCAGTCTTCCATCGGGCGCCGAAACCTCAAATATTCTTTCGGCGTGCCCACCCATCCCCAGTGTGCAATCTACATAAAAACCACCCGGCCGGCAGTTGAGAAATTCTATGGATTCCTCTAACAATACCGGATAGTGCGTCTTCACGTCTGTACGTCTGCGTGTCTTCGCGTTGGTCGCTACGTGAAGACGCGCAGACGAATCTGCGCGGAACCCGGGGAGGTTCCGCGCAGTTCAGGGGTCTCGGATGTCTCCGATATAAGTGCTTAACGAGCAATGAGTGCAGACAAGGAAGCCTCACTGCTCATTGCTATGGCACTAAATTCCGAGACTCGACAGTTGTAAAAGATCGTTTTCGGTAATCGGCTCTTCGGCGATGCGTTTCGCGAAGTTTTGTTCATTCCAGACATCGAGATGATCGATTTTTCCCAGCACTCGCAATTCGCCACGAATGGCCGCGGAGTCCCTCAGCGTAGTCGGAACCAAAATTCTTCCCTGTTTGTCCATAGTCACTTCGTTGCCGAAATAATTGACGCGATCCAGATACTTGCGTCGGGAAGGATTGAGGGAGGCGGTTTTTATCAGTCGCTCTTCACGAGCTTCCCAAACCGTAAGTGGGACCACAAAAACATTCTCTCCAGTGAGGCTGGTGATAAAGAAATCATACCCGTAGCTTTTCACCAGTATGTCTTTAAACATGGTAGGAATCTTCAATCGACCCTGTTCGTCGACCGTGGCAAGAGTACTGCCGCGTAAATTCGGTTTTCTCTGTGAAGCCATGTTGTCCCTATACTGACCGAGGAACTCCTATTGCGTCCATTTTTGGCCTTTTTTTACCTGAAAGCAGTATGCTCCTGTTTGGAATTCTTGTCAAGCATTGTTTGGGCTATAATTTCAGTGCCGGAGTGACGAGCAATGAGCAATGAGGGTAACGGATATTATCAGCCGCCAGTGCCTCCTCCTTTGCCTCCGATGCCTCCGCCCCGCAAGGAGGAGGGCGCCGGAAAATACATCCTCATCATCGGAGGCGGGTGCTTGTTGCTGCTTCTTTTTGCGGGGGCGATCGGCTTCTTTGTTTATTACATCTTCAATGCGACGGCCGATCCGTTAAAAGTGGTCAATCTCCAGTTGGAGGCCGTTCGTCAAAATGATCTGGAAAAGGCATATTCGTATTGTTCCGCCGGTTTCAAGCGGATTACGAATTATGAAAGCTTTCAGGGTTTTGTGAATGGAAACCCACAGCTTAAGAATTCGGAAGAATTTACGTCCAACAACCGGGAAATTGCGAAGGACACGGTAAAACTAACAGGCAGTCTCGTTGGCGCTGGAGGATCCACACCTGCGGAATATCATCTGGTTCGCGAGGGCCGGGCCTGGAAGGTTCAATATATAGATCTCGGGGCCTCCGGAACGGCGCAGACCACGGGATCGGAACCGAGTCGCGATATAGTTTCTACCAGGGAACCACAGGCAGAATCTCCATCGGAGCCGAACAGGGATCTGGTCGACACTACGACTACGAGCGGGCTACGGATACAGGAAATTCAGGTTGAACAGCAGGCGGAAGGAAATCTTGCTGCGATTACGATCCGATTTAAGGTCTACGGATTTAAGGCCGACAATTCCGGAAGAACGCCCAGCATTCACCTTGTGCAAGATTTGAAAACATACGATCCGGACGGAAACATGATTCCAGACCTTTCCCGGGACGCAATTAAAGACCTGGAAGACTACGGGGAGTTCGATTACGCCAATATGTTGAACACTTTGAAAGTCCCGGCTTCCTATCAGCGCGGCACGTACCGTTGCGAATTAATCGTTCACGATCAGGTTGGAAACACAAGCACCACATCTACTACGCAATTCCTACTACAGTAGCTCTCTGATGCTACGACGCTTACAAAATTGCATATTGTACGATAGCAAATAGCAGATTTTTAGAATGTGTTGAGGGGTAAGATCTCGATTCCAAACGTAAAGATCGCGACAGGGCAAAACACAAAAATCGTTCAGTTTGCTTCGAAGAAACTGATGAGCAGCGTAGTGCGGGCGACCCGCCCGCAAAGACTAGCTCGCGGACGAGACGTCCGCGCTACGTTGCTCACGGATTTTTGATCTCCTAATTCAGTTTTTCATCGAGGATGAAGTATCCAAAGGATATTTGTTCGGCTATTGTGCAATCTGCAATAAATTGAGTTACTCCTCGTAGCGTCCGCCGAGATGTGTGGCGAGGAACTTCTCTGCAGCCAGATAAAAACGAAGGCGATTATCCGGTTTCGCGAATCCATGCCCTTCATCAGGAAAAAGCAGATAGTCGTGCGGAATTCCTTTTTCTTTCATAGCTTCGACGATCTGTTCGGATTCAGCCTGTTTTACGCGTGGATCATTTGCTCCCTGGGCTATCAGCATCGGAATGCGGATCTGATTCACGTGTGTAAGGGGCGATCTGGATTTCAGGAATTCGGCCTCTGTTTCGGGATTCCCTACCCTTTTATGAAGCGTTGCGAGATAAGTAGACCAGTATGGCGGAATGCTTTTGATAAAAGTGATCAGGTTGCTGGGACCAACGATTGCAACAGCGCATCGAAACAGGTCAGGAGTGAAGGTCGCTCCCACAAGCGCGGCATATCCACCGTACGAGCCTCCATAAATTGCGATCCGGTTGCGATCCGCATAACCCTGATCGATGGCCCAGTGTACGGAATCGACAAGGTCCTGATGCATCTTGCCGCCCCACTCTTTGTCACCGGCGTTTAAGAAATCCTTACCGTATCCTGTTGAGCCTCGAAAGTTCACTTGCAGGCAAACGTAACCGCGATTTGCAAACCATTGCGCTTCCGGATTGAATCCCCATACATCGCGGTGCCATGGGCCGCCATGCACGTTTAGTACCATCGGCAAGTCCGAACGCTGTTCTCTGGGAAACGTGATATATCCGTGAATTGTTTTTCCGTCACTCGATGTGAACGAAATCGGTTCCATAGAGGCAAGCTTGTACTTTCGAAGCTCCGGCCTGTGATCGAACAGGAAGGTTGCTCGCTGATCATCGCGGGAAAAAGTGTAATAGGGGACCGGTCCGTTATCTGCCGTAAACCCTACAACCCACTTGCGATCGGAATGATCGCGGCTGCTTAGAAAAAAATCGCCCGGGTGGAGCTTGCGAACAGTTGAGAGATCGCGCTCAATGGAAGGATCCAGAATCGTCCATTCATCGCGGGACTTTGTAAAGCTGACGGCCTGAATCTGGTAAGTATCCGGATGAATGATCAGTGCGCCAACATCATATTTTGGATCTTCAATCACCACGATTGTTTTACCCGTTGCAACATCCATTTTCAGCAAACGGGCAGCATTCACACTTCGCGAATCCTTCAAATAAAGGGTTTGCCCGTCTTTTGAAAAGCACACCGGACCGCTTGTCAGACTGTCTTCCTGGTTCCATTCAACAGCGATTCTCCAATCCGCCGTTTCTTCTTTGCGAAGAAGCAAACGGAAGCCGCCATCTGGTGTGGCTTCCATTGCTCCACGAACTGTAAGCTCAGAATCGGTGAGCCAACCCGCATACGTTCCGGGATTTTTTGCGCGCATCGTCAGTTTGCCGGTCGGAATATCCAGATGATAGACATCGTGAAGTTGCTCGTTCTCGCGATTCATCCCGATCAGCATGTCATTTGGAAAGTGTTTGTTGTATTCGATCACCTGCACCTGAACGTTTTCGTACGGCGTGAAATCGCGAATTTCTCCGGTGAAAAGGTCAACGGCGTATAAGCGCCAGTTCTCATTTCCGCCGACATCCTGAGAATAGAAGACATGCTTGTTGTCTTCACCCCAGAAATACGTGCGGATCCCGCGGTCCTGGTCATTTGTGATCGCGTGGAATTCCTCTCTCCCATACTCTCCAACCCAGACGTTCAGAACGTTGTTCACGGGCGCAATGAATGCGAGCCTCTTGCCGTCCGGCGAAAGTTGAGGGCTGACGCGTTCCGGATTACCAAAGAGAATCGTGCGGGGAATTAACTCCACCACCTCAGGCAGCCTTCAGTTCAGATGTGCAATTCGGACAACGCGTTGCCTTTAGGGGAATCGGGGAAATGCAGAATGGACAATCTCTGGTAGACGGCGGGGTCGGGGCTTCCACTTTTTTTAGCCGGTTGATTTGCTTCACCAGCACGAACACAACAAATGCTACGATGAGGAAATCGATGACTGCCTGCACGAAGATGCCATAGTTGATGGTCGGCGCGCCTGCTTTTTTTGCTTCCGCGAGTGTCGCATAACTTCCGGAAAGACTCACAAACAGATCGCCGAAGTTCACATTACCCAGAAGGAGTCCGATCGGCGGCATAATCACATCATTAACGAGTGAGCTGATAATCTTACCAAATGCCCCTCCCATGATCACTGCCACTGCAAGGTCCACTACGTTACCGCGCGCTGCAAATTCTTTAAACTCTTTCAGCAAGGCCATAATTGTTCCTCCTTTTTGGATCTTTCAAAAAGTAGCACAATAGGTACGGAAAGAAAAACAAAACGGAGGAACATATGTGGAAGAGCTGGCTTTATCTTATCGGCGCGATTTTGTTTGAGGTTTCGGGAACAACATCCATGAAGCTTTCTGAGGGCTTTGCGAAACTCATTCCCTCCGTTCTTATTTTTGTTTTTTACTCCTGCAGTTTTACGCTTATGACTCTGGCGATCAAAAATCTTGAAGTCAGCATCGTGTATGCTATCTGGTCCGGGATTGGCATGGCTTTGATTTCTGTCATCGGAATTTTTGTGTTTGATGAAAGCGCCACTCTGCTGAAATTTGTAAGCATCTTGCTGATCATGGCAGGCGTCATCGGCCTGAATTTGCAAACACAGCGCTGATGTCTCAACGCAAAGACGCATTTTGTAGGGGCGCCATTTATGGCGCCCTGGCCGGCTAGAAGCCGGCGCTCATTTCGACTGTGCGGTTCGATGAGCGCCGCCGTCCCGGCGGCATAAAGGTGCGCCGGCCTCTGGCCGGCACACGGACATCCCGTCCGCGGAAAAGTGCAAAAAATATAGAAACTCCAGGGGTGCCATTTATGGCGCCCTGCGTGTCCGTTTGCCGGCTGTGCAGGGCGCGATGAATCGCGCCCCTACAAAATCTGTGGGGTCTTAACGTCTTTGCGTCAAATTCCGCATCAGGTAGAGGGTGCGTTCGGAATCATTGATTCTGATGGATTCGCGAACTTCAAAATAGCGACTGAATTCTCTTTCGAAGGCCGGTTGTGTATAGTCCGGGAAAATATCTTCCCTGGTTGAAAGCAATCGCTGGACTTGCGAATCACTTTTCGGCACGAATTCGATGATCAACCAGCTGCACAGGCGCGAAAAATATTCAGCAACTCTACGCAAGGGTAGATTGTTTGAAATTGCAAGATGATGGATCAACGCGAGAGCAAAAATCGCATCGACAGGACCCCGCTCTTCTAAAGACATCCTTTCTTTGTTTTCAAAACCGATGGCGGGACTGGGATTCGTAAGATCGTTCAACAAGGGCAACAAGTTTATTTCTTTCCGATTTTTCATCTCGCGGTAATTCTTTTCAACCGCTGCCGGGTCTACATCAAAGGCTACCGTATGAATACCCATCTCCGGGCCGACCCTGCTAAACATTCCGGTATTCGCTCCGAGGTCCCAGAGGGTTCGTGCGCCGGTTGTTTTCAAGAACGTTTCCACAACATTTTTCTTTTGGACGGTGGCTGTTTCCGTATAGTTTGTGTTCCCGTAATAGGAGCCCCATTCCGTTCCTTCCGGTTTCCATTCCAGGGCGCGCGTTGCGCTTTCCAGACTATCGATCAGCGCGCGAAGTTGAAAAAGGCTGATCCTGTAATTGCGTTTAACAATAATCTTGTCCGCGTAACGCTTCTGGCTTTTTGCATGAAAATGAATGTGGGTCATTAAAGATGGGAGTAAGCGCGTTCGGAACGGAAGGAGTTGCGATGCAAGATCCAGCGGCACGCCATCTATGTGAGTTTTAAAAAGCTGATTCAGGCGGATATCTTTCTTCGCCATCAAGGCAAGTGGCGCAAGAAAATGCTGACAGTATTGCCGGTAAGCGATCCATGGGGAGCCTTCACGGTACCGCTCAAAGGATAGTGTATCCATCAGTACCGGTTTGCCGCGCAAGAACTGGATATTGAACACGCTGGCATCTTTCAAAACCATTCCTTTTTCCAGTGCTTTTTTCTGGATTCGCAAGGTTAACAGGGCAGCATCCTTCAACTGGCTGAAACTCCACTCATATGGATACGAAAGAAAAGGAATGACTTCGGGTTTCAGGAGTCTGTAGGCGGAATCATCAATGGAGAGTGTGAGATCCGCTTCCTCGTGTGAAAGGAGAAGTCCCGATTTCTCGAGATTTTCGTAGAGTCCCGATTGGATCAGATAATCGTAATGTTCTGCGTAGCTCTTTTGGACCTGACGGTATAGAGCGCCTTCATGCGTGAATACAAAGCCGCTGGGATCGCGAAAGGAAGCCGGATTAACTTTCTTCATTCCGACTTTTTGCGAAAAATCCCTTGATTCTGGTCCAGAACATTTTGAACGCAAAAACGACAGCAAAGAAGGTTGCTGCGATTAGCTTCAGGACATAACTGCCGCTGCCTGGATCGATGTAACACGGAAAAGAAAGTAACGGGTACCGCATGAAATAATGATACTACAGCTACAGGCGTTTAATTTTTTGCTTCCTGCTTCACCAGCTCTGAATTGATGCTGATCTGAACCTGGTCACTTACCAGGACACCGCCTCCATCCAGAGACTTGTTCCACGAGACTTCGAAGTCTTGCCGGTTTATGGTGAGCGTGGCCTCAATTCCTAATTTTGTGTGACC
>Ga0210094_1000103_pt1 | contig 11512 bp, 10 predicted proteins | sample Browns_TuleA_D2_FD_184854 | JGI IMG/M metagenome (GOLD analysis project Ga0210094, IMG submission 184854) | Wetland microbial communities from San Francisco Bay, California, USA, that impact long-term carbon sequestration - Browns_TuleA_D2 (SPAdes) | ecosystem: Environmental > Aquatic > Marine >... | reverse complement strand
GTCGAGGCGGGGAACGGTGCACGCGGGATCCATTCCGGCATGTGCGACGGAGCCTGCTTCTGAAAGAAGTGCTTGCCCTGCCAGCCGTCCGGGTAGCGCTTCATGGTGAACGGCCTCCCTCGGAGGTGCGGAACGAGGGCGGGCGCGGCGTCCCGGTAGTACGCGACCAGGTCGCCCTTTGTGATCCCCTCGTCGGGCCAGAAGGGCTTGTCGAGGTTCGAGAGCCGAAGCGTTCGCCGGCCGCGGGTGATCGTCGCCGGCAGCGGATCCCGCTCGCGACGGACCTCCAGCGGCTCCCGGTCCTCCCGGAGGCGGAGATAGGACGGCGCGCGGAGCCGGCGCTCTCGGGTCCACTCCGCATACTCGACGTCGGCGACGAGGCGCGGCTCGACCCAGACCACGTCGGACGCCCGGACCCGCGGCATCCTCGGCGTCTCGACGAACGGGGAGTCCTGCCGCGCGAGTGGGCGCATGAGACCAAGCAGCCACCCGATCTCGGCCTGGGAGAAACCGGTACCGACGTTCCCCACCCAACGCAGCCCGCCGCCTTCGTGGACGCCTAGCACCAGCGAGCCGAATCCTCCGGCACGATGGCCCTGACCGCGCGTGTACCCGGCGATGACCACTTCCTGCGTCCGTCGCAGCTTCAGCTTCTGCCAGTCGGGAGAGCGTCGGCCCGGTCGGTAGCGCGAGTCGGCGCGCTTGGCGACGACACCCTCGAGCTCCTGGTGGCGCGCCGCCGCGAGGAGCGCCTCCCCGTCTTCGAACTGCGGCGACACGAGCACCGTCGCACTCGGCCTGACCACTGCCTCGAGCCGGCGCCGACGCGTTGTCAGCGGCTCGTCGAGCAGGGAGTCGGAGTCGAGCTCCAGAAGGTCGAAGAGGACAAGCACGGATGAGCCCGTGCCGTCCTGCAGGAGCGAGAACCGCGAGCGCCCCAGCTCGTCGAGCGCGCAGATCTCACCGTCGAGAACGGCATCCGACGAGCCGACGGCGCCAGGGACCGAGCGGGCAAGCGCCCGGAAGCGCTCCGTGAGGTCGTTTCCGTTCCTGCTCGTGAGCCTGGCCTCACCGCCCGTCACGGTGACGATCGTCCGGAAGCCGTCCCACTTCGGCTCGTACACCCAGCCCTCCCCGCGGGGAAGCGCGTCCGCGGAGACTGCGAGCATGGGCCTGTAGGCAGCACCGGCCGAGTTCCCGACGTCCTTCCGCAGCAGGAGCCAGTTCTTCGGATTTCCGTCGAGCGACGCGGGCACGAGGCTCCAGACACCGTCGAGGCGCCCCCCGCGCAGGTGCACGGTCAGGCCCCCGTCGCGCTTCTCCTCGATCAAGTCGTAGGTGCCTCGGTCCCAGATCTCGACGGTGCCGGCTCCGTATTGACCGGCCGGGATGACCCCCTCGAACTCCGCATAGTCGAGCGGGTGATCCTCGACGTGGACCGCCAGATGCCGCTCCCCGCGTCGAAGGGGAATCCCCTTCGGCACGGCCCAGCTTGCGAGCACGCCGTCGCGCTCCAGGCGGAAGTCGTAATGGAGCCGCCTCGCAGCATGCCGCTGGACGACGAACCGCAGATCGGATCCCGTCTGCGCACCGCCGCCGAGCGGTTCGGGCGTCGTGCCCCGGCGGCGCTTGCGGCGGTACTCCTCGAGGCTCACCTGTGGATTGTCGCCGGACGCGCAACACGTTCTTCACCAACAGGCTGCAAGACGCCATTATCTCCTGCTCAGGGCGCTTTTCGAAGCAGGGGATAAGCCTGTGGAATCTGTTGAAAACCTCCGAGCGGGCTTCAGGTCGACGCGAGGATTCCCATGGCCCGATACTTCGCGCGACGCTGGCGGCGCCGCTCGTCAGGATCCAATGCGTCGATGCCCTCGAGCGCGGCCAGAATGCCCCGCTCGAGCAGGGTGGCAGCTGCGTCGGGGTCGGCGTGCGCTCCGCCTTCGGGCTCGGCGACGATCGCGTCCACGACCCCGAGCTCGAGGCAGTGGGCGGCGTCCGGCTTGAACGCGGCGGCGGCCTTGCGCGCCTCGCCGGCGTCGCGCCAGAGAATCGCGGCACAGCCCTCGGGGGAGATGACCGAGTAGATGGCGTTCTCCTGCATCAGGACGCGGTCGGCCACCGCGATCGCGACTGCGCCGCCCGACCCGCCCTCGCCGATCACGCAGGCGACCGTTGGCACGGAGAGGCGCGCCATCACGGCCTGGGATCGGGCGATCGCGCCGCCCTGGCCGTGCTGCTCGGCGGCGACGCCCGGGTAGGCACCCGGTGTGTCGATCATCGTGACGAGCGGGAAGCCGTGACGGTCGGCGAGCGCCATCGCACGCATCCCCTTCCGGTAGCCCTCGGGATACGCCATCCCGAAGTTCCGGCGCGCGCGCTCCTTGAGATCGCGACCCTTCTGGTGGCCGACGAGGACGACCGTCCTCCCGTCGATCTTGCCGAGACCCGTGACGAGAGCCCGGTCGTCGGCACGGCCGCGGTCGCCGTGGAGCTCGAAGAAGTCGTCGAAGATGCGCTCGACGTAGTCGAGCGTGTACGGGCGGTCCTGGTGGCGCGCGAGCTCGACGGACCGCCAGATGTCCTCGGCACTCGGCTCGGAGCGCAGCTGGTCGAGCTGCTCCTGCAGCCGCGCGAGCTCGCCGGTCAGCTTCGTCCCGCGCAGGAGCTTCATGCCGCCGAGCTTACTGAGGCGCTCGCGCAGCCGCATCTCAGCTTCCGACGCCACGACTACGTTCCGAAGAGTCGGAGGAGCCGAGCAAGTGTCGGACGGAGCTCGGAACGGGGCACGATGGCGTCCAGGTGGCCGAACCGGAGGTTCGACTCGGCGAGCCCGAAGTCGTCGGGAAGCTTCTCACGGGTCGTCTGGGCGACCACACGGGGCCCGGCGAAGGACATGAGCGCTCCCGGCTCCGCGATGACGACGTCTCCGAGACTCGCGAAGCTCGCGAGCACGCCGCCGGTCGTGGGATGGGTGAGCACCGAGACGAGCGTTCCTCCCCCGTCGTGGAGCTCGTCGATCGCGCAGACCGTCTTCGGGAGCTGCATGAGCGCGAGGATCCCCTCCTGCATGCGCGCCCCGCCCGAGGCTGACACGGATACGAGCGGCAAACCCGCCTCTGCCGAACGCTCGCACGCGCGCACGAACTTCTCGCCGACGACACTTCCCATGGACCCCCCCATGAACGAGAAGTCCATGACGGCGAGCCGGCACGCGGTCCCCTCGATCGCCGCCGAGCCACAAACGATCGCGTCGCCGAGGCCGGTCGAGATCTCCGACTCTGCGAGTCGCTCCGCATAGGATCGGAGGTCGAAGAACGCGAGTGGGTCGGCCGAACGCAGCTCGTCGTCCTCCTCGTCGAACGAGCCCTCGTCCGCCAGCTGCTCGATCCGGACGCGGGCGCCGACCGGAAAGTGGTGACCGCATTGCGGGCAGACGCGAAGCGTCCTCTCGAGCTCGTCGTCGCGGTAATGGGAGCCACAGCCCGGGCAGGTATTGGGGTGGGCCTTGGCCGCCGGCGCTTCCGGACGCTTGCTCTCGACCTCGACGTCGACCCGACCCTGCCCGGAAGACATGCGCTGGATACTAGAGGCCTGGTTTCAAAACCCGGCCGCGGCCAGCATCCGCGGAACGAGCTGTGCATTTCGCTCGGTACCCAGGAACCCCGTGACGCCGATACCGGCGATGGTCGTTCTCTCGGCGAGGCCGTCCAGCAACTCCTCCAGCTGCGCTGCGGGAAGGCCGTCAGGCTCAGGGATGAGGACGTCGACCTCGCTCGGGTCGAGCACGTCGAGATCGAGCGCCACGTAGATCGCATCGAGCCCGTCGAGCGCGCGCTCGATCGAGTCGTCGAGCCCGACGGCTGCCATGAACTCCACCTCCGGAGGATCGAGGTTACGGGCCCCCACGAGCGCGGCGTCTTCCGGTCGCACGCCCTCGGAGTCGAGGATCATCCGGAACGGCATCCCCCAGAGGTTCCCGGACGGCGAGGTGTCCGGGGTGTTCAAGTCGCCGTGCGCGTCGAGGTATACGACGCCGAGTCGGTCGACGCGGCCGACGAGCCCACGCACCGCTCCGACGTGAGCGCAGCAGCAGCCACCGACGACCACCGGCCGCGCGGGGAGAGCAGCCGCAATCCCGGCGGTCTGCTCCGCAAGGGCGTCGCGCTCGACGATTGCGACCTCGGGGTACGGAAGCGGAACGCCAGCGGCCTCCGCCATCCCCTCGCCTCCGACGCCCCAGGCCCGCGGGACGCGAACGAGCCCCGCCGTGAAGACGCTTCCGCAACTGTGACACTCGTAGCCGCCGTCGAGGGCGACCGCCGTGAAGGTTCGGCAGGCCGGACAGCGGGCCCGAAGCGACGACATCAGCTCTCCGGCGGAACGAGCCTGTCGAGCTCGTCCGCGAGCCCGGTGAGCCCCGGAAGCGTCACCGCGGGTCTCGGGTCCGCGGGCTCGCCGAGTCGGTTGATCCAGATCGAGGTGATTCCGAGCTCGTCGGCGGGAGCGATGTCGTGATAGAGGCTCTGCGCGACATGAACGTGTCCGACGGGATCGGCGCCGACCTGCTCGCGGAAGACCTCCCAGTGCCGGTGCGACGGCTTGTACGACCCGATCTCACCGGCGACGATCGCCAGCTCGAAGGGGACACCGATCGACGCTATCGACGCTTCGATGAGATCGCGGTCGGTGTTCGAGAGGATCGCGAGCCGCCAGCCGCGCTCCCGGGCTATCTCGAGCGCCGGGCGCACGTCGTCGAAGACGGGCCAATCGGGAAGCTCCCGCGCGAGCGCGCTCCCCTCACCCTCCGGGAGGGCGAGCCCGGCCTCTTCCGCGAGCTGCTCGAGAGTGACCGTGAGGACCTCGCGGTACGACGAGCCGGGGTTCGCCGCCTGGACCTCGGCCTCGAGCTCGTGGTAGCTCTCGAGGAGCTCGTCCTCGTGCTCGGCGCCGAAGAGCGCCTCGATCCCTGACCGGATGCCCGCGCTCCAGTCGACAAGCGTCCCGTAGCAGTCGAACGTGGCCCACCTCTCCACGCGCCAAGCGTACTCTGCCGCTGTGGTCGAGATACGGCCGATGACCGCACGCGACTGGCCCGCAGTCGAGAAGATCTACGTCGAGGGAATCGCGACCGGGGACGCGACCTTCGAGACACAACCGCCGTCGTGGGACGAGTTCGACGAAGGAAGGCTGGAGGCCCACCGCTTCGTCGCGCTGGACGGCGATCGAATCGTCGGCTGGGTCGCTGTCGCTCCGACCTCGGCCCGCGACTGCTACGCGGGCGTGGTGGAACACTCCGTCTACGTAGCCGAGAGCATGCGCGGACGGGGAGTCGGTCGCGCGCTCATGGAGAGGCTGATCCAGAGCACGGAGGACGCGGGGATCTGGACCGTCCAGACCAGCATCTTCCCGGAGAACGAGGCGAGCCTCGCCCTCCACGAGCGCCTCGGTTTCCGCGTCGTCGGGCGTCGCGAGCGGATCGCTCGGCGCGCGGGCCAGTGGCGCGACACGATTCTGCTCGAGCGGCGCTCCTAGACTGCCACGCTCCTCCCGCTGGGATGAGATGTCGATCCGTCGGCAAGACCGCTCCGTGAGCGAACCGGACTTGTCGGCGCTACCCGTCCCAGCGACGGAACACGACACACGCGTTGTGCCCGCCGAAGCCGAACGAGTTGGAGACGGCGACCTCGATCGGCTGCTCCAGTGCCGTGTTCGGGATGTAGTCGAGATCGCACTCGGGATCGGGTTGCTCGAGGTTGATCGTCGGAGGCAGCACTCCCGTCCTGAGCGCGTTGATCGTGAAGATCGCCTCCACGGCTCCGGCAGCGCCGAGACAGTGGCCGGTCGCGCCCTTCGTGGACGAGACCGGAGTCCGGTAGGCCTTCTCCTCCCCGAGCGCGAGCTTCAGCACACGTGTCTCCGCCGAGTCGCCCGCGGGAGTCGAGGTGCCGTGCGCGTTCACATAGTCGACGTCCTCGGGCGAGATCCCGGCGTCTGCGAAGGACATCGTCATCGCGCGGGCCGGGTTCGCTCCGCTCGGGTCCGGATCGGACACGTGGCTCGCATCCGACGACACTCCGTAGCCGAGCACCTCCGCGTAGATCTCCGCGCCCCGGCGCCGTGCATGCTCGAGCTCCTCGAGCACGAGGATGCCTGCGGCCTCGCCCATGACGAACCCATCGCGTCCCGAGTCGAACGGTCGTGATGCCCGCTTCGGGTCGTCGTTGCGACGGGACAGAGCGCGCATCGCCGTGAAGCCAGCGACTCCGACGCGGGTCACCGGCGCCTCGGTACCGCCGCAGAGCATCACGTCGGCACGGCCGAGCCGGATCGCGTCGAGGCCGTCGCCGATCGCCATGTTGGACGCGGCGCAGGCGGTGCATTCGGCGGCCAGAGGGCCCTTGGCCCCGAGCTCCATCGACACCCACGCCGCGGCCATGTTCGGGATGATCTGGACGATGGCGAACGGGCTGGTGCGATCGGGTCCCCGCTCGAGCAGGCTCTGGAAGCAGTTCTCGAAGGCGTAGAGGCCGCCGATTCCTGTCGCGACGGCGGCCCCGACGCGGTCCGGTTCGTCGGCGATAGTGATCCTGCTGTCTGTTTCGGCCATGCGCGCCGCCGAGAGCGCGATCTGCGCGAATCGGTCCATCCTGCGCGCCTGCTTGCGGTCGATCCACACAGTCGGATCGAAGTCCTTCAGCTCGCAGGCGAAGTGAACGTCGTAGTCGGAGGTATCGAAGTGGGTGATCTCGTTCGCGCCCGACTCCCCCGCGACGAGGGCGTCCCAGGTGGACTGCGTGTCGTTCCCGAGCGGCGTGACCATCCCAACGCCGGTGACGACGACGCGACGGCGGCCGTTGTCCGATCCGGCCATCCGTTACATCCCCAGCCCGCCGTCCACCAGGAGCACCGCTCCGGTGACGAACCCGGCCTCGTCGGAACACAGAAACCGCACCGCGCCCGCAACGTCCTCCGGGTCACCGAGGCGTCCGAGCGGGGTGTTCTCGAGCATCGCGCCCGTCGCTTCCTCTGGAAGCACGTCGGTGAGCTGCGTCTTCACATAGCCGGGCACGACGACGTTCGCTCGCACGTTCCGGCTCCCGAGTTCGCGCGCGAGCGCTTTCGTGAAGCCGATGATCCCCGCTTTCGAGGCCGCGTAGTTCGTCTGTCCCCAGTTGCCGTGGAGACCGACGATGGACGAGATGTTCACCACGGCGCCCGAGCGCTTCTTCATCATCCCTCGAGACGCGGCGCGGCAGGTGTAGAAGCACGACGCGAGATTCGTGTCGATGACCGTCCGCCAGTCGTCGTCGGACATGCGCACGAGCAGCCCGTCGCGTGTGACGCCGGCGTTGTTCACCAGGATGTCGAGATCACCAGCCTCCTCGACGAGCGCCTGCGCGGAGGCGGGATCCGACACGTCGGCCTGCACGGCCCGGCCCCCGATCTCGTCCGCGAGCGCCGCCGCCTCGTCCGCCCCCGTTCGGTAGGAGAGAACGACCTGTGCGCCCGCGCTCGCGAGCTCGGTCGCGATCGCCTTGCCGATGCCCTTGGACGCGCCCGTGACGAGCGCCGTCCTGCCGGCTAGCGAGCAGAACCCCTCCGTCATCGCGCGAGCGCTTCACGAGCGCGCTCGAGGCTCTCGACGCTGTTGACCGAGATCGTCTTGACGCTGCGGTCGATCCGCCGCACGAGCCCCGAGAGCACGTTGCCGGGACCGACCTCGACGAACGTCGTCGCGCCGCTGCGCGCGAGCTCGGTTGCCGCCTGCGTGAACCGCACGGGACCGGTGAGCTGGTCGACGAGGAGCGAGGCGATCCGCTGGGCGGGCTCGATCTTCGCCGTGACCGTGGACATGAACGGAGCGAGCGGCTCCGTGAACCGCGCCCGCTCCAGCGCGGGCCGCAGCCGATCGGCCGCGCGAGCGACGAGTGGACTGTGAAACGCACCGGAGACCTTCAGCCGAACTGCTCGTCGGGCGCCGAGGCTCTCGGCCTCGGCGCAACACTCCTCGACCGCCTCGTGCTCCCCCGAGACGACTATCTGCCCCGGGCAGTTGTAATTCGCAGGCCAGACGCCGACGATCCTGCGGCACAGTTTCTCGACCTCCTCGTCCTCGAGCCCGAGAATGGCTGCCATCGCACCGGGCCGCTCGCGGGCGGCCTCCGCCATGGCAAGCCCCCGTTCGCGCACGAGCCCGATCGCCTCCGCCGTTCCGATCGCGCCGGCAGCGGCCAGCGCCGAGAATTCCCCGACCGAGTGGCCCACCACGACGTCCGGGGCGAGACCGCACTCCTGCATCGCCGCGAGGATCGCAAGACTCGTCGCGACGAGCGCCGGCTGCTGCACCTCGGTCTCGACCATCGCCTCGAGCGGCGAGTCGAAACACAGCTTCTCGAGGTCGAGACCGGATGCCTCGGAGCCCACGCGGTACACGTCGCGGGCCCCAGGGAACGCCTCTGCGATGTCTCGCCCCATGCCGACCTCGAGCGAGCCCTGGCCGGGGAAGCAGAACGCGACCTTGGTCATGGCGAGCCTCCGTTCGTCCACTCGAGGAGGGCGGAGCCCCAGGTGAGGCCCGCGCCCATCCCGGTCATCAGGATCAGGGCCCCGTCGCGCAGGCGCCCCTCCTCGCGCGCATCCGCGAGCGCAAGTGGGATGGACCCGGACGAGGTGTTTCCGTAGCGATCGACGTTCACGACGGTCTTCTCCGAAGGGATGCCGAGCTTATCTACCGCGTAGTCGATGATCCGCTTGTTCGCCTGGTGGGGGATGTACACGTCGATGTCATCCACAGTCTTGCCGCACTGGGCGAGTATTCGCCGAGCCGAGTACACCATGATCCTCGTCGCGAACTTGAACACCTCTCGGCCGTTCATCTTCACGAACGCGTCCGGATTCTCGAAGTGGCGGGAGCCCGATCCCGGGTACCAGAGGTGCTCGCCGCCACCTCCGTCCGCACCGAGCTCGAAGCCGATGAACCCGCTACGCTCGACAGGCTCCATCACTACGGCGCCGGCGCCGTCTCCGAAGAGCACAAGCGTCGAGCGGTCGTCCCAGTCGAGGATCTTCGAGAGCACGTCTCCGCCCACGACGAGCGCTCGCTGGGAGAGCCCGGCAGCGAGCATCGCGTACGCTTGGGCGACCGCATAGACAAAGCCGGTGCAGCCGGCGAGAAGGTCGTACGCGGCAGCGTTCGGCATCCCGAGCGTGTCCGCGAGGAGCGCCGAGGCGGTCGGGAACATCATGTCCGGAGTCACCGTGGCGCAGACGAGGAGGTCGATATCGGACGCCTCGACCCCCGCATCTTCGAGCGCGGCGTGGGCGGCGGGGAGAGCGATGTCTGTGAGCGCCTCGTCCTCCGCCGCGATGCGCCGCTCCCGGATGCCGGTCCGCTCGCGGATCCACTCGTCGGAGGTGTCCACGATCTGCGCGAGGTCGGCATTCGTCAGCACGCGCTCTGGGACATGGACGCCGAGGCCAGTGATCCCGATTTTCGGACCCGACGCGGATCCGATCATCGCTCCACCGCGAACGTGAGCGTTCCGCGCGCCGCGAGCGCCTCCCCGACGTGTGCGGTCGCCTTCCCACGCCCGATCGGCCCCCGCACGGTGTCGATCTCGCAGACCAGCGTGAGGATGTCGCCGGGTTCCACGACCCGCTTGAACCTGCAGTCGTCGATGCCCGCGAAGAACGCGATCTTCCCGCGGTTCTCCTCCTCGACCAGCACTGCGACGGCACCGGCCTGCGCCATCGCCTCGACGATGAGCACGCCGGGCATCACGGGCCGACCCGGGAAGTGGCCCGCAAACCACCAGTCCTCCTCCCGCACCTCGCGTCGAGCAACGACGCGCGCGCCGGGGTCGAGCTCAAGGACCTCGTCGATGAGGAGGAACGGATCCCGATGCGGAAGGATGGTCTCGATGACGTCCTTGCCGAACGGCAGGGCGGGCGGCTGCACGGAGGCGAGTCTACTGGCCGGCCTCGCTCACCCTCCCCGCACTCTCACGGCCGGGACGCTCCTGTTGCCCGCGGCGTCGGTGGCGACCACGGTGACGCGTCGGAACGCCGCCGGCCAGGGCACCCGGACGACGCCCGGCCGGCGCAGCTGGCGGCGGATCGATGTTCCGTCCACCTTCACCAGAACCGAAGCGGGCTCGCTCACCTCGATGCGGAGTCCGCGACCGGCCAGGATTCGTACGCGAGGAGCGATCGTGTCGACAGCGAAGGGGGCCGCGAACGAGATCGTCCCGACCGCATCCGTTGCCTCGACGATCGCGGTGTAGGCGCCGTCACGGAGCGTTCCCGTGCTTCGAGTCCCGTCCCACGTGGCCGTGTGTGTCCCGCTCGGCAGGTCGGCGACGAGCGTCGTCGCAACCCAGCGTCCGTCCCTCTGGATGCGTACACGCGTGTTGGCCGGGCCTGCAAGCGTGAAGCCGACCTCGAGCTCGTCGTTCCGGCCATCCCCGTTCGGAGAGAACGTCGGCGGTGAGACGGTGACGAGCCCGAGCGTCCGGCTGACGGCGAGGCGTACCGCACTCACCGCCGGAACCCCGGAGGCCGGCGTGGCCGTCACGACCACGCTGTACGTGCCGTCCGGCAGCTGGTCCCCGGGAACGAGCAGCGTGTGCGGCCCCGCTGTGGTGGCGACTCCGTCTGCGAGCGTGAGCACGACGGCGCCCGACGAATCGAGCACCTGGACTGTCACAGACGCTCGCGCCGTCAGGCGGTACGCGAGCCCTGCCGAGTCGGCCTGCCCGTCGGCATTGGGACTGATCGCGTCGGGCTCGAGGGTCGCATCCACGATCGCGAACGGCGCCGCGGCCGCACCGGCCCTGACCACACCTGTCGCCGGTAGAGCAGATCCTGCCGAGATCGTCCACGTGTATGTGTCCGACGGAGACGTCGAGGAGTCCCAGGTCCAGTCCACCGATCCTCCTACACCGGAGCCGCTGGCGACCTCCGCTCCCGACGCGCTCGCAATCGTCACCGTCCACGGAAGCGAGGAGGAGAGGCGGGCACGCAGACGCACGAGGGGTCCGCTGGCGTCGGCCACGGGCTCGAAGATCTTCGGGCCGCCGAGCGCTCTCGCCTGCGCGGCAATCGCAGCGAGGCGTCCGTAGAGCTGATCGCCGGGGCATTCCGTCGAGCCCGTGTCCCGATGGCCCGAGACGGCACGCAGCTGCACCGTGGTACCGCTCGGATAGCGCTCACTCCCTCCAGATACGACACTGACGGAGCTCGTCGGATCGACATGCGCAAGGTCGAGCCGCCAGGCGATCAGCCGTGCGACGGCGTCCTGTGCTGCGCGCGACGGGGCGGTGGAGCCGTAAGAGCCGAGCACCGCGATTCCGACGGACCCGGTGTTGAACCCGAGCGCGTGCGCTCCGACGACGTTGCGGTCGATACCTCCGAAGCGACCCTCGTAGATCGTCCCGAAGCGGTCGACGAGAAAATTGTAGCCGATGTCGTTCCAGCCGTTCGACCGCACGTGATACAGCTCGATGCCGCGCAC
>Ga0210094_1000100_pt1 | contig 11828 bp, 9 predicted proteins | sample Browns_TuleA_D2_FD_184854 | JGI IMG/M metagenome (GOLD analysis project Ga0210094, IMG submission 184854) | Wetland microbial communities from San Francisco Bay, California, USA, that impact long-term carbon sequestration - Browns_TuleA_D2 (SPAdes) | ecosystem: Environmental > Aquatic > Marine >... | reverse complement strand
ATTTTTTAGGCGGATAGATTCATAGTCCCTGGATTCCGATAGTGCGCCGGCGCCCGCCGCTACAAGCCGAATTTTTGAAGTTTTTTGTTCAAGGTGTTGCGGTGTAACCCCAGAATTTGAGCCGCTTTGTTCTTGTTGCCGTTTGTTTTTTTTAAGGTGTATTGAAACAACGATTGCTCCAGGCGCGGAAGAAGCAATCGATAAAGGTTCCCACCCGCCATTGCTGAAGAATTCTGAACATAGGTAGAAAGTTTTGAATTCAAGAACATCGCGAGACGCTCGAATGCCTCCTTTCCCGTTTGTGTTTGCTTCTCCAGAATTGGAAGATGCTCTGCCCGGATGTAGCTGCCCCGGCAATTTGAAAGGGCGACGTCCATGGTCTTTTTCAATTCATCCAGATTTCCCGGCCAGTCATGAGCAAGCAGAATTTCAGTAGCCTCCGGCGAAAGTTCCTTCCTCGACAGTCTTCGTTCGGCCGCAAGAATTTCAAGGTAATGATTGGCATAAATGGGAACATCTTCTTTGTGATCTCGCAGTGGTGGAATGTACAGAGGCAGAAAATTCCAATCGTAATAAAGGTCCAGCGGAATTTTGCCGTTGTCGAGATCCGTTCTGAAATCATGATCAATGGCTGCAATAAACCGAAAGTGATGTTTCTTGTAACGGTTGCTATGGGAGCACTTGTACTCGCCGGTTTTATAAATGGAAAGTAATTGCTCCTGCGCAAAAATCGGAAGCGAAGTCCAGTTTGGGATATAGCAGGTGGATTCATAAGGATGAGTTTCGTCAATCCCAAGAAGCTCTTCGTGCGAAGATTCGCGAACTTCATCGCCCGGAATGATGAGGAAAGGCGAGGAGCCACGGTGACTGTAATAATGAAGGGCCCTTGCTACTGTTTTCTTTCCGCTCCCCGCTTCACCTACCATGAGAACCGCGCAATCGACATTGCAGAGACGGCCGATCATCTTGTAGACCTGATGCATGAGATCAGATTTTCCGAGTAGTTGCAGCTCTTCGATTGTCTGTGATAACGGCATAAGTTTCAGGGATTTGTGGAGGGCCGGTTCACAACGACAAAACTCTGTTTCCGCAAGTCCTCCATGAAAGCTTTTTGATATTTGTCTGCTCGTTCTTGCAAAAGGATATTGTAAATCTGGCCGCGCGCTTCCTCGAAAGGTACGGGTTTTGCCTCTTTGCGTTCTTCAACCAAAAATATAGCGTATCCCGAAGGGACTTCAATCAGATCCGTGTATGACCCGGGTTCGGTTTTGTTTAGAATGTCGTTGACTTTCGGATCCAGCTCGGATGGCGCAAGCTCCGTGCTGTCGTCCACTTTCATATGCGGAAAATTCTGCGCCGTTATTTCCATTTTCTGTTTTAAGGCCGTCTCAAGCGAGCGGGCTTCCGCACTCAAGATTCCTTTTTCCGCAGTTTCGTCCGTGACCGTGTAGCGTTTGATTTTCACTACGGGAGGTGTCATCATTTCCGCTTTGTGCTGCTCGTAGTAATTCTTGATTTCGTCTTCGTTGATATTTACTTTGCCCTGGACGTAGTTCCAGAGTATCTTTTGCTGAATGATTCTCCGATGAAAATCTTCGCGAAGCTGAGCGAGCGATGATCCTTCTTGTTTCAATGCGGTATCAAGAGCGTTGTCGTCAGGTATATTGTTTTCTTCCCTGAGTTTTTGAATGGCTGCTTTGATTTCGTCATCCACGTTCAGATCAAGCTCACGCGCGCGTTGTTCCAGCAATTTTTGATCGATCATGAAATCCAGAAGCTGGCTGGATTGTTCCGAATACTGCTTCTGAAGATCGTCTCCCTGGTAGTGTTTGCTCAACTGGTCGTAAAGACGCTTCTGTTCTTTTTCGTATTCCGTTTTTGTAATGATTTCATTTCCTACACGGGCGAGCACTTCTTCCACAACGATGCTTGCGAAGAGAGGAAGAGCCATAAGCAGGAAAATAAGGAATAGAGCGGCGCGAAAAGACAAAAATCGATCACGCATGACTTCGCCTCCGGGACTTTTGGATTCTAGCATGATGCCAGTTCGTTCAGCAATTGATTCAGTGTACTGAAGAGATTCTTTGGAATATAAAGCTTTTCTCCACGGTATGCCAAAACGCCCGATGGAGAGAGGCTGGATTCTTTATGCTTCCGGATAAAGGAGAGGATTTGATCGGTCTTAACGGTACCGTCTTCGCTGAGCTGGAAAAAAAGCGTGCCTTCGGAATGATCAATCGAACGAACTTTCAAGTTTTCGGCTTTCAACTTAATAACGCCATAGTCCAGCAGATTTTCGACAGCTTCGGGAATTGCTCCGAACCGGTCCTGAATTTCTTCCCGAATGGATTGAATCTGGTCCTCTGATTTTAGCGAGGCAATGCGTTTATAGAGCATCAGCCTGTGATTCATGCTGGGTACATAATCTTCAGGAATCCGGACATCGAGATTCAAGTTTATGGTGGCGGAGAAATCCGCCGGCGCTTCATCTCCCTGCATTTCCTTTACCGTCTGTTCGAGTAGACGGCAATATAACTCGAAACCAAGAGCTGCAATGTGACCATGCTGTTCTCCGCCCAGAAGGTTTCCCGCGCCACGAATTTCGAGATCCAGAGCCGCGAGGCGGAACCCGGATCCGAGTTCTGTAAATTCACGCAAAGCAGAAAGGCGTCTTCGCGCGACAGGCGTCAGCTCTCTTTCAGACGGAATCAGGAAGTACGCGTAGGCCCGTCGATGAGAGCGGCCAACCCTTCCTCGGAGCTGATAAAGCTGTGACAAACCGAATCGATCAGCGCGGTTCACAATCAGAGTATTCACAAGTGGAATATCGATTCCGTTTTCAATGATAGTGGTGGAAACAAGAACGTCATATTCATGATCAATGAATTGCATCATTACCTTTTCGAGATCGGATTCGTCCATTTGGCCGTGTGCCACGATCACACGCGCCTCCGGCACAAGCCTTTGAACCATTGCAGCGATCGAATGGATTGTTTCCACGCGGTTATGCACAAAATAAACCTGGCCACCACGCTTCAATTCCGCCCGAATCGCTGTTTCGATTGTATCCTCGTTGTATTTCACGATATTCGTTTGGATCGCAAGCCTGTCTTTTGGCGGCGTTTCGATGACGCTCATTGGCCGGAACCCCATCAAAGCCATTTGGAGCGTGCGGGGTATTGGTGTTGCAGTGAGCGTGATTGCGTCTACATTCTTTTTCATTTCTTTTAGACGTTCTTTGTGTCCGACTCCGAAGCGTTGTTCTTCATCAACGATCAACAAACCGAGATCCTGAAACGCGACATCTTTTGAAAGCAATCGGTGAGTACCGATCAAAATATCGACTTTGCCTTCCGCAGTTTTCTGAAGAGAGTTTTTGATTTCAGTGCGCGAACGGAACCGGCTAACCATATCGATTTCCACGGGAAACATTTCGAACCGCTGGCGGAACGTATGAAAATGCTGAAATGCCAGAATCGTTGTTGGAGCCAGTAGCGCGACCTGTTTCCCTGCGTTCACCGCTTTGAAGGCCGCTCGCATTGCTACTTCGGTTTTCCCGTAACCGACATCCCCGCAAATCAGCCGGTCGGCGGGTTTGTCGGATTCCATATCTTCTTTGATATCTTCGATAGCGGCAATCTGATGCGGCGTTTCCTGGAATTCGAAAGCATCTTCGAATTCGCGCTGCAAAGCGTCATCCGGTGGATACGAATAACCCTGGATTGCTTTGCGATAAGCGTACAGTTGCAGGAGTTTCTCCGCCATTTCCTTCATCGATGCTTTGGCTCTTTGCTTTGTCTTTTGCCAGAGATTGCTTCCGAGTTTGTCCAGACGAGGGGAAGCGTCGGATGCTCCCATATACTTTTGAACGAGGTCCAGCCTTTCCACCGGAACGAAAAGCTTGTCGTCATCCGCAAAGCGAAGCTCCAGGAATTCGCGTTCCTTTCCTTCGACAAACATCGTAGTCAGGCGCCGAAATTGTCCAATTCCGTGATCAACATGTACGATAAAATCATTGACCTTCAAATCCCGGAGATCCGATAGAAATTTCCCCGTAGTCTTTTTGCTTTCTGTGGAAACAGCCGGGCGGGATTCGCCAAAAAGATCGTCTTCTGTAAAAAGCGCAATCGATTCTTCCGGATTCTTAAACCCATGGCGGAGATTTCCGATAGCAACAATCTGTTTGCCCTGCAGGGAGGCCTCAACTTGTTCATTCGGATCATGGAAAAACAGGACCGGCGCCTGATACTCCGTAAGAATTTCAGCAAGCCTCTCTGCCTTTCCAAGTGTTGGGAGTATGAAGAAAATGGTGTAACCGTTCTCCTGCAAGTGCAGAGCTTCATTGATGATTTCCTGGACATGTCCGTGGTATTGCCTCGCCGATTGAAATGCGTGATCCTGCAAAAGGTCCTGCGGTCCCGGTTCTGTGACGAGTTCACTTAAGGAGATCAAGAATCTTTTGTTTGTGGCTTGAAGGAATTGATCCCATGGCTGAAAAATTTCTTCCGGTTCAAGAGCAAGCCTGTACATTTCATGTATCTGCTCGAAACGCTTCCGGTATTGTGTCAATGTTTCCGAGTATTCCTGTTCCAGCACAACGGGCTCATCGAGCAGAATGCAGCAACTTTCCGGCAGGTAGTCGAGTAGCGTGGAGGGTCTTTCAAACATTCCTTTTGTAAATTCTTCATAACCCTCGAACGATCCGAATTCCAGAAGCTGTTCAGTTTTGTCCCTGAGCTCTTCGTGGTAAAAACCACCGCTCCACCGATTTTCTGAAAATCTTCCCCAGGCATCGATTTCGACTCGCGTGAGCTGCAGCTCTTTTAGTGCAAGCATTGTAAATTTTTCAATTTCCCTCTGAGAACGCTGCGTCGCAGAGTCAAAGCTTCTCATGGATTCGATATGGTTCCCAAAAAATTCCATGCGGACCGGCAGTTCTTCAGCAGGCGAATATGCATCCAGAATACCGCCGCGAAGGGCAAATTCCCCTCGGGATGTCACCAGATCCTTTTCTTTGTAGCCAAAACTTCGCAAGAGAGTGGCGATTTCCGCCGGACTTCTTTCATCACCCCATTCGATCGTTAGGAGCGACCGGCCGAAATGCTCGCGCGGCGCAATCCATTGAACGGCGGCTTGCATTGGGGCAATCACAATTGGAGTTTGGTCGGTCGTCAAATGCCAGAGCGCCTGCATGCGGAGAACGCTGATTTGTGGATGCGGACTGGTTCCCTGGTATGGTTCGGTATCATGCGCAGGGAAATAGACGGGAGCAACCCCGGATGTATGTGCCGACAAATATGTCAGATCACTATAGTCGTCCTCTGCCTGTCTTGTTCCGGCTGTAAGGACCAGAAGCGGCATCCGTAAATGCTGTTGCAGAAGCTGAAAGAAGAATGCTCTTGCGCTGCCTTTGATGCCGCTTACGTGCGCCTTTCTCCCCGCAAGAAAAGCTTCCAGCATCGATTCGAAGTTGGAAATTTTCCAGGCATTGAGGATTGAGTCAAAAATCATGATTTGTTCTCAACGCAGAGGGTACGGAGAGCACAGAGAAAAGAATTTCTAATTTGTGAACTCTGCGTTCTCTTTGTCTCTGCGTTAAGGTTCCGGAAGTTTCAGAATACTTTCTACAATACTCGTAGTGCTGTTGCCATCGAGGAAAGGAAGGCTAAAAACCTGTCCGCCGTAGGATTGCACAAATTCTCTGCCGGCGATTTGATCTATCGGCCAGTCCCCACCTTTTACCAGGATGTCGGGTTTCACCAGTCGGATGAGATTCTTCGGCGATTCTTCTTCAAACCATGTTACACAGTCCACCATTTCCATCGCCGCCAGAACTTCTGCTCTTTCGGACAATGAGATGAGCGGCCGTTTCTCGCCTTTGATCTTTCGAGTCGATTCATCTGTGTTCAGTCCCACAATCAGTTGGGTTCCCAGCGCTCGCGCCTCCCTTAAATAATGAACGTGACCGGCATGAAGCAAATCAAACACGCCGTTTGTAAACACCAGCTTATGGCCTTCTGCGCGGAGCTGTTCGCAATGGAGGCCAACTTCATCAGGCGGTATGATTTTTCTTCCTTTCATGGCAAAGATAAGTTAACCACCAGTCCTGCAAAACTCAAGTAAGTTAACCACGGAGGCACGGGGTTTTCTCCTCTCTGATTCTCTTTGTTCCCCGTAACCCTGTTGTTAGTTTGTCCGCTCGATGAGGCGGATATTGGGAGTAAACTCCCAGGTATGTTCAGGCCGGAAGATTCCAACATCCTTGATCTGTGAACGCACCTTAAAAGTGTAAAGGTGTCGATGGTAATCATAGGGATAGTCGTCTTTCCGGTGAGCAGCCACGTCCAGAAAATAGGTGCCTTCTACAAGATTCAGGTGATCCGTAACAAAGGTGACCTCTCCCGTACCTTTGCATTCAATCGATTGGAGATCCTCGATATTGGTATTGGTGCCGTAACAGCAGACTCCTTCCGTATTGTAAATGCCGATTCCAAAAACGAAATCCTCCACTGCCTTGCGAACACTGATGAACATCTTGATTTGCATCTTTTCGCCCGTAGTAAAAACGTGTTTTTCCTGGTCATGTTCGTCCAGTAGTTGGACCTTCGAGATCTGAATTTCACCACCACCCCAGCGTGACTGCTGGACTTTGGAATCTTTCTTACCTGCGGTGAGCTCTTCGACTACCTTCTGATATTCCGCTTGCATTTCTGTTTCTTCTTTGCTCTCAACATCCATGAGATATGCCCCGCACACCATGCGTGGATCGCCAATCTTCATCACTTCGCCCTTTTTGAGCCACATTGCTGAATCGCATAGCTCTTTCACCATCCCCAGTGAATGAGTTACCAGAACAATTGTCTTGTTCCGTTTTTTGAAATCATTGATTTTGTCCAGACACTTATGAGCAAAAGCTTCGTCGCCCACGGCGAGCACTTCGTCTACAAGCAGTATGTCGGGATCCACATTGACGGCGACGGCAAACCCTAAACGCATGAACATTCCCGACGAATAGGTCTTGACCGGCTGATCGATAAAATCTTCCAGTTCAGCAAACCTCACGATGTCATCAAACCGCTCTGATATGGATTTTCGAGTCAGACCAAGCATGATTCCGTTGATGAAAATGTTTTCACGTCCGCTGATTTCCGGATGAAAACCGGCCCCGAGCTCAATCAGCGCTGAAATTTTTCCGTTCGTGGTGATTTTGCCGTAGGTCGGCTTTGAAATTCCCGCGATGAGTTTCAGTAGAGTGCTTTTGCCCGAACCGTTGCTGCCTATGACTCCGAACATCCGCCCCTTTGGGATTGTGCAGTTTACGTTTCTTAAAGCGGCAAAAGCATCCTTTGGATTCAACGATGAAAAGAAATTGCCTCGCAGCAAAGCGCTCTTCAGCGTTTGAAACTGACGCTTGTGCGCAAATTTCTTGTACAACTTACTGACGTTATCGATTTCTACCGCGTTCATCAGACTTCCTCGGCAAATGTGTCACGGAGCCGATCAAAGACAAAGTATCCAAAAACAAACGTGGCCATGCTTGCAGCAAATACGATCAGCAGATGTCTCCAATCCGGCATGCGTCCGTAGAAAATTGCCTGATGATAGCCGTCCATGATGTACGAGAGCGGATTTAGATAAAGTACCTTCCGGAAAATGCGCGAAAGTAACTGAGTGTCCTGTGGGGTGCTGAAGGTCAATGGATAGATTACCGGAGATGAGAAAAACCAAAGAGTAAGCAGATTCGCGATTATGTCGCGCAAATCACGAAAGTGAACGCTTAAGGAAGATACCAGTAGGGAAAATCCGGTTGTCAGAATCAACTGAATCAAAATAATAACGGGAAACAAAAGAGCATAAACAGTAAAAGGCACTCCATAAATAATCATGAACAGCACCAGGATCGGCGTACCTAGAAGAAAATGGACCATGTTAGCGAGCACGGAAACGATCGGCAAGACTTCAGCAGGAAAAATTATTTTCTTAATCAGGTTTCCGCCACTGATGATTACGTTGGACGCCTCCAGCATCGCAGAGGCAAACCAGGTCCACGGGAGCAATCCGCAAAACAGGAAAAGGGCATAGGGTTGAGTTTCCAGCGCACGGTTCGGAAGGATGTAGTTAAAAACTATCGTGTATACCGTGAGTAACAGCAAGGGGTTAAAGAAAGACCAGAAGAACCCGAGCATCGATCCGCGATAGCGCGCCTTCAGCTCGCGACTGACGAGACTTCGGATCAAGACGCGGTATTTGTAAAGGTTTTGTAGATTCGCCCACATAGGAAAACCACTATTTGATCATACTTGATGCAGCTTTTATAGTGTTCAGTTTATACCGCTCCGTGGCGGAGTACTGAACACTGCCTGCCGGCGGGCTACGCTGCGCAAGACGCCGGCGCTCACTTGAAGCGTGGCCGCAGATGAGCGCCGCCGTCCCGGCGGCATAGTGGATCGCCGGCCTCTGGCCGGCCTGCAGGCTGTAACGCCGTGCGTCCCGCGGGCTGAGCTCAAGCTCAGGAGCCCGCCACTGGCGGGCGCAACAGACGCCAGGTCCTGTTCTGTCCGGGTGAAAAGTCGGACCGTAAATGGGACGCTTCGTGATAATCTTGTAAGCCCGATGTGGCATCGTTTTATTCGCAGCCTAAGTATCCCAGTGCTGTTCAATCTGGCTGTGGCTCAGCCATTGTTCGAACTGCTCGGCCGAAACCCTGAATTCTTTGTCGCTCGCCAGAGCAAGCCCATTGATGTCCTGTTACTCGCACTGATCCTTTCCTTCGGGCTGCCTGCGTTACTTCTCACTGTCGAATGGATAGTTACTCGTATCAGCCGGCGAGCGGGCAGTGGGGTACAGAATCTGTTTCTTTTTCTTCTTGCAGTGATGCTGATCGTTCCGCTGGTAAAGAAAAGTGAACTTTTTTCAGCGGGCCTCCTGCTTCTGCTCTCGTTCTTGCTGGCAATCGCGATTTTGCTTGCTTACCGAAAATCGCACACTACTAGATCGATTTTCGGGTACCTATCCCTCCTAATACTAATCATTCCATTGCTTTTCTTAACCGGTAAATCGATCGCCCCAATCGTTCATCCTGAAGACCAGATCCTTCCGACGTTTCCAGCGGTGTCCACTACTGCACCTGTTGTCTTCATGATACTGGACGAATTTCCACTCGTCTCGTTGCTGGGCCCGGACGGTATGATCGACGCTTCCCAGTATCCAAACTTCGCGCGTTTGCAAAAAGACTCGGTCTGGTTTCGAAATGCTACAACTGTTGCAGATGCGACTCCCGAGGCAATTACAGGAATCTTGACAGGCAAGTATCCTGTGCCCGGTCGGTTGCCGGTTTTACAGGACTATCCGAACAATCTTTTTACAATGCTGGCAGGATCGTACGATCTCAAGGTACTGGAAAATATTTCGGGGATGTGTCCGAAGAATCTAAACGTTGAGGACAAGAAGGACAGGAAGCTTCTTGACCGTATGGAGGATATGATGCTGGACTTGTCCGCTGTGTACCTCCACACGATTGTTCCTGACGAATTTAGAGGCGAACTCCCTTCGATCAATGAGACGTGGGGAAATTTTTGGCAGACCGGCAGGTCAGGCGATAGAACGCACCATCGATACTTCGATAGAGCGGAGCAATTCCAGCAGTTTCTGAATATGATTATTCCTTCCCCTAAACCGGCTCTGTATTTCCAGCACATTCTCCTTCCCCACGTTCCGTGGGAGTATTTGCCGGACGGCAAAACGTATGACTACCGCGGCTACGGCCCAATGGGCGTTGAAGGGATGTCGATAATGGACGAGACATGGATCAACGACGACGTGGTTGTCGAACGCGCCTACCAGCGACATTTGCTCCAGGTTGGGTACGTGGATCGGATGATCGGACAGCTCGTCGATAGATTGAAGAGTCAAAATTTATACGACCGTTCTCTCATTCTCATCACAGCGGATCACGGAGCCAGCTTTCGATCTGGAGACCGCGTTCGGTCGATCTCTCCCACCAATTACCACGACATTTTGCCGGTCCCGGTCATCATGAAATTGCCAGGACAAAAAGCCGGCAGAGTCATTGACAGAAATTTTGAAACAATTGATATCCTACCTACAATTGCAGATGCTCTGGGGATCAAAACTTTGTTCGAGACGGACGGCATTTCTGCTCTCCGTGATATTTCCACCCGGCCGAAGAAGAAAGTGCTCAGTGCTATTTTCACCACTAAGAAACAATGGCAAGAATTCGAACCCGAAATCCAGAAACGAGACGAATCCGTCAGCCGTAAGATTGCGCTCTTCGGTACAGGGATGCTGAAAACAAGCTACGAAGGACAGTTTTCGGAACTTGAGCAACTAAAAACTGCGGAGGTTGCCGGCAATGAACCCACAAATGTTCGTTTTGAGCTAAAGAATCCGACCTCTTTTGAAAATGTTGATCTGCGGTCGAATTTTGTTCCCGTTTTTATCGTAGGGCGGGCTTTTTTTTCACAAACACCAGGAGAGGACATCCCTCTCGGCATATGGGTAAATGGCGTTTTTCGCGGCTCAACGCGCACTTTTCAACCGAACAAGAAAGACATTCAGGGATGGTTCAAAACGATATGGTTACAATCATCCGCCGATAGTGATTTGCCCAAACCGGAAGACATTCGTGCGTTTGGCTTGATCGTACCTGAATCGTCGTACCGACAGGGAAAGAATGTTATCCAGGTTGTGAATTTACAGAACTGGTTCAAGAGTCACGAAAAATCGAACGTACACTAAGTTGCCCTTGATACACGGGCATTGGAAATCCTTCATCATTTCTCGCCGAGCATTACATTCATTCGCTCCGTGTATTTACCAGCCTCCTCGTAGATCGAGATCGGTTGTAGTTCTTTGAAGGGTGATTTTTTCCTGGATATGGTCGCAAGAAACAATACGGGAGGCTTGCCGGCAAACGAGTGGACGTATTGATGCTCCCGCCAATGCATTCCGAATTCCTCGGTGAGATGGTTGAAGTCCTTTTCGCGGAAGTATGGCAGGATTACGGTGAGGCGCCCTTCCGGCTTCAGGAATGTTTCTGCGCACACGAAAAGGTCCTCGAGTTTCATCATTAATTCGTGGCGAGCAATAGCTTTTTGCGCCGACGGATTCAGTTTTCCTGTTCCTGTCTTGCGGTACGGCGGATTCGAATAGATTAGATCAAGAGAATGACTCGCAACATAGGAATTCAGTTTCTTCATGTCTGCCGCGTAAACGGTGGCATGCGCAATGCGATTGCGCTTGAAATTCAAGCGGCAGAGATTTGCAAGCTCCGGTTGAATTTCCACGGTTACGACCGACTGAAATGTTTGCAGGGCGGCCAGCAAAATTGTGACAACCCCTGAACCGCTGCCCACTTCCAGAATTTCATCTGTCGGAATCGTGTGTATGAAATTTGCAAGAAGTATCGCGTCCACACTGAATCGATACCCTTTGTCTGGTTGAAGGATCCGAAGACCCTTACGAAAAATTGAATCCTCGCTACAAATTCGTTGCATAGAAAGTTAAACTGTACTATATATAGTATTGTTGCACGCTTAGAAGCCGATTTATGGTGGTCAGCGCAACAATACCTCCTTTGATAGTCACGACCTACCTGGGTAATTACCAGGTTTAAATGCCGACCCAGGATACCCCGGGTCTAGCTGCCACGATCCGGGGTATTTTTTCATTTCCCGCCAACCGGTTACCGGCCCTGAGATGCAACCACAGGTTAAGTTGCGGCCAAAGGCCGCACTTGTGTTATCGGTGTTCGTAGTGTGGTTTCAGGAAGCTACGACTGCAATTTGCGAATGATTTCTTCGATCGCT
>Ga0210094_1000099_pt1 | contig 12002 bp, 5 predicted proteins | sample Browns_TuleA_D2_FD_184854 | JGI IMG/M metagenome (GOLD analysis project Ga0210094, IMG submission 184854) | Wetland microbial communities from San Francisco Bay, California, USA, that impact long-term carbon sequestration - Browns_TuleA_D2 (SPAdes) | ecosystem: Environmental > Aquatic > Marine >... | reverse complement strand
GGTGATCAGTGGACTGTTTTTTCGATTGCTCAAATTGTGCAATGCGCGGGAAACAAGCTCTTTTCCCGTACCCGTTTCCCCTGTGATCAGCACTGTTGAATCCGTCCGCGCAACTCTTTCTATGTTCTGGAACACTTTTTTGATTACCGACGATACTCCTACAATTTGTTCAAAGTTATGCTGATTTTTGATTTCTTCCTGTAAGTACACGTTTTCTGCCTGCAATTTATTTTTCAACTCTTCAACTTCCGAAAGAGCCTTTCGCAACGCTTCTTCCGCCCGCGTCCTTTCTGCGTAGAGTTCAGCGATCTCCAGGGATATCGCTGATTGCGAAGCAAGAGTTTGAACAACTTGAATGCGGTCGGCTGTAAATGCGTCGGAAATTAGATTGTTTTCCAGATAAAAAAGACCAATCAACTTGCCAAGGTGGGAAATCGGAACACACATCACCGATCTTGGATGAAATTCCCGGATATAGGAATCATTCAAAAATCTGGAGTCCCTACTTGCTTCCGCCAGTACTACATTTTCGTTCGTTCGCATTACAAAATTTGCAATTGCTGTTGAGAACCCGGATTCATTTGGGATACCATCCATAGCTACTCTTGCCTGGATCGAGTAATCTCCTTCTTTTTTCTGAATCATCAATGCTTTTTGAGCACCCGCGTTCTCCATAATGATCCGAATCAACTTATCCATCAGTTTTTCAAGCACAATTTCACTGGAAATCGCCTGTGCCGCTTTTGCCACGGAAAATGTATCGAACGTGCTGGGGCGGGCGTGGGTCGTCAAAAAAGTGCTGCTCGCCTCAGCTCCGGGCTCCAAATGATCCAGGAAATGTCCGTAATGGGATTTCAAATTTTGTGTCTTGGCGTGCGCGTCCCATTGAACATATGCATCGTAAGATTCCGTCATATACATCTTTGCAATCTTTTGTTGTCCCCTTAAAAGCCAAAATTTCGCGAACAATTCGTTTGAAAGAGCGAGTTCCCGGGGACATTCCGAGTTTGCAGACAAAGCGATCGAACGTTCATAAAGGTCCATTGCACTGGAGACATCACTGCGCAACCTTGCGATTTCGGCAGAAACAATCAGATGATGAAGTTGAAATGTATAGGGCGCGTATCTGGCCCACGTTTCCAAACGCGAATTCAACTTTTCCATTTCGCCCAGGGATTCCGGGCGACCAAGGGCGGCTAACGTTAATGCTTTATAGAACACCGTAAGTTCGTCCCAGATCGTCCCCGTAAAATCCTGAATCACTCTTTCTGCTTCGTTGGCCACCTGTAACGCCCGTCCAAATTCTTCAAACGTGTAAAGGAGCGCGAGTTTTCCAACAAAATAAAACATTTCGAACAAACTGTGGCCCTGATAGTTTGTTCGAAATGCGTCTTCACTGAAGCGTTCATCGCTCATCGAAATGGGATGTTCGGTTAGACCGCTCAAAGCATAACCCCATTGAAGAACGACCTGCTGAGCGTCTGCAAAGCGCTCCATCTTAACCTTCCGGTTGTAGGAAACATTTGCCTGATACCTTTTTCTGAAAGTTGCCAGATCCGGTCCTGTAAGAAGATAAAACCAGCTTTCGTTAAAAAGCGCATAACTCGCTTCAACAAAAAGTCCGTTCTCATTTCCAAGCCGAAATGCTTCACGTGTGATGGGAATCGATTCTTCTATCGGCTTTCTCCAAAGGCTGATCGCCCACGAGAAATTCATCAGGACTCGCGCGCGGATCGCCGGACTGTAAAATCTTTCATTCACCTGCTGAGCCAGCAAGCCAAATTCATAAGCGGCTTTGTAGTCGTTTTTTTTTGGACCCAGCAGCATTGCCGCATAAAGGACGTACCCGTAAGCAGATTCGTCCATATTGCCGTGCGTCAGTGAAAGCCGAACCATTGCGGCCGTATTCAGAAGGGTCAGCGGCTCATCTCCCGAAAGATAACAGGAAGTATGTAGATTGCTGAGGAGCTTCATTACCATTCGGATCTCGGGATCGGACATCTGCGGCAAATCCACGAGGGAGGAAATGGGCCGTTCTCCAACAAGAGCCTCGATCCCTGAGATTTGTTGATCGAGCGCGGCGCGTTTCTCCTCTCGGCCTTCCGGAAAAAAAAGGTCAAACAGTTCTAACGCTTCATGCCCGACACGGATTGCATCAAGGTAACGAGAAACACTTTCATATTGCAGGATCATCAAGTAATAAACTCTGGATTTATCGAGCTTCGTCTTTGATTCAGACAATAGCAATGAGAATGCCTTCTCTGCCATGTCAAGGTTCCCGCAAAGATAATCGCATTCTGCGGCTTCAAGATGGATCGAAAAACATAGTTCATACTCCATTTGCCATGCATTTTTCGGAAGCAATGCGATTCCAGCTTGAAAATATCCAAGAGCCGCTTCGTAAGCAGCGGACGATTTTGCTTTTTGACCCGCAGCGAGATCGAGATGCGCAAGCGCGACTCGGCCGTCCACCGAGCCAATCAAGTCACAACCTAAATTCATGTGGTTTACGACATCAAACAGTTTTTCGTCAAGCTCGGTCTTTGCTGTATTCGCAAGAATCAACTGCCCGACTTTCAAATGAATCTCTTTTCTTTTGTCTTCAGGAATCAGTTCGTATGCGGCCTGCTGAACACGATCATGAAGAAATTTGTAGTGCCGAGTCGAAAACTCATTATCTCCAAGCGGAACAATGTACCCTTCCTCGATCCCATCCCATAGTTGATCCCTTGTGGTTGCTACCGGCTTTTCGTTTACGATGGCAAGTGTATCTATGTCGAACCGGTTGCCGATGCACGCGCCTAAAATGATTACGTGTTGCGCATCCGGAGAAAGCTTTTGAATCTTGCTTGCCATTAAATCTACTACGTTGTCGGTAATTTTCTGACTTTGAATTTGATCGAAATCAAACTCCCATCGTTGGTTCGAGTAGTTGTAGAACACCAGTCCATCCTGATACAAAGATCGCAGGAACTGCGTCACGAAGAAAGGATTCCCCATGGTCTTGTTCATCAGTAGTGTCGTTAACGGCCTTCCCAGATCGGTTCCAGATCTTAGAGTCTCGGACACAAACTGATTCAGGTCTTCGATGCCAAGAGCTCCAAGCTGGATCTCTGTAACCGACGCGCCAGCTTTCACAAGGTCGATAAGAGCAAGGCTGAGTGGGTGGGCAGGGCCAACCTCATTGTCGCGATACGCTCCAATGAGCAGCATATGATGCAGCTCACGGCTCAGCGCAAGCGCGTGTAAAAGTTTCAAGGTAGCAGAATCCACCCACTGCAGGTCATCGAGAAAAATGACGAGAGGGTGATCTGCCTGGGCAAATGCGTTGATGAAATTAGAGAACACCAGATTAAATCGATTCTGGGATTCTGCGGGACCTAATTCCGCGACAGAAGCCTGTTTGCCGACAATCAATTCAACTTCGGGGATTACATCAATAATGATCTGCGCGTTCGTTCCCATCGCCTCAAGCAAAAGCGATTTCCAGAATTGGATTCTGTCCCCGCTCTCCGTAAGCAATTGCCGAACGAGTTCCTGAAATGCCTGGATGAGAGCGCTGTAAGGTACCACGCGATTGAGTTGATCGAACTTGCCGCTCGTAAAATAACCTTTCTGCGCAACAATCGGTTTGTGGATTTCATGGATCAAAGAGGTCTTCCCGATTCCCGAATATCCCGACACCATCAGCAAGTTAACAGCTCCATTGCAAACCTGCTCAAAAGCCCGTTGGAGCAGATCCAGCTCCGGCTCCCGGCCATAGAGTTTCTGCGGAATGTTAAATCGATCGGAGGCTTCCTCTTTTCCGGGACTGAAAGCGGAAATTCGACCAAGATTTCGAAATTGAATCAAACAAAATTCAAGATCCGTTTTCAAATAAAAACCGCTGGAGTATCGCTCCTCCGCCGTTTTCGCCAATAGCTTGAGAACAATGTCCGAAACGGGTATCGGAATATCGGGAACAATCTCGCAGGGCGGCACCGGATTCTTTGCGATGTGCCAGTGGACGAGTTCCAGAGGGTCATTCGACTCAAACGGCAAGCGCCCGGTGAGCATTTCATAAAATGTCACGCCAAGAGAATAAAAATCAGTGCGGTAGTCTATGGATCGGTTCATTCGGCCTGTCTGTTCCGGCGAGATATAGGGCAACGTACCTTCCAGTAAATCGGGGTGTGTTATTTTTTGATCCTGCCTGGGCAATTTTGTAGAAATACTGAAGTCAATCAGTTGAACAACCATCGTAACCGGATTCAGAACAATATTCTTGGGATTGATGTCTTTGTGAATAATTCGGGTCTGATGGAGCTCAGCAAGCGTCCCCGCGAGACGAACGGCGATTTCCAAGAACTGTTCCAGATCGAACCTCGTTCGCAGGTCCAACCATTTTCTGAGCGGCTCACCTCCAATATCCTCCAGAACAAGCGCAAGGCTTTTACGGTATGTATCCAGCGAAAGCGCTTTCGCAACTCCCGGAATTTGAAGTTTGCTCAGTATTTCGAACTCGCGCTTCAAATGTTCCAGATCCGAAGTAGATGGAAATTCCTGGACAAAAGTTTTAAGAATCACATGGGAACGATCAGCATTGCGAATGCCTCTATAAACAATTTTTTTGCTGCCACGAAAGATTTCTTTTTCCTGCGAATAACCTGGAATCATGCCTTTAGTATAGCTTCGTAAAAACGCCTGTTACTACGAACATGAAACCGATCGATATTGCATCATGTGAAATAGCAATTCACGACGTGAAATGTCGCGGCAGATGCTTTTTACGGAAGGAAGATCCGTATCTGGGTTTGTACCGGCAACGGACACTGAGTTCGAGCACGGCAGCCCGCCAGACGGGGTAGTTACGAACCGCAACGTTTATAGACTTTTCTCAAGTGCTCGTGTATGCGTCTTTCCGCATCCGGGGCATGTGTGAGCTTCTTCCAACACCCCGCCAAAATCCGGATCTATGTGCTCTGAGTCACTGATGTTGTAGTCAACTTTGTCCGCGTGGTAATTCATCTCGATACCGCAATCCGGACAGATCATTTTGCTCATCGTTTACTCCAACGAAATATTTTCTCTTCCGTGGCGCAAGACCTTCGCCATCCAGATTAGTTCCTTCATAAACTTATCCAGCCGGCGAACATAAGCCTGGTCCAGAAGATTTCCCGATTCATCAAAGGCACTTTGAACACTGGAAAAATTTCCATCCCAGAAGATCGTGACCAGTCCCAGTTCACGTAACACCGGAAGCAGATCCTGGATTGCGCGCGTTCCACCAAACGGCCCGGCAGAGACACCGACGATCCCAACAGCTTTATGGATGTATTCCTTCAAATTTGTATCGAGCACGTGTTTCAGCATTCCGGGATACCCATGGTTGTATTCCGGACAAACGATCACGAAAGCATCCGCACGCATTGCTGCCTCGGAAAAAGCAGGATACCGGATGTTTTGACCGGCATCATCGATGGGAATCGGAAGATCACGAATGTCGATCAATTGCGTTTCGACTCCCTCGCGTTTTGCGAATTCAGCAGTTACAAATTTCGCGACATGCTCACTCATCCGTCCCTTTCGAGTTGTCCCCAATATCACCGGAATGAAAAGTTTTCTCAGTTCCATGTGCTGTTCTCCTACCGCTTGCGAACGTTCCATCTGTCGAGCTCCGCGGGCGAGCCGCCCGCGCCACGCTGGTTACTTCTGCACAATCTCCATCACGTGCCCATCAGGATCCCTTACAAGAAACCCCTTTGCAAACCCGAGTTTGCTTTCCGGCATGTTGACCAAACCGGCCGACACAAAAACATTCCCAGCAAGTTGCTTTCTCAAACTTTCCGCATCTGATGTGACAAGCCTTGTCTGCCAGTTAATCAAATCGTTCGTGTGTTCGTCCGCCGGCATCGGGCGCCCATCCCGCGGAGCCAGGTATTCCAGAAATTCAATCGAAGGTCCCGCATCGGGTTTCAAACTCGTAATGTGCAGCCGTGCTCCGAATACATTGTTCAGATGTTCCTGCTCCGTTCCATAGTTTTCACTTTCTCCGGCAACCTGCAACCCCAAAACATCTTTATAGAATTTTAAACTATTTTCCGTGTTGTTAATCACAATTGCGGTGTGATCAATTCCCAGAAACAATCGATCCGTAGGTGTATGCCACTTTGCATTCCCCTTATCCGGTGGAAAATGCAAAATCTCAAGATGATGTCCGTCAGGATCCCGAAAGTAAAAAGCGCTGATCCCCGCGGCATTTTTGTTCCATTCAGGAAGCAATTGCGGTCCGGTTGACGCATGTTGAACTTTGTGCTGCCGCAACCACTGATAAGCTTTATCCATATCGCTCACGATAACGGCAATGTGCTGAAAAAACCGATCATTGCTGCGAAAATCCACAGGAACCGGTTTCCCTTCGGGCGCCAGGTAGTCGATCAGATCAATGAACTCGCCGCCCAGTTTCATTCGGACAATCCGAATTCTGCAACCAAAAACTCCCTGCAAGTGTTCGTATGCCTCCCCGGCGACTTCAACATCCGAAACTTTTTCGAACTGAAGAACGTTGGAATAAAAATCGATCGCACGGTCCATATCCGATACAGTAATTCCAATTGAATCCACAGATACAAGAGCGTACGCTGCCGGCGCATGGAGGTAAAAGGCCACAAGCGTAATAGCCAGTAACCAGCCCTTCGTCTTCATAAACGCTCCAGAATGCGGTCTCCAACCCGCAGCGCATTTGCCATGATTGTCAGTGCAGGGTTCACAGCACCGCTGGAGGGAAAGAAGCTCGCATCCACTACGTACAGGTTCTCAAGGTCGTGAGCCTTGCAATTCCGATCGAGCGCGGATGTTTTGGAATCATTGCCGAACCGGATTGTGCCGTTTTGGTGCGCAACGCCCGCAAGGGGGATCCTCTGTCCAACGAAAAGATTTCGCGAAAACAAGCCCTGGTGGCATTCATGCCCGTGCATGTCACATTTTCTCTGCTGCTGCATCAGAGCTTCCAGTTTCTTGATCAGTCGTTTGTGGCCTTCTTCGTTATTCGGTTTATAAGAAAGCACAATATTGCCCTTGGGATCGAGCGTCACCCGGTTATTTGGATCGGGCAGATCTTCAGAGGTGAGCCAGAAATCGATTGAATGCTTTCCCATCAAATCAAGTGTCCAACCCGGAGCGATCGGCGGAGCGCCGGCTTTCAAAGTCACTCCATCCAGTTTTCCCACAAACGAAATGTGTCCCATCGGAAATTCCCATTCCCTGGAGCCAAAATAGAAATCGTTCACTCCCAGCGTCTTCTGAAAAATTGTGGGGTTAGGACATTTCGCGAGCGCCATCAGGACAGAATTCACATGTCCCATATAGTGACGTCCGACCGTATCCGAACTATTTCCGAGACCGCGTGGATGCTTTCCATTTGCCGAACGAAGCAGCAATGCCGCAGAATTGATAGCGCCGCAGGAAACGACCACAAAATCCGCTGAATACTCTTCGACCACGTCGCCGCGGCGAACACGAACCTTCGATACATGACGTCCGGATGGATCTGTCAGGAGTTGCTCTACCTTCGCATTCGTTAGAAGCGTGACGTTCGGGTGTTTGATCGCAGGATCGACTGCGCATACCTGAGCGTCCGACTTCGCATTCACCAGACACGGAAAACCATCGCAGGTTTCGCACCGGATGCATGTGCTCGCTTGTCTGTTCTTTTCATCCAGCATGACGCCCAAGGGAACATGGAACGGTTTCAAACCCTGGGTAGCAAAATCCTCGCTGAGCTGCTGCATCCTCGGTTCATGACTAACAGGCGGATGGGGATAAGGGGCACTGGCTCGGGGGTCTGTTGGATCCTCACCTCGCATCCCGTGAACGTGGTAGATCTGCTCCGCCTGCGTGTAGTAAGGCTCCAATTCGTCGTAGGTAATCGGCCATGCCGGGGAAATTCCACCGTGATGCCGCAGTTCGCCAAAATCTTCTTTGCGCAAACGGAACAAGGCTGCGCCATAAAATTTCGTGTTGCCGCCAACGTAATAGTTTGTGTGTGGGTGCAGCGGCTTCCCTTCCGCGTCCGACCACACATCCTTCGCCTGATATTTCCCCTTGACGTTGACTGCTGCTGGATCCCAGTTATCCTTCTCGCGCGGAACGTAATCGCCCCTTTCAAGCAGCAGGATCTTCTTTCCGGATGGCGCTAGCTTCAACGCAAGCGTCCCGCCGCCGGCGCCTGATCCAATAATGATTACGTCGTATCTTCCATTTGATGACATGTTCTCCTCCTACACTACAGCCTGATTTGAATCCGTTTCACAAATGGTAGTCGTACATGAGCGAGGTTTCTTACAGTTCGAATCGTGGGGTCTTTTTTCACCGCCAAGTCGCCAAGGACGCCAAGACAAGAGCGAGTTCTAAATTCGTACCTTGGCGTCCTCAGCGTCTTGGCGGTGAAAATGAAAACCGCTTCCTTTACAGGTCGGCAACTTCGCAGAAAACTTTGATCGCACCTTTCGCTTTGGTGAGCTTTTCGAACAGTTCCTGATAATTTTCCAGACCCTTCACCGGGTGTGTTAAGAGTCTTTCAAGCCAACCGGGAAACTGCGCCTCAGCCTGAGCCAGGTCCTTCACTCCCATCTCAAAGTATTCGCGGTTGGCGTTTACAGTACCGACCATTACTTTGTTGCCAAGCACAAAGTCAAGATTGATTCTGTCGGCCGGAACTTCGATCATCTTGTCTCCTCCGGTAACGCTGGAAAGGACGAGGACTCCGTTTTTGCCCAGTGCCTCCATTGCCTTAAATACAACCTGGGCTGAACCCGTCGCTTCAAAAATGATGTCGAATCCTCCGTATTCTTTGCCGGCCTGATTCACAGGGTGGTCTTCCGTTGATACGTACGTTGAGCCGAGCGCTTCCACCAGATCCGCATTGAGATACGGTTTTTTCGTTCTGCCGAACGTGAAAACCTCAAGACCGCGCAAACGCAAAGCCATGGTTGCAAGCAATCCAATCGTACCTGCGCCAAGAACTGCTGCTTTTCTCGGACGCCAAACTCGAAGTCGTCGCTGAATTTCATACGCCTGTGCAATTCCTTTTTCCACGACGGTAGTCGGCTCCAGCAGAACGCCAACTTTCTTCAATCCCTGAGGAATTTTGACAATGTATTCCGGGTCATCAACATAGTATTCGGTTAAATAACCATGACGCAGATTAATGCCCCGCTCGTAGTATGTGTCGTCCGTAGTCATGTCATACGTGCCTATCGCATCATAAATGCTATTTCCCGGACGTCTCACGGTAGCAACTACGTAGTCGCCGGCTTGAAATTCTTTAACATTCGGACCAACCGCCTCGACTTGACCGAAGCTTTCGTGCCCGATCGTTAGGAAGTCAAACCCTGGCGGAGCCTGTCCGTATTCTGCGGCATTGATCTCTTTGTCGGTTCCATCGACTCCAACGCGAAGGACTTTCACAAGGACTCCCCTTCCATTTGGAATTTCGTTCAAGGATGGCTTCGCCAATTCCGCCAGATGAACACTGTTTGGTTTCCCAGGAAATACTGCTATTGCTTTCATCATTGACTCCTTTTTCTCTATCTTGCTAATAGTTGAACCGTTATTTTCACTGCCTCTTCGCGTTAAAATTACTCCCCGCTTTGCTGCAGCAGTTTTGCGACTAAACCTGTCCAGCCAGTTTGATGACTGGCCCCGATTCCGGCGCCATTGTCACCGTGAAAATATTCATGAAAGGGAACATACGAATTCCATTCAGGCTGTTGCTGAAACATATCTGTTCCACCAAAAACGGGCCTGCGCCCTTCGTGGTCCTTTAGAAAAATCCGGGTCAGTCGTTTTGAAATTTCGCCCGCAACTTCCCAGAGGGTCATCATCTGGCCGGAACCGGTCGGGCACTCGACTTTGAAATCATCGCCAAGATATCGATGAAACTTCTGCAGCGCTTCGACCAGCAAAAAATTTACCGGAAACCAGATCGGGCCCCGCCAGTTGGAGTTTCCTCCAAAGAGGCTTGTACTGGATTCTGCCGGCTCATAGTCCACTCGATGCTCTTCCCCGTTCACGTTCAGAACGTAGGGATGATCCTTGTGAACCCGTGATAATGCACGGATACCGTAAGGTGAAAAGAATTCATTCTCGTCCAGCATGACTTTCAAAATCCTCCGCAGGCTTTCGCCATCGACTATCGACAGCAATCGTCGCTCTTTCATTCCTGCAGTGCGCATGCATGCCAGATTCCGGGTCAGATCGGGTCTATGATCGACAAACCACTCCAATCTTTTCTTGAATGCCGGCAACTGGTCCAAAACTTCCGGCTCCAGGGTTTCTACGGCGAATAACGGAATGAGACCAACCATGGAGCGGACCTTCATCGGAAAGAATTTGCCATCGGGTAGATGCAACACGTCATAGAAGAATCCATCGATGTCATCCCACAGGGACAGTTCGTCCCCACCGCGGTGATTCATGGCCCGAGCAATGTAGACGAAGTGCTCCCAGAATTTACTGGCGACGTCTTCGAATGAAGGATCGTCCTTTGCGAGTTCCATCGCGATCGCCAGCATGTTCAAGCAATACATCGCCATCCAGCTGGTTCCATCCGATTGCGCAAGATGTCCGCCTGTCGGAAGCGGCTTGCTGCGGTCAAAAACCCCAATGTTGTCCAGACCAAGGAATCCACCCTGGAAGATATTCCGACCTTCTGCGTCTTTTCGATTAACCCACCAGGTGAAGTTCAACATCAGTTTCTGAAACACACGCTTCAGAAAATTCTTGTCACCTTCACCGCGACGCTTCTGCTCGATTTTGTAAACGCGCCAGGCAGACCATGCATGAACCGGAGGATTCACATCTGAGAATGCCCATTCATAAGCCGGCAACTGGCCGTTCGGGTGCATGTACCATTCGCGCGTAAACAACAGTAACTGTTCTTTTGCGAAATCAGGATCGATCAAAGCTATCGGAATGCAGTGGAACGCCAGATCCCATGCGGCGTACCACGGATACTCCCACTTGTCGGGCATCGAGATCACATCGTCATTGTACAAATGGCTCCATTCGTGATTGCGTCCATTCTTCCGCTCCTGCGGAGGCTCCGGTTGGGCCGGATCGCCTTTGAGCCAGCGGTCCACTTCGTATCCATAATATTGCTTGCTCCATAACATACCAGCAAATGCCTGGCGCATTACGCTTTGTGCATCAGTTGATAGTTCGGAAGGTACGACCGTTTTATAAAACTCATCCGCCTCTTTCATTCGCGACGAAAAAATCCTTTGAAAGTTGGAATCAAAAGGAGCTTCAAGCCTTTCATTCGTAAACCGTAACCGCAACGTCACCGTTTCCTTAGGTTGGATTGTCAACTTGTAATGAGCAGAAGTCTTCGTCCCTTTTTGTTCCGGATTCACAGCGTCCACTTTTCCCCGGACAATGTAGTCGTTAATTCCATCCTTCGCGTATTGCGTTCCATTCTTCTGTCCGGAAAATCGTTCCGTGTTCGTTTCATTTTCGGTAAACAGCAAGTCGCCCGCGCCTTTACAATATAAATACCGTGTTCCGTACGCGGAGTGCGTCAGCTCAACAGTTTGTGAATCAAGCTTCTGCAACACCGGCTTGCTCCCACCTTTCCACGACCACGTGTTTCGGAACCAGAGTGTTGGCAGCACGTGGATGTCGGCAGGATCCGGACCATGATTCGTTACATTGACTCGAATCAACAAATCTTCAGGGTTCCCCTTGGCATACTCGGTAACAACATCGAAATACCGGTTCTCCTCGAATACACCCGTGCTGATCAGCTCAAATTCGAGATCTCTTTTGCCGCTGTTTCGATTTACTTCAATCAAACGCGAATATGGAAACTCAGCCTGCGGATATTTGTAAAGGTGCTTCATGTACGAGTGTGTAGGCGTCGAGTCCAGATAAAAGTAATATTCCTTTACATCCTCACCGTGGTTTCCCTCGTTTCCGGTAAGGCCAAATATTCTTTCCTTCAAAATCGGATCACGGCCGTTCCA
>Ga0210094_1000098_pt1 | contig 12044 bp, 10 predicted proteins | sample Browns_TuleA_D2_FD_184854 | JGI IMG/M metagenome (GOLD analysis project Ga0210094, IMG submission 184854) | Wetland microbial communities from San Francisco Bay, California, USA, that impact long-term carbon sequestration - Browns_TuleA_D2 (SPAdes) | ecosystem: Environmental > Aquatic > Marine >... | reverse complement strand
CAATTCCGTCGCGCCAGGTAATTTTTTTACCTTCTTTGTATCCTCTTCCGTAATAAGAGATGGGAACTTCGTAAATGCGGAAATTATTGCGTGACACTTTCGCCGTAAATTCGGGCTCAAATCCGAAACGATTTGATTTGATCCGTATTCTCTTTTGAACCTCTTTTGTAAAAACTTTGTATCCGGTCTCCATATCGCTCATGTTTATGTCGTTCAGCATATTCGCCAGGAGGGTGAGAAACCGGTTGCCCAGTGAATGCCAGAAGAACAGGACACGATGCGATCCGCCGCCGAGAAAGCGGGATCCGAACACCACGTCGGCTTTTCCAGTCTGAATTGGCTCCAGGAGCTGCGGATAATCGGAAGGGTCATACTCCGTATCGGCGTCCTGAATCAGCAGTATTTCTCCGGTAGCGTGCTTCCATCCGGTCTGAATCGCGGCGCCTTTTCCCATATTTCTTTCGTGCAAAATAATTTTAACATTTGGCGCATCCAGTTCCTTCAATTGTTCCCGTGTGCCGTCCGTGGAGCCGTCATCAATGATCAGAATTTCTTTCTCGTACGGTGTTGCCTGAACTCGTTCTACCATTTGACGGATGGTTTTTGCTTCGTTGTAAACAGGAATGATAACAGACAACATCATTGCTTAAAAAATTGGGAAATGTTCCGGACAACAAATCCGAGTTGTTCAATTGTTAGCTCTGGATAGATGGGAAGCGCCAGTGAAGTTTGAGAGCACATTTCCGCAGCAGGAAAGTCTCCTGGTTTGTGTCCGAGATTCGCGAAGCAGGGTTGAAGCGGTAAAACAACCGGATAGTAGATCGCGGAACCGATGCCTTCCGCGGCAAGGTACGCTTTCAATCCATCACGATTCTCGCACCGGATGACATATTGATGAAAGTTGGAAGAATTTCCTTCCGCAATGCGCGGTAATTGCAAAGGTAAATCGTTCAATCGCGAATTGTAGAAAGCCGCGTTCTGGGCTCGTTTTTCGTTCCATCTTTTCAGATGTTTCAGCTTGACCCTGAGCACGGCAGCCTGCAATTCATCCAGACGGCTGTTTGTCCCAATGAGTGTATGGTAGTAAACCTGTGCCTGCTGGCCGTGAGATCTCAGCATCCGGATCCTTTTTGCAAGCTCTTCATTTTGTGTGGTCACCAGTCCGCCATCTCCATATCCGCCCAGATTCTTGGTCGGGAAAAAGGAAAAACAACCGGTTGCTCCTATCGATCCGGCAGGTCGACCGTTCCGGGTTGAGCCGATAGCCTGAGCTGCGTCCTCGATTACCGGAACATTGAAACGCGCGAGTTCCTCCATGTTGCTACACTGTCCGAACAGATGGACGGCAATAATGGCCTTCGTTTTTGAATGGACTTTTTCCGCTACACCTTGAGTATCCATTTGAAAAGTCTCGGGATCAACATCGACGAAAACCGGTTTGGCCTTAACCCAGGAAATCATTCCCGCGGTTGCAAAAAAAGAATATGCTGTGGTGATGACCTCGTCGCCCGGCTGGATTCCCAGCGCCAGTAGGGATAAAAGTAGAGCGTCTGTTCCGCTTGCGCAGCCGATAGCAAAGTTTGACTCCGTCAGCAAAGCAAGCTCCCGTTCCAGGGCGCTGACTTCCTCGTCGAGAATAAACTTTTGTCTTGCTAAGACTTTTCCAATGGACTGCTGAATTTCATCCTGAAGAAGGATGTATTGAGCCCTCAAATCGATGAGAGGAACCTTCATTTGAAGTGTGAAAGTACCATAATTTGCAGGAACTTACAAATAGAAGTGCCGAAGGAATGAGTGACGTGCAAGGAACTTCTCCGGAGCTTCCTATTACTCTTCGCTCGTAGCTCCGGCACCGCAAAAAAAGTATTGTTTTCGTTTTCGCAAATCTATATAATTGGTCTCACCGCAGGTGACCTGCACTCATACATGGAAGCGATTCGGGGGTAGTAGGATTTAGTTCGTTTCGGATTTGTAACGCCCTTATACCTCCCCCCTCAAGGTCCCTGCGGTACATTATTTTCAGAAGCCCGCTGCAATCAATTGCATATTGCTTCAGTGAATAATCATAGCCGACGTCAATTAACATTCGCCGGGAAGCTATGAAATTTGCAATTTGCTATCTCCAATCTACAATAAATTCTTTTTCTGAATTCCTTCATTTTTGTTCGCAATACTCTTAGCTGCTCTTCATATTATTCGCCGCCCGATTCGCTTTGTCGCCATCCTATCCCCCTGATGGCGCCCGAGGTTGTTTGGGTTTCTTTTTGTTGTCATTTATTCTATGCTGTTGACTCACCGTATGGCGCAGTAGAAAGGCTGCGGTGCGTTTACGAAGAATAACATTCTAAAGTCTTACAGGTTGATTCCAACATTTCCTAATGGCAATGAGCAGTGAGTAAGAAGTAATGAACAAGGTGCAAAATTATTTCAGTAATCTAGATTCCTACATTCGATCCAACCGTTCGAAATTCGAGGGTCTCCTCGGGCAATTGGTCGAAGTTCCAACCATCAGCATGGACCCGACCAGGAAGGACGATATTCGCAAGGGCGCAAATCTGGCGGCAGATTACCTTCGTGAATTTGGCGCAAGAGTTAAGATTTGCGAGACTTCAGGAAACCCTGTTCTCGTTGGGCGTTTTGATGCTCCCGGGGCAAAACGCACACTGACCGTTTACAACCATATTGACGTGCAACCAGCCCAGGAACCTGAATGGACTCGCGAACCGTTTGCTTTCGTCAACGATAATGGACGCTATCTTGGTCGCGGCACAACCGATGACAAGGGGCCTGCACTCACTGCGTTACTGGCTGCTCGATATGCTGTGGAAAACGGCATCCCGCTGAGTATTCAATTCATCTGGGAATTGGAAGAAGAGATCGGGAGTTTGCATTTTGAAGAATTTATGAAAGCGAATATTGCCGAATTGAAAACCGATTCGGTTCTTGTTTCCGATACTTTGTGGATTTCGCGCAAAAAACCCTCGATTCCTTATGGGCTCCGTGGAATGGTGACCGCGGAAATGAAACTGCAGACTCATTCGAAAGATGCGCACTCCGGAGTAACGGGCGGGGCGGCACGGAATCCCCTCGCCGAGCTTTGCCAGGTTGTTGCGCAATGTTTTGATGTCAAGACTGGAAGGGTGAAGATTCCCGGTTTTTATGCTGATGTGAAACCCGTCAGTAGGAAAGAGATTGAAAGTTTTGTTTCGTCCGGTTTCAATTTAGAAAAATGGAAGCAAATTTATGGCTTTAGGAGTTTGCGCACGAACAATGCCGCTGAAGTATTGAAGCGGATTTGGGCCATGCCGACCTTCGAAGTTCATGGCATTGTGGGTGGGTATACGGGGCCGGGAGTCAAGACGGTGGTGCCGCCGCGTGGTGAAGTAAAATTCAGTTGCCGCCTCGTGCCCAATCAAAAACCGGATAAAATATTTAAGCTGGTGAAAAGTTACGTAAAGAAAGTAAACCCTGATGTCAAAGTAGAACTGGATGGAAAGCTGGACCCGTACCTGGGCGACCTTGGCGGAGTACACACCCGGTGCGCCGTAGAGGCCATTCAATATGGTTTTTCCGCCTCGCCTGCATTCATTCGCGAAGGCGGTTCGATTGGAGCTGTGGTTACGATGCAAAAGTACATGAAGGTTCCCATTGTTTTCATAGGGCTTTCATTGCCGGAACATGGATACCATGCTCCCAACGAAAATTTTGACTGGGGTCAGGCCGCAGGAGGCGTCAAAACGTTTGTGAAATACTTTGCGAATATCGCGGAGCTGTAGCTTATGTTGCCGATCGATGAATTTGCGCAGCGTCTTTCCAGTATTCCGGAAAGCGATTTCAGCCTGGAAAATGTTCTCACGTTTCTGAGATCTCACCCGGTAGACCCTGCGACTCTTTCCCGCTATACGTATTTTTGTGCAGAGCATTACACCAGAAATTTGATACACAAAACACCTCTGTTCGAATTGATTGCCATCTGTTGGGACAAAGGACAGCAAAGTCCGATCCACAATCATCGCGATCAAAAGTGCTGGATGACGATGGCGTACGGAAAACTCATGGTTCATAACTTTAAGCTGATCCAAAAAGAATCGTCGAGACATTTTTGCAATCTGAAATCCAGTATTCAATTTGAATTGAGTCCCGGGACCCCCGGAGAAGTCGACCCCGAAGAACCGATTCATCGGGTATTAAACCTGCCTTCCTTCGATTGTCGCGCCGTCTCACTCCATATCTATTCGAGACCTTACGATACTTGTGAAGTCTATGATCTAAAGACGAAAACGTACGAAGACATGAAAATGGTCAATACGAGCGAGTTTGGTGTTTTGAAATCCGAGCTCAAGGTTGAACTCGTACAATTGTAGGGACCGCCATTTATGCCGCCCTGCGTGCCCGTTGTCCGGCTGTGAAGGGCGCGATAAATCGCGCCCCTACAAGTGTGGAGAGTGGAATTGTGTGCCTAGGGGGAATAAGAGGGGATTCTGATGAGGCTGTCTGCAATTCTTTTGTTATTGTTTTGTGCTGCTTCTATCCGTGCTGATGAGGCGCAAAAACCCGAACCCAAAACGTTCACCTTCCATGGCGAAGCGAAAGCTCACTATCGCTGGTCGCAAGATTCACAGTTTCCACTGAAATTCCCCTTTCCGCCGGAATTTATCCCACGCGGGCAAACCTCCGTTGTGGAGCGAACCGTGGATCCCGGTTCTTCTGCCGAAGTAAGCGCCTTTAACTTCATTATTGATTTCGCGCCTGCGGAATCCATTAAGGGAAGAGTGCGGATTGCTTTTGTCGATCTGTACAACAGAAATCCAACGAGTACGGATCAAACCGTAAACGTAAAAGAAGCCTGGATGCAATTTGGCAGGCGCGGTGAATTTCTGGAGAGCATGCGTGGTACTCCCATTTATGCATTGTTTGGAAAAGCGGCAAAATTCGAACGCCAGCCCGAACGAAATCTCGAAAGCTACGGTTTGGTCTCAACCGCCTTTAACCGCTTCGAAGACGTCCAATTGCAATTGGGCGGCGATCTTGGCCGGCACATCTACTGGCGCGCGCAAATTTCGAACGGAAACCCTGTGTTTTTTCGTGATCCAAATGCCCTCGCTGGCGACAACGGCAACGACGATTTGCGCTTCCCGAATCCCGAGCTTCATCTGAATTCCGGATTCCCAATACTCTACGATGCGGAAACAGAAGAAGTGAGCTTTCATAAGGCAGAAGGCGGCGGCGGTTTGGGGTTCCGCGTTCACTCCGAAGATCGATCAAAAGGATTGGATGTACTCGGTTTCTATTATCAAAGGCAACTTGCAGAGCATGTGGACCTCCGCGGAACCTTCTACGGCGGAGATCTGGATCTTTTGGACGGAACGGGTGGAATCGGCCTCCCAATCAAAGGAAACGACAAAAAGGAATATGGCGGCAATATTCAATTTCGCTACGGGCCGCTTCAAGTGTTTTTTCAGGGCGTCCATCAGGAAATGGCGAGTCTTCCGAGAAACGGATACGAAGTGGAAATTCTGTTTCACGCACCTTTGCAGCTCAAGTATTCTGCCAGCGGCAAACAGTTGTTCACTTTTATTCAGCCGGTTGTGCGAATCAGCGTGCTGAATAATGATTTCAAGGCCAGCCCGTTGTTTGTCGCGCCAAGTACTTTTTGGGATTGGAAGAAGTATGACGTCGGCGTGCGCATTGGAATTATTCAAGGTGTCGATGTTACCGCCGAATATTCGTTCCACGACATCACCGCGTCACGACCGGTGAACGAAGACGAATTCCTTTCCACCCTGCGGGTGAAGTTCTAGTTCAGCTCATTTATTGCAGATTGTACAATAGCAAATTGTACGATTTCATGTTTTAGCCTTGTGAAATTTGCTTCTAAAGAAACTGATGAGCAGCGTAGTGCGGGCGACCCGCCCGCAAAGACTAGCTCGCGGACGAGACGTCCGCGCTACATTGCTAGCGGATTTTTGATTTCCTAACTCAGTTTTTCATCGAGGATGAAGTATCCAAAGGATATTTGTTCGGCTATTGTCCAATTTGCAATAAACTCTTAAGGCGTGGAAACCTCGCACGGGCGTAAGCGAGGAAGGCATCCTCGGAGGAATGTTCGATTTTGAAATCATATGCGTTGAGGAATTTTTCGCCGCTTGCTACCCACGGATATCGAATGAAATCCAGAATCGAAGGCGGAAAAGGTATCGCATGTAGACTCCACATTGCCTGAAGCGACGGATAGATCAACCAATCCGGGAGCCACAGGGATGGTTTTTGGAGGTGTTTCACGATTCCGCTGTAGCGGATAGTCCCGTGACCCACAACATTAAACACACCGTGCGGTTTTCTGTTCACGGCCCAGATCAAAAGCCGCTGCAGGTCCTGCTCATGAATGAATTGCATGGGCGGATCGTATCCGCGAATGCCGAACAAGACCGGCAGTCCTGTCATCTGAGTGACAACGTTGCGCGTATTCGGGCCCAGAACGATGGGAGCGCGAATCACAAACATTTCCTGTGATGGATTCTCTGCCATAAAATCCAACATCAACTGATCGACTTCCGCTTTGTATTTTGAATACAGATATCCCGAATGGCCGCGCCTCGGAAAACTCTCATCAAAAATTGTTGGATTCTCAGGATGAGGTCCATACGCCGTTGTGCTGCTCAGGTAGATCAGATAAGGGATGGACGCTTTCTTGAGACATTGCAGAAGATTCCGGCTGCCTTCAACATCCACATCGTATTCCAGGTTTGGTTCGTGAGTAGGGTTAAAGACCCATGCAAGATGAACGACCGTAGTGATGTGATTTTGCAACAGGATTGTTTCGATCTCGGGGGCGCGCACATCGAGCGGAAAAAAATGAAAGCCTTCGGCAGCATTCGGGGCGCGCACATCGATTCCACCCAACCATTCAATCCCCGGATCCTGTTTGCACGCATCGATCAATCGCTGTGCCAGGTATCCGGAGCATCCGGTAATCAGAATTCGTTGACCCATAGGTTATAAGAACCTGTGCAGTTCGCTTAGCGAGGTAATGCGATCAGGGTGATCAGGAAAGCGATTGTTCCTGTCCAGATGAACTGACTGGATCCCGACTTTCCTCGCGGCCTGATAATCCAGGAACGGATCATCACCGATATACATTACCTGGTTTGCTGAAAGGCCGGTCTGATCCAGCGCGATCTGAAAGATATGGGGATGCGGTTTTTCGTAACCCACAAGCGAAGATACTACAACAGTATGAAAAAAGGACGTAATACCCAACCGGTCGCACAGGGATGGAAGGCGTGAGTCCCAATTGGAAACAATGGCCAGTGTGTAGCCGCGTTCTTTCAGATCCGCAAGGATTGTGAGCACATCTTCATAAAGACGCCAGGATTCAATATCTTCAAAGCGGCGGTATAAATGCTCGAAGAATTGCTCGAAATCCATGGCATCCAGGTGATCGCGGAATACTTCATGCACAAGGAACTTCCACCAATCGCGCTCCTTTTCATATGTCAAACGGTGCCCTTCGTTGCTTACGAGGGGAGCGGTCTGTACCCAGAGTTGTTTAAAGGACTCTTCGATGGTTTCCATCCCCACGTTCACTCCGAAGTCAGCCGCAGCATGGGAGTAGATGTGCGCAACCGACGGATAGACGGTGAGTAAAGTATTGCCCGCGTCAAAAAAAATTCCTTCGAATTTATTCGAAGTCTTTGTAGACGAATTTCCCATCGATGATCGTACCTACTACGGAACAGTTTTGAAAACCGGTTGGAATCGGGTCCTCAGAGAATAAGATAATATCCGCAGCCTTGCCAGATTCCAGACTTCCTTTGAAAGAAGATTCTCCAGAGGCTACTGCCGGTTGTACTGTATATGCAGCTAACGCCTGCAATGCGGAGATTGTTTGAGATCGATTGCTCCAATTTGCGCGGTGAACTGCTGCCGCTAGTCCTTCCAGGGGGTCAGGATTTTCAATCGGCGCATCGGAGCCGAAAATCAACATGGCTCCTGCATTTTGAAGGGATCGCCAGGCGTAGGAATAGTCGGAGCGGCTTCCCCAGTACGCGATTGCAAGCTCATGATCCGAAATTGCGTGATGCGGCTGCATGGATGCAATTACACCCAGCTGTTTGAAGCGCGGCAAATCCCGGGGGTGGAGAATCTGCACATGTTCAATCCGGGATTTCGCGACCGGAAAATTCAGCACGTCGGCATTTCTTTCGAACGCATTGAGCGTTTGCCGGTTTGCGCGGTCTCCTATCGCGTGAACGCCAACCGCGATTCCATTGCTTAGAGCGAGGCGAATTTTCACAGTGAGGTCTTCTTCCGAAATCGTATCCATTCCACTAGTGCCGGTGCCGTTGAATGGTTCCAGCATGGATGCGCTATGCGACCCCAGGGTGCCATCGCTAAAAATCTTTACGAAACCGAACCGGAACCACTCGTCACCGAGGCCGGATTTCATTGAAATTTTGACTGCTTCTTCGAGTTGTGACAAAGGAATGGAATGAAATACGCGCAGCTGAAGTTTGCCTTCTGAATGGAGATCCTGCAAATCACCGAACGCCTGGTTTCCATCCGTGCTGTGCAATCCGGTAATTCCTGTTTCGTGCAAACGTTTCTGCGCAGTGAGCAGAGAGGTTTTTCGCGAGGCCACATCGGGCTTGCCGATGAATCCCGTAACAAGGTTAACCGCATTTTCTCCAAGGATTCCATCGAGTTCACCGCTGGAATCTTTTCCGATAAATCCACCCGTTACGTTGTCCGCTTGTTTCAGTCCGGCTTTTTCAATCGCAACAGAATTTACCCATAGGAAATGGCCGTCACGGGAATTCAATGCCACTGGACGATCCGGGAAAATATTATCGAGGATGTTTTTGTGAGGCCAACCATCGAATTGCTTGCGGTTCCAGCCCCGACCCAGTATCCATTGATCGGCGCTTGTCAGTTCAGCGCGTTGCTGCAGTCGCTGCTCCACTTCGGTTGCCGTGCTGCAGGATTCCAGATTGATGCGTTCGAGGCTCCAGGCGTAGTCGAGTAGATGCAGATGCGAATCAGTGATTCCCGGTGTTATAGCCTTCCCGCGCAGATCAATGACCGCCGTGTTGCGTCCGATGTATTGCTTTCCGCGGCCACGTCCGATAGCAAGCACACGATTGCCGGTAGTCGCAAGAAATTGGAACGGTTTCGGATGAACGCCGGAGTAAATTGGTCCATTTGTAAAAAAATAATCTGCTTTCATAATTTGATCCACGGTTTCTAGGGGCGCGACCTATCGCGCCCCGCGCGGCCCCGCTAGTTCGACACAAAGTACGCGATAAATCGCGCCCCCACAAAGTCTGCGGCCAACGAGTTATAAACCGCAAAGGATTGTGAACGCCACTGAAACCTGCTGCAATGGCAGGACGTAGTCTACCATGCCTCCCTGAATTGCTTCCTGTGGCATCCCAAAAATGATTGCCGTACGCTCGGATTCTGCAATCGTAATACCGCCCTGCTCTTTGATTGACTTTAACCCTTTGCAACCGTCATTGCCCATTCCCGTAAGTACAACACCGATGGTTCGTGTACCCGCCGCTTTCGATATCGTTTCAAACAAAAGATCCGCGGACGGCTGATAACGTCCGGGTGCTTCCTGCAAAAGTTCTATTTGAAACCGCTCACCGGATTGATGGACTGCAAGGTGTCTACCTCCAGGAGCGACGTAGACATTTCCTGATTTGAGGAAGACGCCATTCGTCGCTTCTGTTACTCGAAGCGAGGTGTACCTGTTTAAACGCTCAGCGAATTGGGCTGTAAAATTGCGCGGCATGTGCTGAGCAATCAGGATCGGCACGTCAAAATGAGCGGGTAGATCCCGAAGAATTGCCTGAATTGCCGGGGGGCCTCCGGTTGAAGATGCAACGCCGATCAGTTGTGGTTTTTTCAGAGGTTTGCCATTCTGCAACCGCTCTCTCGTTCGCCGTTGTTCCACCTCCATCTTCTCTTTTGTTTTCAGTTCGCGAAGCAGTGGAACGGAAAGAACCTTTTCGGTGAGGTCGACTTTGATCTGCTCCAGTTCGTGATGGTCCGTTGGCTTAATGACGAAGTCGAGAGCGCCCAGATCCAGCGCCTTAAAAACGTTGTCGCCTGTTTCTTGGGCGGATACCACAATCACCGGCGTGGGCATCGTGCTGATGACCCATCGCAGAAAGGTGAATCCATCCATGTTAGGCATTTCCAGATCGAGCGTGATCAGATCCGGTCGCAACCGGATTGCCTTTCTCAGCGCATCCTGTCCATCTGCTGCCGTATCCGTAACCTGAACATCCGGAATGTTTTCGAGAATCTTTGTTATGACTTTCCGGCTGAACGCCGAATCATCAACAACCAGCACTCTTATCATGTATTGTTCCTAACGTTTGTAGGGGCGCGATTCATCGCGTCCTTCACATCCGGTGGCAAGCCAGGCAGGGCGTGATAAATGGCGCGCCTACAATTGTGGAAAATGAAATAATTATTTCTGATACACCAGGTCATTTTTCAGATGCCGAAGTTTGAATCGCGTAGAAATATTCATGAGCGACTCCGAATGTCCAAGCAAAAGATAGCTATCTTTTCGGAGTTTGTGAAAGAAAAATTCGATCACCTTCTTTTTCGCCGTTGCGTCAAAATAGATAATGACGTTGCGGCAGAAAATCACATCCATTTCTCCAAAAATTCCTGCGCGTTTCTCATCAATCAGATTGAGCTTGATGAACGTCACCATTTGTTTGATCTCGTTTTTGATTCGGTAGAGACCGTCTTCCGTTTTTTCAAAATATTCTATCCGAACCTTTCCCGGAGTGTTACGGAAGGAGGATTCTCCGTAGATTCCTCGGCGTCCGGCTTGCACCATATGCTGCGAGATGTCGCTTGCAAAAATATTCACATTCCAGTTTTGAAGTCCCGGGTATTGCCGGCAGAGAATTGCGATCGTGTATGGTTCTTCTCCTGAGGAACATCCGGCGCTCCAGATGCGTAACGTACGGAATTGTTTCCGAGCTTCTAAAAGCTCCGGGAGGATTTCTTCGGAAAATGCGCGTAACTGCCGGTCTTCCCGGAAGAAATAAGTTTCATGAGTTGTAATGACATCGAATAGCGTATCCATTTCCGTGTCGCGATTGCGATGATAAAGCAAATAGGAAAGGTAATCTTCGAACGAATCCAGGCCCAGGTGCTCAAGTCGTGCACCAATTCTGCGAGAGATCATGAATTTGGAGGATGCTTCGAACTTTAGTCCGCTAGCCCCGTAGATGAGATCGGTAAGCAGTCGGTATGTCGGATCGCTGAGGGAGTAGTGATTCGTCGGAAAACCCATGCGTCAATCAAAAATCTTCTGAACAAGGCGCCGTAGCCCCGGCCGGCAATTCGTTACGCGCTCGAGGATTTCTGCTTTGTGAGGGCTTCGAGAAAGCAAATAGGAATATGCTTCGTCAGTAAGTTCGGGGTCCGTTAGAAACTCCAGAACAATTTCGGAGAAGGAACCATCGGAAAGAAGCGTTAAGGCGGTCAAAATTTCCTTTTTAACGAGAACCTCAGATTCGGTACGCAGACGTTCATCGAGTAGTACAGACAGTTCGGGAGGTTGGGTTAGTGCAAGTGCTTTCAACGCAGCAACCCGGACCATCCAAACGGGATCACTTTCAAATCGATTTTTCAACAGTAAGATGCTTTTCCGCGACGGAAAAGCGGCAAACGATTCGCAGACCGCAGCTCGAATCTCCGGATTATCGTGTTGAAGATGCGATTCCAGAATCATGAGAGCTTGCTCCCCCGGCGTTCTTGCGAGAGCTCGCAGGATTGAAACCTGCGCAACCGGATGCTCCTGCGGCAGCCTTTCCACGAGCACATCGGCGGCTGCGGCCGGAAGGCTTTTGTAAACAGCAGCTCGAGTCCATGCATCTTCATCCTGAAGGCTTGAAAGAAGCGCTTCGGTGACTTCTTCCGAAGGATAGAAACGTAAAGCTTCTGCAGCCGATTCACGAACGCGTGGATTTTCATCCGCGAGAGCCGTCATTAAAGGCTCCCGAAATTCCTGT
>Ga0210094_1000097_pt1 | contig 12055 bp, 6 predicted proteins | sample Browns_TuleA_D2_FD_184854 | JGI IMG/M metagenome (GOLD analysis project Ga0210094, IMG submission 184854) | Wetland microbial communities from San Francisco Bay, California, USA, that impact long-term carbon sequestration - Browns_TuleA_D2 (SPAdes) | ecosystem: Environmental > Aquatic > Marine >... | reverse complement strand
TTCCCAAAAGGCGCTCGATCAGCCGATGCCGGAACTCTCCCTGCCGGATCGTGATCCTGAGCAAAGGCGCGCCCAGAATAATGTTGCGTTTGCTTTTGGCGTTACCGTCTTTTTGTGGTTGTTGCCCGGCTTTGTTCGGCTTTTTGGCGGCAATGCGAAGTGGATGGAGGCGCGTTTCTCAGAGTCCGTAGTTGCCGTAATTGGCGCACTTTTATTGTTCCTGTTACCGGTGGATTGGAAGCGGCGCAAATTCACCATGACGTGGAGCCAGGCTCAAAACATCAACTGGGGAATCATTTTGCTTTTTGGCGGTGGACTGGTGCTTGGAAAATTTCTATTTAAGTCCGGTGTGGCGAAATACCTGGGTGATTCACTTTCGGCCATGTATCCGTTTCATTCGGAATTCATGTACATCCTGCTGTTCACGATTCTTGCTGTTTTTATTTCGGAATTCACTTCGAATACGGCATCTGCAAATCTCATTCTTCCCATTTGCGTTGCTGTTTGTCAGTCCGCCGGGATTCATCCTTTGAGGCCGGCGATAGCAGCCACAATCGCCTCCAGTTTAGGATTCATGCTTCCGGTCTCCACGGCGCCGAACGCGATCGTTTACGGGTCCGGAATGATACCGATCCGTACCATGATCCGATACGGGGTGTTGCTGGATTTGTCAGGGGCTATTTTTGTGGCCGTCGGCGTTTACTGGATCACTTAGGCAAGTTCGTCCCGAACCCTTGGATGTTTGCTAATATAGTCTGTTGATGCGTCGCGGTTTTGTGCTATTGCTGATTCCACTCCTTTTTTTTGCTGCCGGTTGTGTCGACATCGACATTGACACAAAAATTCAGGAGAACGGAAGCGGCACGCAGACCTGGAGATTCACAGGCACCGCATTGCTTGCTTCTGAGATCAAGAGACAGATTGAAAATAACCCGTTTTTCGGCAAGTCGATTACGCGGGATCAATTCAAGGAAGGGGACTACATCCTGGAAAGTACGATACCGTTTCGCGATGTTAGTGAATTGCGAAACGTGGATCGTGACGTGCGGTTCGTGAGTCAGGGTTGGTTGTTGAAAACTCACACGTACACCGAAGTATGGAAAAGCAGTGGCGAAGCTGGTGGTTTTTTGGCGCAACGAGTAAGAGGCATCGTTCCGGTGACTCTAAGAATTTCCGTGGAATTGCCAGGGACGATCGTGGAATCCAATGCGGATTCCAAAGAGGGCGGCGTGGCGCGCTGGAACATTCCCGTTGCGGATCTTGCAACGTCGAAGATTCTTATTGCAAAGTCCCGAAGTTTTAACTGGGTATTCCTGGTTCCTTCGGCTCTGGGTTTTCTTTGTGTTATTTCCGCGTTGTTTTTTCTTGTCTATTCGAGGGCGCGAAAATCCCGTTTGCCTGCTGTACCCACTGTAGCCTGCGCAGCTTGTGGGGCGAGCGTTCCGGATGGCTCGACGTTCTGCAGTTTTTGCGGGAACCGAATGAATCAAGGGTACAGTCAGAGCTGAGATAAAATAACAATTCAGCAATTGGGAGAGAGGTAAAGGTTGGAATCGTTCATACCGGTGCTTCTTGCCGAAGAAGAACCCGAAACCATTTCCATCATCACGCTCTTGCTTTCAGAGATCAAGGAAGTAAAACTCTCAGTTGCCTTTTCTGCTGACGAGGCGCTTTTAAAGGTTTCTGAACAGAGAGATTCACTGGTACTTTTCGCCAACGGCCTTCAAGGAATGAAAAGCCTCGAGGCGGTTCGCCAGATTCATCGAGCGTTTCGCGACACCTATGTGATTGTTTCACTCGCGGAGCAGGATGCTTTGCAGGTCGGAGACTTTTTGAGCGCCGGTGCGAACGATTGCATTCTGAAAGATGGGCGGTATGTTCCTAATTTTGTTCAGGCCGTGAAGAAGGCTCTGATTCGAATATCCGAAAGGGAGGCCTTTCCGCTTTCTTCGATGCCCCGCGCGGAACAATTCAGCCTGGATGAGCACTTGCCGGACATTGTTTTTTATCTCAGTGCAACCGGTAAGATTCTGTATGCGAACCGTGCCGTTGTGGAACTGCTTGGTTTTTCCCAGAAAGAAATCGTGCATCGTCCATTTGAGAACTTGATTCACAACCATGACCATCGCATCGGTTTTCGTGAATTCGTTACATCGACAAAAGAATCTCATTCAAACTTCCGCAGAATTATTACTCTAAAAAATCATCGCGGAAAAAAGAAGGACTTTGAAATCAACTTCACTTTCAAAGAAGGGGATGTGATTTACGGAGTCGCCCGGCCTGTGGATCTTCAAGATCCTCAAACTACGCCTGTCGTCGCACCGGTCAGGCAACCGGAAATGTCCCAGGAAATCCCTGTTCGGATCGGCCCGTATCAAGTCCTGACTCTGCTTGGCGCAGGCGCAATGGGGCGCGTGTACAAAGGGTTTGATGACCAGCTGGAGCGGCACGTCGCCATCAAAGTCGTCGGAGAAAAACTTGCTGCCGCTAAAGATTATCTGGAACGTTTTCATCGAGAAGCAAAGCTTCTTGCGACCCTGGCACACCCGAATATTGCTTTGATTTATTATTTCGGAACCCTGGACGGGCTTCCGTATTTCTGTATGGAATACATGCCTGGCGGATCGCTCGAAAATCTCCTTCGTGAACAGAAAACGATTGCGCCGGAACAGGCGTTGTCTTACACGATGCAAGTGGCGATCGGGTTAAGCAAAGCTCTGGAAAAGGGCATCGTGCACCTGGATGTGAAGCCGTCGAATCTGATGCTTGCGGAGAACGATCGAATCAAAATTGTGGATTTCGGGCTTGCACGCACTACTCACCAGCTGCAGAATATTCCAAGTCACATTATTGGAACGCCTCTGTATGTCGCGCCCGAACAGATTCGCGGCGGACTCGTCGATTTTCGTTGCGACATCTTTTCGCTGGGAATTACATTTTTCCAGATGCTTTACGGTTTTGTTCCGCACACGGCCGCAAACGTTCAGGAAGTCTTCAGGAAGCGTCTCAAGGAAGGACTACCAAGTCCGGACAAGCTCGATTCTGCGGTTCCGAAACGTTTATACGAAATCATCCGGCGCATGACAGACAGCAACCCTTCAGCGCGGTACGGCACCTATACGGATCTAATTGCTGAATTGGAGCAAGTGCGCAGAGGTAAACCAGCCGGGTATATCCCGGAAGACATGTCGCCACCTGTTGGTTCCAGCGTCTACATCCGCGGTTTGCTGTATGACCGGCCATTCATGGAGGTTCTGGGCGATATTGCTTCAAAGAAGCTTTCGGGAAAGCTAACCTTAAGCTGGTTTGACCTGTGCAAGATTGTGCACTTCAGAGAGGGTGAGATTGTGGCCGTAATGTCCAACCAGGAAGGGGAAAGCTTTGTTGATCTTCTGATGAAAGAAACCCAGCTTACAGGAGGAAAAGCGCGGCAGATCGGAACTTCGTCTGATCTGTTTCTTCACTATTCTTCAGCAATCAGCGAATTGAGTCCTGACATGAAGGACAAAGTTGTATCCGAGTTGATGAATTTGCTCTGGCGAATTCTGCAGGGGCTCTGTTCCTGGGTCGTTGGAGAATTTCTCTTTGAAGAGGGAGTCTTCCCCGGTCAAGGAGCAACTCGGATAAAGACATCAGAGGTACTGCTGCGTGGAGTTCGCGGCTGGATGGATTTTCCGACCATCCACCGGAGGCTTCAGGGCGGCCGATGCATGATTGGGCTGAATCCGGACTTTCAAAAGTTACTGCCGTTGCTGAATGTGAGCGCGGCGGATGCGTTCATCTTGTTTCGGTTTGACCGAGCCGTTCTGTTCCGTGAACTCCTGGACCTGTCTGGAATCTCGGAAGATGAATTTTTTCGTTTGATTTATTTGTTTCACTGCGTTGGAATTGTCCAATTGGAAGAAATTCCCGAAGCGGGTCCAGCCGCTTCACGCCCACGAAAAATCAGAGTTCTGGAAACGAATGAAGCAACTCAGAAAGTCATTTTTCCCGACACTGCATTGGTGAAGCCTCCTGCTAAAGAGGAAGTACAGACCCCACCAACGGTTCCGATCAAGGAAGCGCTGCCGGGAACAGAATTGGCGTCCAAACCGAAAGCTCCGGAACAAAAAGATCTTGGTCTCTTTTATTATCAGTGCGCGATCGATAGCTTTTCCAGTAAGAATTACTGGGCTTCGGTTGAGTATTGCAGGAAGGCCCTGGAACACCGGCAGGAAGCCCGCATCTACCGGCTGATGGGCAATGCTCTTGCGACTCATCAGGCCTTCCGGCACGAAGCCATGGAGGCCTACAAAAGAGCTCTGGAAATCGATCCGGACAACTCAATCATAGAACGTGATATTGCCGACCTTTACTACCTTAGCGGGAGCTACGCCCTGGCCCGCCTGCGCTACCAAAATGTTCTGAAAACAAATGCGGATGATCAACATTCACAAGAGCGCCTAAAAGAAATCGCAAAACTCAAGAAATAATTGCCTTCAATCATCTAAGAGATGGATTGGACCGACAGATTCGTGAACCCGTACTTCCAATCTGAAATCTAGAATTTGAAATCATAGAATCTCTGTTACAGTATTTTTGTGGAGAGTCAAATCAGGGTACTTCTGGCAGAACATGAGCCGGAGGCCCTATCGCTTCTCTCTCTTTCGCTTTCTGGAATCAAGGAATGCCGCTTGGAAGCCTGCACGGCCGCTGAGGACGTTAGAAGGCGACTGAACGATTCTCTTTCGGGGCTGTTGCTCCTGGATGCACAGAGGGATTCTGAAATTGCATTTAGAATTTTGAAAAATGTTCACCTGGAACATCCCGACGTTTACGTCCTGGTCAGTATTCCGGAAGGCAGCCCTGCCCAGGTCGATTTATGGCTGGCATCGGGCGCACACGATTGCGTTGTTAAAGACAGGAATTATGTGGCGAACATCGTGAGCGCTGTAAAAACGGGTTTGATCAGGATCGCGGAACGCGATGCATTCCATATTCCGTTTCTATCCCGCGCGCAGCGCTATGCCATTGATGAAAATCTACCGGATGTCATCTTCTCACTCGACCTTGGTGGAAGGATCTTATACGCAAATCATGCGGTCCAAACTCTTCTGAGCTACGAACAAAAACAGATCGTTGGAGAGCTGTTCTCGGAATTGATCTACGAAACAACCGAAAAACAAAAATTTCAGGATTACTTGAAACACGTCTTAGAGAAAATCAGCTTTCGCGACAGGCTCTCTCTAAAGGACGTTCAAGGCCGTGAAAAACAATTTGACATCAATTTCACCCTGATCGAGGGCGAAATGATCTATGGTGTCGCGAGCAGAGATAAAGAATCGGAACCTGTATATGGGGATCTGGTGGACGAGATTGAAGCACTGAAGGCCTCGGATGAATGGAGTGCTGCCGATGTGTTGCCCGCCAAGGTTGGTCCTTATCGGATCGTGACGTTGCTCGGCGCCGGCGCAATGGGACGAGTTTACAAAGGATTCGACGAGCAACTGGAAAGATATGTTGCGATCAAAGTCACGAGCAGATCTCTTGCGGCAAACGATCAGAATCTGGAAAGGTTCAAACGGGAAGCGAAGATTTTGGCCAGCATTTCTCATCCAAATATCGCACTGATTTATTACTTCGGTAGTCTTGAGGGCATGCCGTATTTTTGCATGGAATACCTTCCCAACGGTTCGGTAGAAGATTTGCTGCACGTACAGAAAAAAATCGATTCCCATGCGGCGATCTCCTATGTTTCCCAGGCGGCTGCGGGTTTGCGCGAGGCGCTCGCAAAAGGTGTTCTGCACATGGATGTCAAGCCATCCAACCTGATGCTTGCGGAAGATGGTCGATTGAAAATTGTGGATTTTGGTCTCGCTCAATCCAGCAGGGATATGGACGAGTTGAGCCAAAGTATCATAGGAACCCCTGTGTACATCGCGCCGGAACAAATCACGGGTGGCGGCGCCGATCACAGAATGGATATCTATTCGCTTGGAATTACATTTTTTGAGATGCTTTATGGATTCGTCCCCTTTCAGGGGAAAACGGTGCCTGATATTTTTCAGCAAAAACTGCGTGGTGGAATCCCGCCGCGTTCCGATCTGGATTCCGGTATTTCCGGAGCGTTGTACGAGATCGTTTCACGGATGACCGCCCGGGAGCCGGCCAATAGAATCTCTCATTATTCCGAAGTAATTGAAGCATTGGAGGCGGTGAGGAGAACCGCTGTAAAAGTCGATGAGCTTCCCAAATTGATGAAGCCGGAAGCGAGCAGTGTTGTGATGGAGGGATTGCTCTACGATCGTTCGATTCCGGAAGTCCTTGGTCAAATTTCGCAGGAACGACTCAACGGGAAGCTGACAATCAATTGGGGCCAGCTATACAAACACCTCCACTTTAAAGAAGGAAGGTTGGTTGCGATATTGTCCAATCAGGAAGGCGAAGGTTTTACAGATCTTGTTCTCTCGCATCTGCCCGGGGATGCGAAGATGATCCGCAAACTGCACGCCGATCAATCTTCGGACTTGTATCGAGGGTATACCACTGTGTTACAAAGGATCTCGCCGGATATGCGCTCTCTGCTTTCCCGGGATCTTGAGGCACGGGCACGCAAGATCCTGGAAAACCTCTTTTCCTGGATGATGGGTGAATTCTTGTTTGAAGCGGGAACTTTTCCAGGGCAATTGGATCTTGATATCCAGATTCAAGATGTTGTGGCAGCCGGTGTGCGTGAATGGCTGGACTTCGACTTTATTCGATCGAAGGTATTCAATGGAAACTGTAGGATCCGGCAGGTACCGGATTTCGTCCGATTGCTCAGGGAAGTCAATCTCGCGCCGTCCGACCGCTTCCTTCTGTTCCAGTTTGAAGAGGAAATCTCGTACAAGAAATTGCTGGAAATTTCCCGCATTTCGGAAGAAGAGTTTGCCCGCTTGCTGTTCCTGTTTCACTGCTTCGGTCTGGTACGTCTCGAGAAAGCAGGGCCTGCTGCCGCTGAGGCTCCTGCCGCGCGTACGGAAACCGGGCACGGGATTGATCCTGGAGTTTACTATACGCACTGTGCGGTGAAGAGTTTCGAGCAAAACAATTACTGGGCATGCGTGGAGTACTGCAAAAAGGCGCTGGAACACAGGCAGGATCCAAATGTTTACCGGCTGATGGGGAAAGCGCTGGCCGCACATCCGAAGTTTCACGAAGAGGCCAGGGAAGCCTACAGGAAGGGGCTTGCGTTGTCGCCGGGCAATGCCGGCATTGAGCGTGATCTTGCGGACCTCGGTTTCCGCCAGCACGGTAAAAAAAAGTAAGGCCCCAGCCCTTGCGTAGCGCTTGCTTGCTATATTTCTTCCAGGCTTTTGCCCTTTGTTTCTTCGCCCAAAAAGGCGACTGCAACCGCTCCTAGTACTACAACAATAGCAAACTGAGCGAAGATCTCCGCCTGCCCGAGTCCTGCTCCAAGAATTCTACCAACAACAACAGGCGCAAGGATTCCGCCGATGCGCCCTATTCCCGCGGCTGTCCCTGCTCCGGTACCCCTCATATCGGTCGGATAGAGTTCCGGTGTATAGGTGTACACAACACCCCACGCTCCGAGGTTAAAAAAAGATATCAGGCATCCGTAAAAAATGATTTCGCTTCCTGTATCTGCTTTTCCGAACAGAAAGGCTGAGAGAGCGCATCCAAGAAGGAACGGCACGAGGGTCGTTTTTCTTCCAATCCGGTCCACCAGGAAAGCGGCACAGAAATAACCGGGGATTTGAGCGAGAGTAATGATCAAGACGTATTCAAAAGACTTCACAACCTGGTGACCGCCGGATACGAGAAGGGAAGGAAGCCAGGTAAAAATTCCATAATACGAATAGACCATGGCAAACCACAGGATCCAGAGCATCAAGGTGCGCCGCGCAAATTTTCCCTTCCACAAATTGATCGTGCGGATCTTTGGTTTTGCTGCAGGCATCTCTTCTGTGATCTTGATGTGTTCTGAGCCGGTTTCTTTTTCCAGCCATTGTAGAACCTGTCTTGCTTCTGCTTTTTTTCCCGATGCTTCCAGATAGCGCGGAGATTCCGGAATAGTCCGGCGCAAATAGAACACGTAAAACGCCGGAATGAACCCTATGAAAAAAGCAATTTTCCAGCCTTGCTCAAACTTTGGAATAATCAAAAACGAGATTATTGCTGCTGCGGCCCATCCGAACGCCCAGAAACTCTCCAGGATGACCAGCAATCTACCGCGATGTTTGGCCGGTGAAAACTCGGTAACAAGCGTGCTTGCCACAGGCAATTCTCCACCCAGACCAAAGCCAACAAGAAATCGAAGCATCAGCAGTGATGCGTAGCCAACTGCAAGTCCGCACAAGCCTGTTGCTATACTGAAAACAAGGAGCGTGGTCTGAAAAAGAAATTTACGCCCGATGCGGTCTGCGAGGATGCCGGAAAGCAATGCGCCGGCAAACATGCCGGCTAGTCCGATGCTCGCGACGAATCCCACCTGATCGGGAGACAGTTTCCACTGTTTCATCAGAACGGCCAGCACAAAAGCAATGATGCCCGCATCCATCGCATCAAAGAGCCAGCCAAGCCCGCAGACGGTAACGATCTTCCAGTGAATCCGCGAGAGCGGCAGATGATCAAGACGTTCAGCGATCGTCATGAATTAATGAAACCACAAACGAACGCAGATGAACACGGGGAAGGAAGGTAAAGCAAGTCATACGCTGTGTTTCTCTGTGTTTATCTGTGCGCCAGCAGTTGCGATACTGTGTTTGGCCAGGTAATATGGGCCCATTGTTCATACCCTGCAGAGCCCATTTTTTCGGCAAGATTCTGGTCTTCCATCAAACCCGTAACGCATTTTGCAATGGCCGTTGCATCAGGGTCCGTGACAAATCCTGTGATGCCGCTTCGGACGACTTCCGCCGGCCCGCCGCTGTCACTGCATGTGATGATCGGCTTTCGGCTACGGAAGGCTTCCATGGATACAAGACCGAAATCCTCATTCACCGGCGCATAATAAACAGCGCGGCATCTTGCATAAAGTCGCTTCAGTTCGTCCATTGAGACATGCCCAACGCATTCGACTCGTTCTTCCATGGAGTTTGCTCGCAATAATTCCCGAATGGATGGCATTTCACTTCCATCGCCCGCGAGGACCGCTTTGCCCGTTTGGCTGATGCGGAGCGCCTCGAGCAATAAAGGGACACGTTTCAAGGGAGTTAAACGTGCGGGTGAAAGAATGAAGTCGCCATACAGTTCGGTATAGTAACCGCTGTCCGGCGGCGGGGGGTACAAGACCTCGCTGGCAATGTTTCCCCATTGCACAAGTTGTTGCTGAATATTTTTGGATTGTGCGTACACCTTTTGAACATTGTGTTTTAGAAGGTAGCTGTCGGCTGCATGGATCAATTGTTTGCGAGTGGTTTCTTTAATCCTGCCTTTCCAGGACAGGCTTTCGGACCATTTCGACCAGAGATCGTAATATTCCCGCATTCTGTGATTCAGCCAGCAAACATGGTGCGGATGCTTGAGGGCATAAGATGGATATCGCAAAGAAATCAGACGATCAACCGGTTCATCGTTACCGGTTCGTTCTACATCGGTAAGACGGGTTGCGAGGTAAGCGGAGAACTGCCGCCCGAAGCGGTTGGTTGGTGTTGTGAGTAGTTCCGCCTGATGTCCGGATTCCCGCAGTGATTGCACGAGAGCTCGGGCGATCACCCGATGTCCGCCTTCCACAAAAGGGACATCGGATGTTGCTACGAGTACTCTCACAAAATTAGGTGGAGCGCTTCTTGGCTCCTTTCGCCGGTGTCGGGGTAGCGGGCGCAGGTTTTTCAGCAGCCGTGATTCTTACAAGAACGGTCGGCAGCTTGACGGTTTCGAGATCTTTGCTGTCGTTATAAAGCTGCAAACGATTCTTGAATACGTAGATATATATCGGACTGGCTGTAACCTGTTCCCAAGTGATAGCAGTCTCCTTGGCGGGGCCTTTGAGCATCACAGTCTTTGCAGTGACGTTATATTTCTTCAATAGTTCCGTCAGCAAAATCGCTTTGTATTCCTTTCCATCTACTTTTACATTTGTCGTTGTCATGCCGGCATATTCGTTTGGCGGCACGGTGACAACAAGTTTGTCTTCCTGATAAATTTGAAGCGATGCCGGGCCAGGTCCTTTCTTTGGTTTGTTTTTCTTCGCGGCCTCGGAGGCTTTCATTTCTCCATTTTGTGGCTGTTGCTTGGCCTGATCCGAGGGTTCCTCCGATTTTTTGCACGCTGCAAAAGTACAGGCAACCAGGATGAGTGCGAAACACAAAAATCTTTTCATTCTTAACCTCTATTTCAAATCGTGTGATGATATTCCAGCGACGTGGAAATGTCAAAAAACCCTTGTGCCGCCAACTTCCACAGGCCGGGCGCCCCTGCTAACTTTTCTTGTTAAGAAAACCCGAGATGCCGTTGTTACAGATTCAGAAAAACGCGAACGTCGACTGCCATGGAACGACTCCGGTCCGGAGTTATGATAAAAGGATTGATTTCCAATTCATGAATGACCGGCAAATCGGTCACCATCTGCGAGATCCTTTGCAGGACCTCAGCGATCAACTCCACATCAACCCGTGGCTCACCCCGGATACCATTCAGCAGGGGGTAGCCTTTTACCGACTGAATCATTTCGAAGACGTCCGCAGGTGTAACCGGGATTGCCCGGAAGATTGTGTCTTTCATGGTTTCTACATAGATTCCACCGAGGCCAAACATTAACAGTGAACCGAATGTCGGATCGTCCGTCACGCCCATGATGACTTCCTTGCCGCCCCTTACCATTGGTTGAAGATAAACACCCATCCAATCTTTCTCGAGTCCTGCGGCGCGAACGCGTGTTTCCATTTCGTGAAACGCTTGTTCGACTTCGGATGCGTTCCGGAGATCGACAACCACGCCTCCGAAGTCCGACTTGTGCGACTTACTGTTCATTTTCGCTTTCAGAACAAGAGGAAATCCTATCTTTTGTGCCAGGTTCATGGATTCTGCGGCAGATCTTGCTTCCTCAACCTCCGGCAAGGGTATGCCATACGCACGGAAAAGCAATTGAATTTCGTCCTGAGTCAGCATCTTCCGTTTTTCCTGTTTCGCTACGGAGAGCGCTTTTTCCGCTTCTGCTATTGCAACTGGAAATTTATATGGGTCTTCATAGATTTTTTTTCTAATATTTGCATAACGGATCATTCCGTGTAGTGCCCGGACGGCGGATTCCGGAAATGCGTACATCGGAACCATGCTTTGGGACGTTTTCCGGATGATCCTTAGAATATCTTTCACTCCCATGAAACATCCGAGAACCGGCTTCTTGTATTCTTTTGCTACTTCAGAAACAGCGCCTGCGACCTGTACCGGATCCACCATGATCGGGGGAACGCTGATTACCAGAACTGAACTTACGTTCGCATCCTCCAGCAATATTTTCAGCGCTCTTCGATAGTGCTCGGGCGTAGCGCCCGCCAGCAGATCGAGTGGATTGTTCGGATTCGATTCCGCGGGAATAATCTTTCGCAAAGCTTCTTTTGTCTCTGCTGTGTAATCCGCCAATTGCATTCCAAGACTCACCCCGGCATCTGTGGCCATGATTCCCGGCCCACCCGCGTTTGTAAGAATCGCGATCCGATGATCGGAGGGCAGTGGTTGACTGGCGAGCGCCGTAGCGTAATCGAAAAGTTCATCGATCGTGTTTGCTCTCAGCACTCCGCATTGTTCAAAGATTGCATCTGTGCCGACATCGATCGTTACCATAGCTCCTGTGTGGGATGATGCAGCGCGGGCGCCGGCGGTAGTTCTTCCCGATTTGACGGCCAGGACAGGCTTCCTGCGCGTAAATCTGCGGGCGAGCTGCAAGAAACGCCTGGGATTTCCGAAGTTTTCGAGATACAGCAAGACAATTTGAGTTTCCGGATCGTTTTCCCAGTAATCCAGAAGGTCGTTGGATGAGATATCCGTTTTGTTCCCTACGCTTGCAAACATGGAAAAGCCGAGATTGCGCTCGCGGCTCAGTGAGAGAATCGTTACACCAAGAGCCCCGCTT
>Ga0210094_1000095_pt1 | contig 12651 bp, 6 predicted proteins | sample Browns_TuleA_D2_FD_184854 | JGI IMG/M metagenome (GOLD analysis project Ga0210094, IMG submission 184854) | Wetland microbial communities from San Francisco Bay, California, USA, that impact long-term carbon sequestration - Browns_TuleA_D2 (SPAdes) | ecosystem: Environmental > Aquatic > Marine >... | reverse complement strand
CGACTATTATCTCCCACCCACTTATTTGTACTCCAACCAGTCCGTTTGGTATCCGCAACTTACATCGAAACCTTATTCAGGAATCGAAGCTTCCATAACGGTTCCCGGCGGCTATATGGCCGTGCTGAACGGTATTCGCACCCGGATCGAACCGAAAGACGGCGATGTGACTTTCTTCTACAAATGCGATAAGCCGGCAAAATATTTTTCGCTTTTTGTCGGACGATTGGACGCCCACCTGAGCCTCGACAGCCTGGTACCAATAGATGTTTACTACTTAAGCCTCGACAGAAAAGCGGCGGAAGAATTTGGAAAATCCGCGGATAAAATCCTACGATTCTATTCCAGCTATTTTGGTCCGTATCCTTATCACAACCTTGCGGTCGTCCTTCGCCCGATTCATCAACCGGGCGGCCACGCGCCGGCAACAGTTGCAATCGTGAATCGTGTGTTCAAATTTTTCCAAAAAAAAATTGGAAAAGATCCGCTTTATGTGCCGGAGTTTCCTGATTTTTTGCTGGCTCATGAAATAGCTCACCAGTGGTGGGGACAAACCATCGGCTGGCAAACGTACAGAGATCAGTGGCTCTCCGAGGGCTTCGCTCAATTTGCCGCATGGGAGTATATGCGGGCCGAGCACGGCGAAGACGCCTGGAAAAAACTGGCTGGAATTTTCCGGGATTGGATTTCAGCAAAAACATACGCAGGACCGATTATTCTGGGAGCGCGGCTCGGTCACATCACACAGGATCCACAGGCCTTCTCAGCACTCGTTTACAACAAAGGCGCTTATACGCTCAGTATGCTGAAGTACTGGATGGGTGAAAAGGATTTTTCGGAATGCATGGCCGAATTCTTCAAAGTTTATAGCTATCAGCGCGTTACAATCGATGACTTCATTGCCATTGCGCAAAAACATACAGATCAGAATCTGAGGCCATTTTTCCAGGAGTGGCTCTACCAGTGGGATATGCCGGACGTTCGCTGGATCATCCGGAATGAAGGCTCCAACGCTAAAATTCACTTTGAGCAGCATCAGGGACAACCCTACCAGCTGAAGATTCCTTTGCAAGTAAAGAGCAAGAACGGCCAAACCTTCCAGTTCGTGGCTTCGATCGATCAGGCGGTGCAGGACATCACCGTGGATTTCCCCTTTGTGGCAGCCTCCGTGGAGGTCGACCCGATGCTGGAAACGCTGATGCAAACCGCGAAGTAAACCAACAGCTTTTGTAGCGGCGCGATTCATAGCGCCCTTCACGCCGGCTTAAGGGGCACGCAGGGCGCCATGAATGGCGTCCCTACAAGCCAATTGCGGTTATAATTCGTGTCAACAAGCTTATGGATTTACTGATCAAAAACGGACGCGTCATCGATCCGTCCCAAAGCATCGATGACTTACTGGATTTACGCGTTCAGGGCGCTTTCATTGTTGAAATTGGACGCAACCTTAAAGCGTCAGCAAACATTAGTCTGATTGATGCCTCCGGCTTAATCATCGCCCCGGGGTTTGTCGACATGCATGTTCACTTTCGAGAGCCAGGCCAGGAGGAAGCAGAAACAATTGCATCCGGCTGCAGGGCCGCGGCAGCGGGTGGATTCACGGCGGTTGCGTGCATGCCCAATACCGCTCCCGTGAATGACTCGGTGGAAACTACGGAATTCATACTACACAAAGCTGCATCCAGTTCCATTTCCGTGCTGCCGATTGCCGCGATTACGAAGGGAGAACTGGGTATCGAACGAACCGACATGGAGAAGTTACGGAAAGCTGGGGCGGTCGCTTTTTCAGACGACGGCAAACCGGTGATTGACTCTTCCATGATGAGGCAAGCGCTGGAAGCCGCGGCACGATGTGATGCCCTGGTGATTGATCATTGCGAAGATCCCTATCTTTTCAGAGGCGGCGCCATGAACGAATCGTCCCTGTCAGCGGAACTGGGCATTCGCGGAATTCCCGCAGCCGCCGAGGAGATCATGGTTGCCCGCAACATTCTGCTGGCGAAACTCACGGGCGGGAGCATTCATCTGGCGCATCTCAGCACAGCAGGATCCATTGAGCTTGTACGGTGGGCAAAGGCGAACAACCTGCGTGTTACGGCGGAAGTCACACCTCATCATTTCACCCTTACGGATGAAGCCGTGGCGAAATACGGAACGAACGCGAAAATGAATCCTCCACTCCGTTCGAAACACGATGTAGAAGCCGTGCGGCAAGGAATCGCCGATGGAACCGTAGATGCCATTGCTTCCGATCATGCCCCCCATCCTCCCGCCAGGAAGTCCGTGGACTTTTCTGCGGCCGCCTTTGGAATCATTGGACTGGAAACGTCTATTTCCCTCGGACTGGATCAACTGGTGAACAGCGGAATCATCGGGTTGCAACGATTTATTGAGCTTTACAGCTTGAATCCTGCGCGCATTCTGAAAATCGATCGGGGAATCCGCGCGGGAACTGAAGCAACTCTAACCCTGTTCGATCCTTCACGCCGCATCACCGTGGATGCCTCAAAGTTCCAGACCAAAAGCAGAAATACTCCTTTTGATGGATGGACGCTGCAGGGCGCGCCCGTATACACAATCTGCAAAGGAATATTGTAACGTCCGCTCCTTTTCGCAGCATAACCATCCGAGGGCCGCAACCAGCTCACTTGATTCGGAAGACAAAAAAGACAAGGAGATCGGGGAGATTTAAGGAGATAAGGAGATTCAGAAAGCAGTTGGCCGCCGCGCGAAATCCTGCAGAACTTTACAAAGCTTTCGCGAATGCGCTGAGAGCTTGGTCGAGATCATTTTCTTCGTGCGCCATACCGACGAAGTTTGTTTCAAATTGCGACGGGGCAATATAAACGCCCTGTTCCAGCAGTTTCCAGAATAGTTGCGAATAGGCCTTTGTGTCGCACTCTTTCGCTTCAGCAAAATTTTGGGGCGGAGCACTCCGGAAAAATATTGTGAACATTGATCCGAGCGTTGAAAGTGAAGCCTGTTTGCCGGAAACCAGTTTCGAAAGAGCACTGAAGAATTTATTGGCCCGCAAGTTGAGCGTCTCGTACAGCGATCGGTCCTTAAGAATTGTCAGCGTGGCAAGTCCGGCTGCGGAAGCCACCGGGTTTCCGGAGAGTGTTCCGGCCTGGTAAACGGGGCCCAGCGGAGCAATGACGCGCATGATCTCGGCGCGTCCGCCGTAAGCGGCCAGCGGCATGCCGCCACCGACAATCTTGCCGAGACAGGTAATGTCCGGCCGGATGCCAAAATATTCCTGTGCGCCGCCGAACGAAACGCGAAATCCGCTGATCACTTCATCGAAGATCAGCAGGATATCGTGGTCCAGCGTAAATTGACGGAGCTCCGCCAGAAAATTTTCTGCCGGCGGCACAAGCCCCATGTTTGCCGCCACCGGCTCCAGGATCACGGCGGCAGTGTCCTCTAGGATTTCCGCCGGCAAGCGCCGGAGGGACTCCATGTCATTGTATACTACAGATATCGTATTACGAGTATAGTTCTGCGGCACGCCGGAAGAGTCCGGCAGATCGAACGTGGCCACGCCGGATCCAGCTGCCGTAAGCAGGCTGTCATGATGGCCATGGTAGCAACCGATAAATTTCAAGATGTTGTTCTTGCCGGTAAATCCCCGAGCGACGCGCAGGGCGGACATGGTTGCTTCCGTACCCGAGCTCACGAGTCTCAGCATTTCCATGGATGGAAACGCATCGTGGATTGCTCCAGCCAGCTCGACTTCGACGGTTGTGGGAGCACCAAAGGTCGTTCCCTCCGCGGCTCTCTGCTGGATAGCGCGAACAACTTCCGGATGCGCGTGGCCCAGAATCAGAGGGCCCCAGGAACCGACAAAATCAATATATTCATTGCCGTCAACATCTTTCATACGGCAGCCCTTTCCGCTCTGCATGAAAACGGGATTTCCACCAACGGCATTGAATGCTCGAACCGGGCTATTCACCCCACCGGGCATAATCTGTGAGGCGGTACCGTACAGATCGCGTGATTTTGAATCTTTCATACTCAGAGTCTCCATGGCAGGCGGCGAGGTCGGAGATTAAGCCCGGCTTTGCTCAACCTTGTATAAGAACTGCGTCTCACCAACACGGATTGTGTCGCCCTCTTTCAGAATTTGGCGATTCACCTTTTTATCGTTAAGGAATGTTCCATTCGTGCTGTTCAAATCACAAAGAATGTGCCGGCCATTTTCGGGAATTATCCGGCAATGCTGTCCTGAAATTGTAATGTCATCCAGCCTGATCTCATTCACCCGGGATCGCCCAATCGAAACGGGAAACGCGCGGTTCAGCGAATAGGTTTGGCCAAGATTTTTTCCTTTTCGGACAACCAGCATCGGTGTTTCCATCAGCACGAAAGTTTTGCTGAGCATTTCCTCGGTAACTTCTTTCTTTTCCAGCAATTCCATCGGGATCGGGCTCAAAGCCTCAAATCCGGGCTCTTGCGTTACATCGGAGGGAATCTGAATGGCCTTTGTTTGCCGTGTTTCCGCGACGGAACAAACCGTACAACTCGCCTCGTACGACTCCAGTTTTCTTCCACAGGTGGGACAGAAACGGTCCGGAGTCCTGTAAACTCGAGCAACAAGAAAAATCACGCCAGACAACAGGACAGCCCCCACTAATAGAATCAGAATCCATTTGAGTGGAAATTCGTTCGACGTTTCTCTTTCAACAGGAACATTTGTTACGGGCTGAGACGCAGCAGGAATCGGCGCCGGTTGCTGAACGATTACGGCTTTTGGCTCTTCTATTTTCGGTACTTCCTTTTGTGAGGCTATCGCCGATTGCAGTTGTTCGACGGTATCCGGCGCAGAAATGCTGAAAAATTTTCCACCGGTTAAACGGGCCATTCTTTCAAGGCTTTTGCGGTCCGGTTTGCCGACGCCAACTCCGTAAATGGCAATTCCCTGCTCATTTGCGTAACTAACGATATCTTCCAGGACCGTGGCGCTTTTTGTGTCCAGGCCATCGGAAATGATAATCAAAGATTTATGCGTTGCCTGAATCGTCGCCAGTTGCTGCGCGGCATCGTATGCGGAGTCGTATACCATCGTGTAGGAATCTGTCGGTTCCAGAGTTGCAAGCTCCGTTGATCCGATCTTTTTCATTTCGTTGCCGAAAACGTAAACCGTAGTCGGTCCCGTAGACTGCTGCACGAGCTGGTCTACAATCTTTTTGGCGTTGTTGAAATCCCTGGGCGGGACAGACCTGCTATTGTCCAGTAAGATCGCCGTGGCCTGGTTCTCAGCCCCAAATGCGGGCAGGGAAAGAGCGAAAAAAAAGAGAACTAGAGCCAGCTTTTTCATATCGGAATCGAGATTATTTTAGCACATCTGCATTGCTCGACGGAGACTTTGCAAGCACCAAGTAATACCTTTTATCCGGGAATATCCGTTGTCGGCAGTTTGGATGCGGCTACGATTTTGTCGCCTTCTTCTACATCCATGAGGCGAACACCGATCGATTGACGGCTCGCGATACGGACGTCATCAGCCGAGTAACGAATGATCATTCCGGACTGCGTCAGCATCATGATTTCTTCGCCGGGTTGGACGCGTTCCGTATCGACAATCAGACCATTTCGCGGACGAATCTTCATGTTGATCAGGCCCGTCCCTCCGCGGTTCTGAATGCGGTATTCTTCCATCGGGGTCCTGCGACCGAATCCGTTTTCGGTAATCGTTAAGATCAGATCCTCCGGAACCACGATATCCATCCCGACAACGTAATCATCTTTTTTCAAACGGATTCCATGCACCCCGCCTGCGGTCCGTCCCATTTCCCGAACAGCGCTTTCGGGAAAACAAACGGCGCGTCCGTAGGCGGTTCCGATAAAAATATTCCGGCTACCATCGCTGACATACGCGGTGATCAGCTCATCTCCTTCACGCACATTCATGATGCGAAGGCCATTGCGGCGGATGCTGGAAAGTGAATCCAGCTGGATTTTCTTGATGATGCCCTTGCGGGAAAGAATCGTTACGTATTTATCAGGATCAAAGCTGGTGACAGAACGTAATCGCGCAATTTGTTCATCCGGATCCATTTGCAAATCCATTTGTGCCATCGATCGCCCTTTTGTGGACGGCGGAAGATCCGGAAGCTCGTATGCTTTTAAGCTGTAGACGCGTCCTTTCTGGGTAAAAATCAGAATATCGCTGTGAGTCGAAGCGACTTCCATCAGATCCAGAAAATCCTCTTCCTTCGTCTTCATTCCGATGCGGCCTTTCCCTCCTCTACGCTGCCGGTTAAAGGAGGAAAGCGAAGTGCGCTTGATATAGCCGGAATGAGTACAGGTGATAACCACCATTTCTTCGCGCACAAGGTCGGCAAGAGAGATCTTTTTGGGTTCCTGGTCCAGAATTTCCGTGCGTCGTTCATCCCCGTATTTTTCTTTGATCTCCTGCAACTCTTCAATGATGATTTTGTCGATCAGGGATGGCTTCGCGAGAATGTCTCTTAATTTTTCAATGAGTGCGAGCAGTTCGGTGTGTTCATCAATGATTTTTTGCCGTTCCATCGAAGTCAACCGCTGCAACTGCATATCCAGAATTGCCTGCGCCTGGATTTCCGACAATTGAAACGTCGTGATCAACCCTTCGCGCGCTTCCTTTGGACTCGACGACCGGCGAATCAGGCTGATCACAGCATCGAGATGGTCCAGCGCAATGATCAGGCCTTCGAGAATATGCGCGCGCGCCTGGGCTTTCTTGAGCTCAAACTCCGTCCTGCGGTGCACGACCTCGCGGCGATGCGAGACGAAGTGTTCCAGGATTTCGCGCAGATTCAGAATCTGCGGCCTTCCATCAACAATAGAAAGAAAAATTACGCCGAACGTGTCATGGAGCCTGCTGTGTTTGAAAAGATTATTGAGGACGACATCGGCATTTTCACCGCGGCGCAGCTCAATCACAATGCGCATTCCCTGGCGATCGGATTCATCGCGCAGATCGGAAATCCCTTCAATGCGTTTGTTGCGAACCATGTCCGCAATTTCTTCAATCAGCTTGGCTTTATTCACCTGGTACGGAATTTCGTGAACAATGATCGCTTCACGAACACCCTTTTCCATCTTTTCAATCGTTGCTTTTGCGCGAACCTGGATGGTGCCGCGTCCTGTGCGGTAAACCGTTGCAATGTCGGCGCGTGAATAAATGGCGCCGCCGGTTGGAAAATCCGGACCGGTAATGTACTCCATCAGTGTGTCGACATCAGCAGCAGGATTTTGAATGAGATGAATCAGAGCATCGCATACCTCGTTCAAATTGTGCGGTGGAACATTGGTTGCCATTCCTACCGCGATTCCAGAGGATCCGTTCAAAAGGAAATTCGGGATACGGGTGGGAAGAACGATGGGTTCCTCTGTCGTTTCATCGAAGTTCGGCTGGAAATTGACCGTGTCTTTATCGATGTCCTGCATCATTTCCATTGCCAGCCGGATCAGTCTCGACTCCGTGTAGCGGTAGTGAGCCGGAGGATCGCCATCGATCGATCCAAAGTTCCCTTGCTTGTCGATCAGCGGATAGCGCATGTTGAAGTCTTGCGCCATGCGGACGAGCGAATCGTAAACGGCTGCATCTCCATGCGGATGATATTTTTTCAGCACTTCCCCGACCACGCCGGCGCACTTGGAAAATTTCCGGTCCGGCGTTAGCCCTTCCCGAAACATTGCGTAAAGAATCCTGCGGTGAACAGGCTTCAAACCATCCCGCACATCGGGGACAGCGCGCCCCATAATGACGCTCATTGCGTAATCGAGATACGAGCGTTTTATTTCGTCTTCAATATTTACCGGTACTTTTTCTTTTGCTATATCCATTTGACCTCTGGTAACGCCGCCGTCCCGGCGGCAGGTTGCGGATGCCGGCGGGACGCCGGCGCTACCTCACACATCCAGATTCTTTGCTTCCAGAGCGTGCTCCACAATAAATGCCTTTCTCGGTTCCACTTCTTCACCCATGAGCGTCGAAAAGATCAAATCGGCTTCATACGCGTCTTCAATTTTCACATTCAACAAGATGCGCACTTCCGGATTCATGGTCGTATCCCACAATTGTTCGGGATCCATTTCACCAAGACCTTTGTACCGCGTAATCGTCCAACCCTTTTTTCCGCTCTGCTGCAGCGTTTTGAACAGGGTTTTCCAATCGTTGACAATCTGGGTGTTGCCATTATCCTGAACTTGAATTTTTTCGGCGCGAAACTCGTAGATCATCCGGAAAGCCTCTTGAAGCTTTAGCCATTCCGGCGAAACGAAGAAGTGCCAGTGAATCTTGAATTGTGGATGATTCTTGATTTTCACATCCATCTGGTAAAGGCCGTGTTCCGGATCCTGGTGCACCATCGCGGCGGCGCCGGGATTCGTCTGCAGAATCCTTTCACGAAGCTTTTCCAGGTTGGCGGCGTCCTGGAAAAATTTCTTGTCCATGGGCGGTTCCGCCAGTAGTTGCTCGATGAGTGCAGATGAATATCCGCGTTTTCCCATTTTGTGCAGGAGCGTTTCCGCTTCACTCATCTTGGCGAGCGCCTGTGATAGCTTTTCGCCTTTAAATTCTTTTTTCGACTCGCCATCCACTGTCACCGTGTACTCTTCCGCAACATGTTTCATCAAATGGTGTTCGAGTTCGCGATCATCTTTGATGTACAACTCTTTCTTTCCTTTTTTGATTTTGTAGAGCGGCGGCTGCGCGATATACAGGTGTCCCCTTTCAATGAGCTCCGGCATTTGGCGGAAGAAAAATGTCAGGATCAGGGTACGGATATGAGATCCATCTACATCTGCATCGGTCATGATAATGATGCGGTGGTAGCGAAGTTTGGTGACGTCGAAATCTTCTTTCCCGATGCCGGTGCCGAGCGCGGTAATCATGGTGCGGATTTCTGCGTTGGAAAGCATTTTGTCGAACCGCGCCTTTTCGACATTCAGAATTTTGCCTTTGAGCGGAAGAATCGCTTGAAATTTGCGATCGCGTCCCTGTTTCGCGGATCCACCGGCCGATTCTCCTTCCACCAGATACAATTCACAGAGTGCCGGATCTCTTTCCTGGCAATCAGCAAGTTTTCCCGGAAGGGAATCCATTTCAAGCGCGCCCTTACGCCGCGTCAACTCCTTTGCTTTGCGGGCTGCCTCGCGGGCGCGCGCCGCATCGATCGATTTCATTAAGATCTTTTGTGCTACCCCCGGATTCTCTTCAAAAAACGCTCCAAGCCTGTCGTTGACCAGCGATTCAACAAGTCCCTTGATTTCGCTGTTTCCCAGTTTTGATTTTGTCTGTCCTTCAAACTGAAGCTGCATCGAATTCGGAATCAGAACCGAAAGCACAACAATGCACCCTTCACGAACGTCCTCTCCCGTAATTCCTTCCTTGAAATCTTTCAATAGATTGTATTTTTGCGCGTAAGCGTTGATCGTTCGTGTGAGTGCCGAGCGAAAACCGGAAAGATGTGTGCCGCCTTCTTTTGTGTTGATGGAGTTCGCAAAAGTAAGAATTGTTTCACTGTATGTGTCGTTATACTGGATGGCCAGATCAATAATCACTCCCTGGCGTTCTCCACGAATGGCGATCGGCTCCGGATGGAGCACCTGCTTGTTCTGGTTCAGGTATTTCACGAAAGAAACAACGCCGCCTTCAGAAGAAAAGCTTTGTGTTTTATCCAGGCGCTCATCAATCAATTTGATGGTTACGCCCGCTGTGAGGAACGCGAGCTCGCGCAACCGTGCGGCGAGAATGTCGTGGCTAAATTCCAGCGTTTCAAAAATCTGCGAATCGGGCTTGAAGGTGATCTCCGTGCCACGGCGTGTTGTAACACCGACTTCTTCTAAGTTAGTGGATGGCACGCCGCGATCATACGCTTGTGTGTACACCTTTCCGTCGCGCCAGATTTCAAGTTCCAGATGCTCCGAAAGCGCGTTCACGACTGAAACACCGACACCGTGCAATCCGCCGGATACTTTGTAAGCGCCGGTATCAAATTTACCGCCGGCATGTAAAACAGTCATGACAACTTCAGCCGCCGATTTTTCCTCTTCCTTGTGCCAGTCGACTGGAATTCCGCGACCGTTATCGGTAACCGTTACGCTATTATCAATATGAATCGTGACTTCGATTTCATTACAATGCCCGGCCTGTGCCTCATCAATGCTGTTGTCTACGACTTCATAAACGAGATGATGTAGCCCCATCGAACCGGTCGTTCCGATATACATGGCGGGGCGCTTGCGAACGGCTTCAAGACCGCCGAGTACTTTGATACTTTCGGCAGTATAGTCGCCGCTGCCATTCATCGGCAAATTGTTCAATTCGTCCATAGTTCTTTACCTCATTCTTGAAACCGGACCTCAGTTATTGTAGGGATTCATCGCCCCTTCATACCTTGATCCGCGGGCGCGAAGGGCGCCATAAATGTCGCCCCTACAGTCCATTTCCTTATCTCTCCAGCAGCTTACCCGATACAATTTCAAACCTTCTCTTGTCGCCATTTCCGGAAAAGAGCTCCGGGCGCGAGGAACTGATGAAGGTTTGATACCTTGTCCTGATCGCCTCCAGAAAAGCACGAATCCGGCGGTGATCCAGTTCTGAATCCAGATCATCCAGCAGTAGAACCGGACGGTCCTGACGCCATCGCTCGTACAGTTCCAGTTGTGCCAGCAACAGCAACAGCAAAAATGCGCGATGTTGCCCCGAGGAACCATATCGACGCAGTTCGCGACCATTGATCGTCAGCAGCAGCTCGTCACGATGAACCCCGACAAGGCAGGATCCATATCCGATCTCGCGATCGATACTGCGGTCGAGATTTTGCCGAATCTCATTTTCCGGCGAAAGAAAAGAGCTTCGCAACCCGGCATTAAGCTGAACATCTTTCTCAAAAAACATCTCCCTGTTTTCGGCTAATAAATCCTGCAGTTCCCGTACATACAGACCCCTTTGCTTTGCAACCTCGAGTCCGTGCAGAAGAAGTTGCTCATTAAAAGAGCGAATCTCGTCAACGGCATCCCTCCTTGGGATCTCGTTCCGTTGAGCGCTCTGCAACAATGCGTTCTTTTGTCTCACGGCACGATGGTATTGAAGCAGGACCGACAAATAACCCGACTTGCTGACTGAAATCGAGCGATCCAGAAATTTTCGGCGCTCATCCGGACCGCCACGAATCACTTCAAGAAGCGGGTAACTGAACAGGAATACGTTAAAAACACCGATATATTGCAGCGTATCCACTTTCTTCCGGTTCAGCATCAGGTGTCGCTCACGCTCGCTCAGAGCAACGCCAAGCAGGTGTTTGGTTTGCGTGCAATTCACCGTGCCCTGAAGTAACCCCTCCGCTTCACCAAACTGCAGCGTTTCCGAAAGATGACGCGTACGAAAAGAACGTAAAGTAGATAAAATAAATATTCCTTCTAATAAATTCGTTTTTCCCTGCGCATTTTCACCGAAAATCACATTCATCCCTGAATCAGGACTCCAGTCGATATCGCTGAGATTACGGAACCTCTGCGCAGTAAATTTCTGTAATTCCATAAGAATTCAATCTTTTACGGCCAGGGCGTAAAGGACGCCAAAATATGGGTACGTCTAAATTCCTGCCCCTGGCGGTTGAATTTAGAACCGCATGGGCATCAGAACGTACCGGTAATCGAACTGGTCTGTGCCTTTCGGTTTCATCAAGGCGGCTGTGCTTTCGGTATTTAGCTCAATAACAACTTCTTCTGCCGTTATACCGCTCAAAAACTCTGTAATGTATTGGGAATTGAAACCGATCTTCAATTCCGGACCTTCGTACTGAATGTCCATCGTGTCGGAAGCTTCACCCATCTCCGGATTTGCGGAGGATAGCGTGGCTTTGCCGTCCGATAAACTGAATTCCACGGCGCGCGACCTTTCATTGGAAAGGACAGCAACGCGCTGGATTGTTTTCATCAATTCTCCACTGTTAAACGCGGCCATTTTATCGTTACGTAAAGAGATGAATTTTTCATAATTCGGAAATTGAGCTTCGATATTTCTCGATAACAACAAATGCGAATCAACCTGAAAAAACAGGAAATTCTCAAAGCGACCGAAACGTACTTCCTCCTTTGCTTCGGATAGAAGCTTCTGGAGTTCCGCGAGAGCTTTGCGCGAAACAATCACTTCCAGTTTCTCGGCGGACATTTTCGATTCCACCTGGTTGGAGACATATGCCAATCTGTGGCCATCTGTTCCGATTAAAAGCAACCGGTTTCCCTCAATTTGGAAGAGAGCGCCGTTCATGGCGTAGCGTATGTCCTCCTGGGCAATAGAAAAAATCACGCGTCTGATTGCCTCTTTGAGAATGGCTGCAGGAAGTGCAATCGTTTTGGTTCCTTCAACCTCCGGAAGAGACGGATATTCATCAACCGGTAATCCAACAAGCTTAAAATGAGCGGACCCGCAACGGATATCGATCCAGTTATTTTCTAGTTTTCGGATTGTTATGGCCGCAAGATCTGGAAGTGTTCTTACAATTTCAAAAAGTTTTTTGGCCGGAACTGTTGCCTGTCCGGGCTTTTTCACTTCAGCATCTGCCCGTATCCGTAAAGCAACCTCCAGATCTGATGCAGTTAGTTCGATGCCCGCTTTGTCTGCAGTCAGCATCAAATTCGCCAGAATAGGCATTG
>Ga0210094_1000094_pt1 | contig 12671 bp, 11 predicted proteins | sample Browns_TuleA_D2_FD_184854 | JGI IMG/M metagenome (GOLD analysis project Ga0210094, IMG submission 184854) | Wetland microbial communities from San Francisco Bay, California, USA, that impact long-term carbon sequestration - Browns_TuleA_D2 (SPAdes) | ecosystem: Environmental > Aquatic > Marine >... | reverse complement strand
TCCGTGATAGACAAGTCAAACCTGATGTCTTTTAATCGGGCCGATGATGAATATGGATTCCGGACAACAAGTTCCGCCCGCAGGGTAATCATTTCCCGCGTGATGGAATCTACCCGCAGTTTTCCGATACGAACGATCTCAAGTTTTTCAATTCTGGGTGTGCAGCCTGAAAGAAAAGAAATTAGCAGGGCGCCAATGACGCCAATGCGTGAAATACGTGGACTATTGTTTATTCGTGTCAATGTACCCGAGAGACTTGAGCTGTTCTTGCGCTTCACTTTTTTTCTGAAGTTGCCGGATGCGTTCCTGAGCAACCTTTTGCTGGCCGCCGGACACCTGGCGGTAAGCCTTTACGGCATTATCGAACTGTCCTATTTCTGAGTAGGAATCACCGAGACGCAAAAGTACATTATCCATATATTGGTAGTCAGGGTAATTTGTCTGCAGCAATCTGAATTGAATGATTGCATTCGCGTAATCGCCTTTGCTCTGGTAAAGGTTTCCGTTCTGATGGAACTGGCTGGGGAGTTCCTTTGGATTACCTTCCGAAATCGCCTTCCTTAGATCGTCCACTCCGGACTGTGTATCCTTGTTTTGAAGTTTCTTTTGCCCTTCCAGGAAAAGCTCGTTCGCATTTGTCTTGGAAACAGTACTGATCTGTGCAGCTTTTTGTGGGGCTTGAGCCTGTTCCATTTGTGCAGGCTCCGGGCTCGCGGATCCGGCGAATGATTGTTCATCCTGCCGCTCGGGTGTTGAGGGCCGGTTCAGCGGGGTGTCCGCTTCGCTTTTCGCGCTTTCCTGATCGTAGTCCGCCGCTTTTTTTTCAGCAGGCGCAGCCTTTAGCTTATCCAAAACATACGATTCCTTTCGCGTATAAGTCCCCAAATCCCTCTTTCCTTCCATGGACGATTTCGGTTCCTGCTCACGTCCTTCGGGCGCGGGCTCCGAAACTGTTGCCGGTGCGGCCGCAGTTTCCCGTTGCTTCATCGCCATGTTTGGAGGGTTTTGCTTCTGATTGAAGAGGATCACGATCAGGAAAATTGCTACCGGTATGGTGGCGATTTTCAGCCCGAACAACAAGCGGTCTTGCCAGGATGGTGGGCGCAATAGCTCTTCCTCCGCCGCGGCAAGAATTTTTTGTTTAAAATACGGCGCAAGCTGCGGTTCTTCAACACTGCGCTGATAGCCACGATGAATCCCGCGCCAGCTCTCGATCGTTTTTGTGCAATGCGCGCATCCGTGGAGATGCTTTTCTATTTCGAGCGTCTTTTTTGCGGAAAGTTCCTGGTAAAGATACTCAACCAAATATTCTTCCGCTTTCTTGCAATTCATGCTCATACAATGTCTGCCAGCGAAAACTTGTTTTGTAGTTTTTCGCGAATACTCTGCAGGGCGTATCTCATCCGGCTTTTTGCTGTACTCGGTAAGCATCCGGTGATCCGAGCAATTTCGTCGAACGCCAGATTTTGCCGCTCCCTTAATAAGAATACTTCTCTCTGTTCGGCCGGCAACTCTTCAACAGCCTGGTGCAGCGCCTGCTCAAATGTCTTTTGATGATACTCGCGCTGCGGATTGGCTCTCTCGTCCTTCATTGTGTCCTCGACGGTCATTTCGTTGTCCGTATCGATCGGATCCGAAAGGGAGACGGTGTGCCGCTTCTTTTTTCGCCGGAAATCATCGACGCAGACGTTGTGAGCGATGGTGTACAGATAGGTTGTAAACTTTGCCTTTGGCTCGTAATGTTTGGACATTTTGACCAGGCGTAAAAAAACCTCCTGAACAAGATCCTGAGCCTGATGGTAGTCGTTGCAAAACCGGTATGCGAATGAAAACAACGGCTGCTGGTGCCTTTCGATGATCGCTTCGAAGGCGCTCAGATCGCCGTCCTTATACCGGAGCATGAGTACTTCATCCGTCGCAGGCTCGCTCATAACGCTCAGTCTTATATCAAAACGCACCAGCATGTCAAAAGATTCACATGTATCGCGGCCGGAAAGGCCAGGACTTTTCGGCCTTGTGTTCTTTGCCGTCCTTTCATGCTATCAACGATCTCTTCAATCCGGTCTATCTCCTTCGCAAACATTGAAAGTGCGACTTAAGTAATTTAACATTTGAGCGAATCTATGAAACACAAAAAAGCAGAAAATCCCCTGGTTGAGTTGATCCTCCGATTTTTCTCCACTCACTATCAACATTCCTATACTTCAAAGCAACTTGCAAAACGGCTGAAGATCAAAAAAGCGGAGTTTAAGAAATTCCGGAGGCTGTTACGCGAGCTCGGCAAACAGAAGAAAATTTACGAGATGGAGGAAGGGATTTTTCAATCGCAGCCTTCTGAAGAAAAGCGAACCAGAAAAAACAAGGAATTATCCGGTCGGCGTGTAAGCGCGCCCGCGCCCCGGGGCAAAGCATCGTTTGAAATCGAAGGTGTAATGCAGCAGTACCGGGGCGGCTTTGCGTTTGTTGTGCCGACCGATAAGAGCAAAGAAGATATTTTTATTCCTCCGGGAGCGATTGGCGGGGCATTTCACGGCGATCGGGTTATGGCGCGCATCATCAGGCCTCAAGGACAAAGAAAAGCAGAAGGGGAGGTCATTCGGATTCTGGATCGCAAGACGAAAAATATTGTCGGGGTCTTTGAAACAGGGAAGAGTTACGGGAGAGTCATTCCCTGGGATAAGAAATTGCAGGTTATACCCGTCGTCAGCACGAAAAATTTCAACGGCGCAACGGACGGAATGATGGTAGAAGCTGAACTGGTCGGGGACGATAATCCCCCGGAAGCACGGATCGTTTCTTTGCTCGGTTTTCACGGCGAACCGGACCTGGATGCAAAGATTATCATCAGCAAATATCAGTTGCCGAAGAAATTTCCTCCTGAGGTGATTCATGAAGCCGACGAAGTGGCTGTCCTCCGAGAAGTAGATTACGAGGGCCGCAAGGACTTCCGGCAATGGCATACCGTGACAATTGACGGCGAGAAAGCGCGCGACTTTGACGATGCGATCAGCATCACTCCTTTCAAAAACGGAAATTATCTGCTGGGTGTTCACATTGCTGATGTCGCGCATTATGTGCGCGAGCAGTCCGTTCTTGACGAAGAAGCACTGGACCGCGGGAACTCTGTTTACTTCCCGGATCTCGTGATCCCCATGCTGCCGGAGCGACTTTCCAATGAGATTTGCAGTTTGAATCCCCAGGTTGATCGTCTGACGATGTCGGTTGTGATGCGGTTCGATTCCACCGGCCATTTGATCGATTACCACATCTATCCAAGTGTAATCAACAGCAACGAACGGATGACGTACTCTGCCGTAAAAGGAATTGTAGAGGACCATGATCCGGAATTGCTTCGAAGATATGCTTCTCTGGTTGATTCATTTTTGTCGATGAAAAAACTTGCGCTGCTGCTAATGCAGAACAGGCGGAAAAGAGGAAGCATCGATTTCGATTTGCCGGAGCCGGAAATTCTTATCGACCTGACCACTGGAAGAATGACGGGTGTTGTAAAAACGGAGCGAAATATCGCTCACCGTTTGATTGAAGAATTCATGTTGATTGCCAACGAGGTTGTTGCTACTCACATCAGCAACAGTGAGTTGCCCGGCATGTATCGCGTTCACGAACCGCCGCCACCGGAAAAGATTTCAAGTTTCGCGGCAGTGGCAGCAAGCCTGGGGTATCATTTGCCAGCGGACCCCACGAAGATTCAACCTCGAGATTTGCAAAAATTGCTTTCTAAAATCGAAGGTAAACCGGAGGAGCGTTTCCTGAATGTTTTACTGCTTCGAAGCATGGCGCGCGCTCGTTATGATGCCCGGAATTCCGGCCATTTTGGTCTGGCTCTCGACAGCTACACGCATTTCACCTCACCGATTCGCAGATATCCGGATCTTGTGGTTCATCGTGTACTAAAGGCAATCGTGACTAATCAGAAAGATGCGTTGCAGCGCGTTCTGAAGTCGGGCCCGCGGATCCCCGAAAATGCCGAACACTGTTCCATTACGGAGCGGCGCGCGGACGACGCGGAACGGGAATTTATCCAGCTCAAAAAAGTGGAATTCATGCGGGATAAAATCGGCGAAGTCTATGATGCTTATATTTCCGGTGTTGCGCCTTACGGAATGTTTATTGAACTGAAAGAATTTTTCATAGAAGGATTGGTCCCGCTCAAGTACATGGATGATGATCATTACGTCTATCATGAAAAAAAGCACTTCTTTAAAGGCAAACGAACAGCAAAAGTTTATCGACTTGGCGATTCAGTGAAGGTGCAGGTAGTCCGTGTCGATCGTGACAGGCGCGAGATCGACTTTTTGCTGGTTGAATGAGCGCGTTGAAGTTCTGGTCCCAAATGCGCGGCCAGCCGCGCGATCTGTGGATTCTTTTTCTGACTACGGTCATCAATCGCGCGGGCACGATGGTGCTTCCGTTTCTTGTTCTTTACCTGACGCGCCAGTTGCATTTCTCCGTTTCACAGGCAGGTTTTGTTCTGGCGCTTTATGGATTTGGAGCAATGATAACTGCTCCGTTGTCCGGGATGCTTTGTGACCGTTACGGCGCCCACCGAATTCTGAAAATTTCGCTCTTTCTCTCTTCTGTCTTTCTTTGCCTGTTTCCAATTGCGCACAAGTTTTCAGCCGTGATTGCAATGACGCTGATACTTGCTCTGACTACGGAAATGTTTCGACCGGCCAGCGCTGCGCTCGTAACTTCAATCGTGGCTCCGGAACAACGTAAAACAGGCTTTGCCATCTTCCGTCAAGCTGTGAATATCGGAATGAGCATCGGCCCTGCAATCGGAGGTTTCCTCGCAGGCATCTCATTTCTATACATCTTTCTCATTGATGGATTGACTTCGCTTGCCGGTGGCATCATTGCTGCCGCGATGCTGAAAGCAAAGACCGAGACTCATCATTCACGCCATTCCGGCAAAGCCTCCCTACTTCCTTCCCATTCCGCCTGGAAGAACCCGGCTTTTGTTTATTTTTGGATCGCCCTGATTCCCGTTCTGATCACGTTTTTCCAGCACATTTCCGCAATGCCTCTTTACATGGTTCAGGATCTGAAACTATCGGAAGCGAGTTATGGATTGACATTCACTTTCAATACGATCCTGGTCATTTTATGTGAAGTTCCTCTGAATGTTTCCACGGCACACTGGAGTTTCCGGCGCAGCTTATCGATCGGGTGCTTTCTTGTTGCCGTCGGATTTGGTGGACTTGTTTTCGCAAGGAACATCTGGGCTGTGATCGCCACGGTAACTGTCTGGACTGTTGGCGAAATGATTCTATTTCCAGGCTGTTCCGCGTACGCGGCCGAAATCGCGCCTCCCAGTAAACAGGGACAGTACATGGGATTTTACACAATGGCTTTCAGCGTGGCATTTACGATAGGGCCGTGGCTTGGCACCGTGCTGCTGGATCGTTTCGGCGCAAGGATGACATGGATCGCGGTTCTCTTATTCGGACTGATTTCCGCCGCTATGATGCTACGCATCCCTGCCAAAGAGCCACATGTGTCACAGACTTGAGACAAAAGTTGTTCGGACGCCAGGTTTTGTGACACTCCTGGTGTAGATCCTCGTCGAGAGGAGGTTCTTAATTCCGGGCATGCTTCTTGCTCAAACATTTTCGGGGAAATCACAGTTGAGAACCAAATTGTTCCTGGTTGTTTTTATCTGCGCAATTTCTACCGCGCAGGCGACAATCCTGAAGCAATTGAGCTTGCCGGAGTTGCGTGATAGAGCCGACGCAATTGTTCTGGGCAGGATTGAAAAAATAGAATATCAGTCCGTGAGTGGCCAGGCATGGACTGTTCTTCATTTAAGGGTGGAAAAATCGCTGCGTGGATCCTCTGCAACAACGATCAGCCTGCGAATCCCCGGGGGACAACAATCCGTAGATGGTCGTACACTTGTTACACGAGTTGAGGGCATTCCGGAATTTCAACTTCAGGAAAGGGGAATATTCTTTCTCGAGTCACTACCGCCATCGTACCCGGGGTTGCTTGGATGGAATCAGGGCTATTATCGGATCATCCGGCGCAATCAGGAGGATTATGCGGTTGGCTCGGATGGCAATGGGGAACCTTTACCTTTAAATGAATTCTTGAATCAGATTGAGAAGGGATTTACGGTAACACGATGATGAAGGTATTGAAACTCTTCTGGATCGTCGTGATGTTCTCTTCGCCGGCCTTCTGCTTTGAATTGCGAACGGTCCCGGAGGTTTCCCCCACCGCATACTTGAGATGGGATTTATCCAGCGGTCCGATTCGCGTTTCATTGGACAGCAAAGGTTCAGCGGACCTTCCCGTAGGAGTCATTGAAAAATCCTTGCAGCGGGCGCTTACCGCATGGGAGGATATAACGCGTCAGAACTTGAAATTCGAATATCAGGGAATGACTTCGGGACATTCCGCCGACGCACAGGATCACATCAACCTGGTTCAGTGGGTGGAAAAGGATTGGCAATATTCTACTTATGCCATCGGAATAACCAGCTACAGCTACTATCTTGATGATCCTCCCACGATCATTGATGCAGACATCCAGATGAACGGGCAAAACTATCGCTGGGCCGTCTCGAATGCGGACAACGAAAATAAGATCGATGTTGAAGAAACATTAATTCATGAAATCGGCCATCTGCTTGGTTTATCACACACCAGCACTGCGAAGGCGCAAATGTTCCCCTATCTGGCAGGCCATCCGACTCATGCCGTTACGATTGATGATCGGGCGGCCGTGCGGTTTCTTTACGGAACTCCCGATAATTCCTTCAGACTTGTGACTCCCGTACGAAACGCAATTTACGTCAGAAATATTTCGGAAAGGGGTCTGCCGTTACCCGTATTTCGATGGAGGAGCGGGCCGGATTCCAATTATGTGCTGGAATTTTCCGGTGCTGCTTCCTTTGCAAAAAGGATTCAGATCGAGATCGGGCCCTATCCGTTTTATTCTCTAACTCCGCAAATGGAAAAGAGGCTTCAGAAGCTTTATGCAACTGACAGAATTTACTGGCGTGTTCGTTCTGGAACTCTTATTTCGCCCGTTCGATCTTTTCGCTTCTCCTAGTCACCAAACGAAATTCCCAGAGACCGCGTAATTCCTACCAGTTGTCCATCGACAGGTACTGTTTTGGATTTGCTGATGGCTGCGGAAATCGGAACAGGGATAATGGCATTGCATTGAAGCGCGCACATCATTCCGAACTTCTTTTCAGCCACAAAATGCGCGGCTGTGGAACCGAAACGGGTAGCCAGTGCGCGATCGAATGGCGTCGGGCTTCCACCGCGCTGCAAGTGCCCGAGAACCGTCACTCGCGATTCCTGGTTGATAAGGCCTGCAACCTCCCGGCAGACATGGTCCGCGACGCCGCCCAGTCTTCCACTTCCCAGGCTTTCTTCCGGGCGCTCCATGTAAATTGGTGCCCCGCCTATCGGTCGAGCGCCTTCCGCAACGATAACAACGCTAAAATTACGACCCATTGAAATCCGTTCTTCAATCTTTTCGCAAATCCTTTCCATGCGAAACGGAATTTCCGGAATTAAGATTACGTCGGCCCCTCCAGCCAATCCGGCGTAGACTGCAATCCAGCCGGAATGCCGGCCCATGACTTCCAGATACATCACGCGGTGGTGGCTTTCGGCTGTGGTGTGCAGTTTATCCAGGGCTTCCGTTGCGGTTGCTACTGCTGTGTCAAAACCGAAGGTGTATTCGGTTTCCGAGATATCGTTGTCAATTGTTTTAGGAACCCCCACAACAGGAATTCCTTGCTCCATCAATATGCTGGCGAGTCGCAAGCTTCCATCGCCGCCCACAATGATCAATCCGTCCAGACGCAGTCTGCGATAATTTTCAAACAATTCCTGGGAACGATCCTTGACTATGATTTCTCCTTGTTCATTGCGAGTGCGAAAGGCGAACGGATTTCCACGGTTGCTGGTTCCCAGGATTGTCCCGCCTCTTTGCAAGATTCCCTTGACGTCTTCAAGACTCAGCGGGCGGACTTTCATCGGAGAGAGAAGCCCTTCGTATCCGTCTTCGATGCCCATCACATAGAAGCCGTAGTGCAAGTTCGCGGTTCGTACCACCGCCCGGATCACCGCATTCAGTCCGGGGCAATCACCGCCTCCTGTCAAAAGACCAATTTTCATGTAACCATATTATAGTGATGTCCTGGATTCTGGTCTTGGTGCTAACGCCAGTGAGCGTTTTTCTGGCAAGGTGGATTTCGTCGCGTTCCGCATTGCTGGTTCTTGTGACCATCGCCGGCTACTTTCCCTTTGTGCTTGAAGTGCAGGTTTCTTTTCTAAGCGGATTTCTGATTCTGTTCCTCTGGACTGTTCTCCTTTCTGTGCTGATTTTGGGGCTCTGCCGGAGAGAGCCGGAACGAATGCAGAGATTGATCTGGCGCAGCAGCGAATATACATCGGGAATGTTCCGCTGGATCGAAACAGGCCAATTGCCCGAAGGTTCTCTAAAACAGGTTCTGTTTTATCATTTGAAACAGACCTTGGTCTATTGTCTGATCGCTGTGCTGAGTGCAAATTTTTTGGCTCTGGTGCTGGGAAGCGCACTGTTGAACCATATGAATTATTATGTAGCACGGCTTGCAGGAAAAAGCTCAAAACCATTTCGGGCATTCATCATGGGCTGGAATCCCTGGAGCCTTGTGCGCGTGATTTCATTTCTGTGGCTGGGAATTGCAGTCAGCGCCCCTTCGCTGAGCCTGCTTTTTGCGATTCCGTGGAGGTTTTCCTTCGCTCTGGTTGCTCCGGCTCTTGCGGGCATCCTGGCTGATTTTCTTTTAAAGCTAATTCTTGCGCCCGTCTGGAGCGCAAAACTTAGGCGTTTGTGCCGTCCGCCTCAGGCGGGCCGACCGCTTGCCGAATCCCCTCGTCTGCCTAAATCTCCCTGATCCCCATCTCTTTTTGTGTTTTCTGAATTCAAGTGGGTGTGGTTGTGGCCGTAGGCTACTCTGCGATCTCCGCGACTCGGCGGTTCATAAGTCAAGAGATTTCTGACGCACTACACTAGATCAAGCCGATCACCTCTCATGAATTTGCTCCCGTCGAGTCCTTTGCGCTATCATACGTTCACCTATCGGATTCCCATGTTCAATCGAAAAGACAAAGACAAGAACAGCTCTCCTGCAAAAAACCACCCGGCCGGCGATTTTGCTTCCTTGAGCGATGAAGCGAAAGAACTGAGACGTCTGAACATTCTTCTGGAACTTTTGAAGGAGTTGAACTCTGTTACGGATATGGAATCTTTGCTGACTCAGGTCGTTGACTCCGCCGTCGAAATTACGGGAGCCGAACGGGGATTCTTGATGCTCCTTGAGAATCCCGTGAAGCTCGATCACCGGCTCTACGATCCGGTAATAACTCCACACCCTTATAAGAAACCGGTCATGGAATTTCGCGTTGCGAGATCCGCCGCAAAGCAGGATCTTGTCGTTGAAAATTTCAAAATCAGCATGACCGTAGCAAATCGTGTTGCGGAAACCGGTCAAGCTGCATGGGTACGCGATGCACAGGCAGAACAGCGTTTGAAAAATTCTGAAAGCATAACGAATCTGGATTTGCGGACGATTTTGTGCGTTCCGCTAAAGCAAGAGCGGCAAGTAACGGGAATCATTTACGTCGACAGTCGTTTTATTATGCGCACATTTACGGAAGAAGATCTCATTATGTTTGAAGTGTTGGCGGAACAGGCCACACGCGCGATTACAAAATCCAGACTCTACGAAGAGGCCCTTCAAAAGGAGAAAATTGAAGGCGAAAATCAGGAGTTGCGGGCGCTGGATCGCAAGAAATCCGACTTCATTAACATGCTCGCGCACGAATTTCGAACTCCCTTAACCATCATTCAAGGTTATTCGGAAAGACTAAAAGCGGGAAAAGCCGCCGATGTCAATCAGGTCATTGGACATGCGACAATTATTTACGATGAAGCCGTCCGCCTTGCAAAACTTGTTAATGAGCTGTTGGATCTTTCCGGTGTCCGTTCTGGCCAGCAGCAGATCCAGAGAGCAGAATGTGATTTAGTTGCCATTATTGAAAAAGTGGCTGAAATGTTGAAGCCGCGTGCCATCGAAAAAAAGCAGCAGCTTCTGCTGCTTTTTGCAAAACGCCCCATCCTACTGAATCTCGATGCGGACAAAATATGTCAGGTCGTTTTGAATCTACTGGACAATGCAATCAAGTATACGCACGAAAAAGGCACCATCCAGGTCCATGCAGATGAAATCCCCGCGCTCGAGCTTCAGGGTGACACGTTTGTAGCGAGCTTTGCTCAGGTTTCCATAAAGGATACGGGGATTGGAATTGCAGATCAGGACCGCGACAAAGTATTTGAAGAATTCTACAGGACAGCAGGCGCATCCAAAATGCGGGAAGCCGGAACAGGTCTTGGACTGAGCATCTGCCGTGGAATCGTACACGCGCACGGCGGTCGGATCTGGGCAGAAAGCCAGTTGGGTCGCGGCAGCAAATTCATTTTCACACTGCCGAATTATCAGCCGATTGAAAAACTAAGCGAATTCAGGTTTAAAAGTTAAACACCTTTTATTGCGGTTGGCGGACGAGGAATTGTTTCCGGATTCCTTCCCCAAAAAAATTGAATGCCAGCACCGTAACAAACAAAAAAAGTCCGGGAATGAGCGTCCACGGAAACTGACTGAGGGTCCGTAAGTCTTGCGCAGCCGATAGCATGTTTCCCCAGCTTGGCGCAGGCTCCTGAATTCCTACACCAAGGAAACTCAGGGTTACTTCCGCCAGAATGTAAGCAGGGACTAAAAGGGTCGCGCGAACGAGCACATATCCTGCCGTATTGGGCAGAATATGACGGATCAAAATTCGGCTGATTGATGCGCCTTCTGCCTTTGCTGCCAGAACAAATTGCTCTTCCCGCAAGGCTAGAACCATTCCGCGAATAACCCTGGACATTGCAGCCCAGCCCGTCAGGCTGAGCACGACGATCATCAGCAAGTAGCTCACCTCTGATGCCAGATGAAGTGGAAAAATATTGCGGACCGCAAGAATCAGATAAATGGCAGGAACCGCCATGAGCACCTCTGCGATCCTCATAAGGATTGCGTCCGTTCGTCCACCAAGGTATCCCGCAAGGCCGCCAATCCACCAGCCTAAAATGGTTGTTAGAACAACAGCGATCAATCCGGCCGTTAGAGAAGTTCTTGCGCCGTACAGAATCCTTGAAAAAATATCTCGGCCAGACTGATCTGATCCAAAAAGAAACAAGTGTCCCGGTTCGTCTACGCCGAAAAGATGACGATCACACGGAAAGAGTCCAAATAGTTTGTATTTTGCTCCACGGACCAGAAAGTGCAATCGGTACTTCCTTCCTTCCGCTTTGGGGATGGGGATCTCCGAACGCTTTCCATGTGCCTCAACAAAAAGATTGGAAACGCCTTGAATATCGATTGCGGTCATTCCCTCAAACATACCGGTATTTTCTCCGGTTTCTTTCAGCGAAGAAATCCTTCCCAATTCACTTCCATTCTCTGACTGAATCGTTGCCGCGGGGTTTTCCTCCAGCAATTCTGCAATGTAGGGATTCTTGTTGTACTCAGGATAGGGGAAGATGACGTAAACGGGTGTTCCTTCCAGAAAGACATGTTTTCCCTGATCTACGAGATAACTTGCGCATACATAAGGAGCAGTCCACCGACTGGAATCCTTGAAGTGGACGGTTGAAGGAGGATGAAAAAAATGATCACGGAACTCCTCGCCTGGAGGGTAAGGCGAGAGAAAGTCCGCAAACAAGGCAGCGCCATACAACAAGCCCAGCAGCAGCAAGGCAGTCTTATTCATACCGGACCCGCGGATCAGTTAGGGCAAGGAGAATGTCGGAAATCAAGTTACCGAAAACAAGAAATACGGTTCCTGCCAGGAGCGATGCCATCAAAACATAAACATCCTTTGTCAGCATTGCATCGTAAGCGAGTCGGCCGATACCCGGCCAGCCCATGATGATCTCTACCAGGAACGATGCGCTGATGATATTTGCAAAGCTGAATCCAAAGAGAGTGAGCAGGGAATTCCATGCATTCGGCAATGCATGCCTCTTCAAAACTTCACGTTCGGATAGCCCTTTTGCACGAGCGGCTAAAATGAATTCCTTTTCCAGTGTTTCGAGCAGACTGCCTCTTGCATACCTCACCAGAATTACAGTTTCTCCAATCGCCAGAACCGTTACGGGAAGGACAAGATGCCGGATCAGATCGATGAGTCTCGATACAAGTGGAAAGGTTTCATATCCCAGAGTGTGCATGCCTCCGATTGGGAACCATCCCGTCCTTGCCGCCAGTAGTAGTGCAAGCAAGGAAAGGAGCACCTGCGGGAGTGAAATTCCGGTGAACAGGAGCGACGAAGCTACAGGATCGATCCATGTTTTTCTTCTGGAAGCCAGAAACGTTGCAAGTGGAATGGCGGTGAACCAAATTACGCACTCGGCGGAGAATGTTAACGTGAGTGTGTTCCCGAACCGCTGATTCATCAATGCCATCACAGGCATTCTGGTGGAGAATGAGTAGCCGGGATCCGGCCACTTCAGGCCAAAGGGAAACTTATAAGGACTCAGGTTATACAGCCACAACCCGTATTGCACATACCATGGCCTGTCGAGTCCAAATTGATTCCTT
>Ga0210094_1000093_pt1 | contig 12714 bp, 12 predicted proteins | sample Browns_TuleA_D2_FD_184854 | JGI IMG/M metagenome (GOLD analysis project Ga0210094, IMG submission 184854) | Wetland microbial communities from San Francisco Bay, California, USA, that impact long-term carbon sequestration - Browns_TuleA_D2 (SPAdes) | ecosystem: Environmental > Aquatic > Marine >... | reverse complement strand
CATCGTTCCCGCCGATAGTTTGGGCGCCTGATTCTGTAATCTCGCACCGTAAACCTGCTTTCTCCATCCTTAATCGCACTTCCTCTTCGATGGAATCAAGAGTTTTGCTGGAGGTTTCTTCATCAAAATGAAGGGGAACTTTCTTCCTTAAACCTTCGCTCCAGATCAGCATTGTCACTTCGGGATCATCCGGATTGCTGCCACGATAAAACGCATCGTGCGCATCTTTGAATTCCTTTGCTTTCAGGTCTCCCGCCTGATAATGGCTCCATCCACTTTCGGGGAGTTTCATCGTAAAGTAGTACATGTTGTTGCGATAATACCCACCATATGCGGACGCCTTGTGAATCAGCATCCTGTAGGCTTGATAGGCGCCGCCCAGTATCAACACCAGAAGCACTGCCCGGATTATTTTTTTCTCAAGTTCATTTTTCTTCTCTTTCACAGGGATCGACACAATGCGATCCTGAACGGGAGGACGCCATGCGGGGCCGGGAATATTTTGTGCTTCCGGGACCGGTCCGGTTTCCAGACCAACGTACGAAATGGGTTTCATGGAAGCGGAAGTGGTAATCTGCGCTCTGGAAACAAGAACGCCACACTGCAGGCATTCATCGTTTAAAATCTGATCCGAACCGCATTTCGGACATCGCGCTGCCATATCGCGTCTCCGTGTAGCGCGCCATCATCATGTCTTCGCGCAGATCCGCAGACACTCCGACGCACTTGGTGTTAAGATTATAGAATTCTGCGCCTATTCCTACAACCATATGACACCGCTCGCGAAGAAATTGGTCTACTGGTACCGAAAAAATCGTATCTCTTACCCTTGGCGCATGACAAGAGACCCCTACAAAATCTGGTTATCGGAAATTCTTTTGCAGCAGACCCGAATCCCGGTCGTTTTGAAATTTTACGAAAAGATCCTAAACGCTTTCCCCGATCTTATTAGCCTATCAAAGGCAAAAGATGCTGAATTCCTATCACTTTGGTCCGGCCTCGGTTATTACCGAAGAGCGCAATCCATGCTTCATTGTGCGCGGGAAATTGTGCAAAACGGCGCCGGAGTTTTCCCCTCGGATCTCCATGAATTGTTGGCCCTTCCCGGCATCGGGAAATACACTGCGGGAGCAATCCGGAACGTCTGTTACGAGTACCTCACTCCAGCAATTGACGGAAACATTCGACGCGTTCTGGCCAGGCTGGCAATGAGCCATGAGAAATTGGAAAGTGTCTTCCTGGAGGTCGGAAAAGGAGCAGAGTCGGGAGACTTTTTTCAGTCCCTGATGGAACTCGGCGAGCAGATTTGTCTACCAAAACCACGATGCGTGAGTTGTCCTGTCCAAAACATCTGCAAATCGCGCAAGGAGCATCGGGAATTGGAGTTTCCTGTAAAAAAATCGAAACAGAAATCTGAAAAGTTTCACTGGTACTTGTTGTTGTTGGAACGGAAAGGAGCACATTTTTATGCACAAAACTCCGCTCGCGAGTTTCTAAAACATTCCTGGATATTTCCCGATGTACTGTCTCAAAAAAATCTGTCGCCTTCCGAACTCTGCAAAAACTTTGCGCAATCCTGGGGAATCAAGGTACGTGGTTTGAAAGAGCTGCGAACGCTATCTCACGCAGTCACCTACCGTAAAATTCATGCGCATGTTCTTGCTGCGGAGTCATTCCACGTGAACGGAGTACGGGGGAAGTGGTTGAAGCCAAAAGACCTTAAGAACTACCCGACTTCATCGATTACGAGAAAGTCGTTGCAGGTCCAGGATCGTTAAACCGAGACGTCGCAGCAAACGCTGAAACAGGGCAAGAGGAAAACCGACAACATTGTAGTAACAACCGTCGATCCTGTTAACAAAAATCCGCCCAAAACCCTGGATCGCATAGCCTCCCGCTTTATCATAAGGCTCGCCCATTTGTACGTACCAATCGATTTCTGCTGAATTTATTCGACGAAATTCCACGTGAGTCCTTGCCTGCCCGGTAATCAGTCTGCCGTTCCAGCACAATGCAACTCCGGTGATCACATCGTGAATGCGACCACTGAGAAGCTTTAGCATGGCTCGAGCCTCTTCAGCATTTTCCGGTTTTCCTAATTTACGCCTTTGAATGGCCACAATTGTGTCCATTGCAACTACAAGCGCCTTGCGGTCCCTGCATTTCCGGGCTTTCCGAACCGCAAGATCGATGGCCGTTTTGCCGGCCAGCGCTTCCGGATGCCACACTTCGCGGACTTGAGGAACCCGCACTTCAAACTCAATATTTAGCCATCGCAGCATCTCTTGCCGCCGGGGACTGGCGCTGGCCAGAACGATTCTGGGGGTAATGTAATTCATAGGATTCGAAATTTCATCCTTTGATTATAGGGGTAAAGAAAAACATCTGTAGAATTCTTGACAACGGATAACAACAGGGGTATGCTCGTTGCCGTTTAAGGTTCATTGTTTGAATGTTTCATTGCTCGATTCAGACTAACTAGTTAATCCAGGGATAAACCCTGGGTTTTTTTTTGCACAAAGGAAGGTATTACGGAAATGCGCTTAAACGGCAAGGTGAAGTGGTTCAGTAACAAATTGGGTTATGGATTTATCAAACAGGACTCAGGTGACGAAATTTTCGTTCACTACTCCATGATCCGAGGGGACGGTTACCGTTCGTTAAAAGAGGGGCAAGACGTTACGTTCGACATCATTCAAAGCCCGGAAGGTAAGATGCAAGCTGGGGACGTCGAAGTCGTTCTTGCCGGGTAACCGCATTCATGCTGGGGGCTCGCTTGTCGCGGGCCCCATCGCCGTTTTCATCAGCAATGAGGAATGAGTTTTCCGAAGATGTTCATTGCTCGTGCCGGGCGTTCATTTGATCGGCTTTGCTTTTAGCTTTGTTTTTCCCTCCTCAACGCTCACGTGGAATTCCACATCTTTGCAATCAAACCGGCTTACGATTGCTGACTTCTGTTTGGTCAACTGCTCGGAGAATCTTTCGAAAGATACGCCGGCCTCACTCTCGCCCGTTTTTTTGCGACTCTGGAGATAATCATTAAATAATTTCTTATACTGATTCGCTTCTATATCCACGGACTTGTGCCGCGCCGGCTTCTTTTCCTTATCCGGAAGCTGAATAACAATCCCGGAAGGCGTCCGGCCTTCCTCTTTATTTCGCATTTGTTTCGTCCATAAATCTACATAGGAGTTGAACCGCGCCGAAAGATTGTTGTAACGAAAGCGCTGCGCATAATTGAGATTTGTGAGTCTCGAATACTTGCGAATTTCCCTTTCAATCTTTCGTTGGGCTTCGAGAGGAGGAAGTTTCAGTCCACCTGCAAAATAAATTTCATAATCCCGTTTCAAAAGGGTCAAAGCGAGGTCCAGTTCCTCCAGTTCCCGTTCTAGTGTCTTGTCTTCCATGACTTACAGATAAAACCACAGCAACGGAAGCCATAATGTTGCCGCGTATGGCAACCGCTGGCCGTCGATAAAGATCTCCAGGTGCGGAGACTTTTCAAGCATCTGGTAGAGCTGATAAATCTCCCACGCCTGATCCGAGGTTAATTCAATTCTATGTTTGGTAAGACTGCCGGATTTTGTACTACTATATGTATTGTGTGCGGAAGCGAAACTGATTGCTTCTCGCCACTCTTCTTGCTTTTCTTCAGGAACGCCAAATTGAATTGCAATGACGGGATCTCTTGTGCTGCGGTAAGGATAGAGTATGTCTTCAATCGTTTCCCGAATCTCAGGATCCTCTACGAAATCCTTCTTCATTCTTTCTTTAATGCGAGACATTCTGCTGCCTTTACGATCTCCGGCTCGATTTGGAACGAGTCTATATCATAATGCGAATGCCGCTCTGGTGGTAGATGAGTGAAAATCTCCGAAGGATACCCCCTGTTCATGAGCTTTTGGAGCTTTGCCGAAGCCAGACCTGGGGCAGTGCCTATTCACGCGAGCAATTGCTGAGGCTAATTCGCGAGCAGACGGATGATTTGCGCTCATCCGGCGCTCCTATCCCCGAAAAACAAAATATCGTTGCCGAGATCGGCAAGAAAGTGGAACAGCGCTATCGCTATTCCCTGAAGAAAGTGATCAATGCGAGCGGTGTGATCGTCCATACGAATCTGGGACGCGCTCCCGTTTCGCAGAAAGCCTTGCAGCATTTAGTCGAGATCTCGGAAGGTTACAGCAATTTGGAGTTCGATCTAACCGAAGGCCGGCGAGGATCGCGAGACAAACATCTGGAACCCTTGCTTCAACAAATCATCGGCGCGGAAGCTTCATTGATCGTAAACAATAATGCTGCAGCGTTGCTTCTGGTTTTGAATTCGCTTGCGGAAGGCAAAGAGGTAATCGTTTCACGCGGCGAGCTTGTGGAGATTGGGGGATCGTTTCGTTTGCCCGACATCATGAAAAAAAGCAGCGCTATTTTGCATGAAGTTGGAACGACAAACAAGACCAGAACTTCCGATTACAGAAAAGCCATATCGGATCAAACCGGAATGCTCTTGATTGTGCATCCCAGCAATTTTCAGATGATCGGGTTTGTGGAACGCCCACCTTTATCGGATCTGGTGGCGCTTGGAAAACAGCACAACATTCCGGTGGTGGAAGACCAGGGGAGCGGTATTCTAACGGACCTGTCAGAACACGAAATTGTGGAGGAGCCGAGCGTGTCTGAACGCCTGCAAGCCGGGTTGGATTTGATTACATTCAGCGGCGATAAAGTTCTGGGCGGGCCTCAGGCCGGTTTTGTTTGCGGAAAAAAAACTTGGGTGGACCGTTGCCGAAGCAATCCCATGTTCCGCGCATTGCGTGTGGATAAAATGATTTATGCGGCTACCGAAGCGACTTTAACAAGCTACGCTAAGGGGCGCGAACAGGACGTTCCGGTGATTGCCATGGTTTCACAAAAACTGGAAGACTTAAAAAAACGCGCCTATTTGTGGTTGGAAAGTTTACGAAAATTGTATCCAAACGAACAGTGGGCGGTCGAGGAAACGCAAAATTTCATCGGAGGCGGCGTTGCGCCGATGAAGGCTTTGCCGTCCTGCGCCGTCACATTGCAGCCCAAAAAGGCGGCTCATGAGTTGGCGCAACTGCTGAGGGAAGCAGTCCCACCGGTCGTGGTACGGGTTGAAGATGATCGAATGTTTTTTGAGCTCCGTACTATCGGTACAGAAGAAGAGGAAAGCATTACAACCGCACTTGCGGGTTGTTTATAATAATGAGGTTTCAAGTTCCAGGTTTCAGGCATTGCGGTTATTGTTTCTTTTTAAAATGAAAACCCGGAACAGGAAACAGCCCGCCGGAGGCGGGCTCCTATGATTACACCAGAAATTATCGAAGCACATGGACTAACTCAACAGGAATACGAACGCATTTGCGCAACATTGCAGAGGGAACCGAATCTCACCGAGCTTGGAATGTTCTCGGTCATGTGGAGCGAGCACTGCAGCTATAAAAGCTCGCGCGTTCATTTGAAAAGACTGCCTACCAAGGGCCCTATTGTTTTGCAGGGACCCGGTGAAAATGCCGGAGTCATCGATCTGGGCGAGGGACTCGCGGCAGTATTTAAGATCGAATCGCATAATCATCCTTCGTTCATCGAACCGTTTCAGGGCGCGGCAACTGGAGTCGGCGGAATTATTCGCGACATTTTCACGATGGGGGCGCGTCCGCTCGCGCTGCTGAATTCGTTGCGATTTGGATTGCCTGCGTCCAAGCAGAACCGGGCCGTTCTTCGCGGTGTCGTTTCCGGAATTGGATTTTATGGAAATTGCATTGGAATTCCAACGGTTGGCGGAGAAGTTGTGTTCGAAGATTGCTACAGTTTGAATCCGCTTGTAAACGTATTTTGCCTGGGCGTTGCCGAACAGGACAAGATCTACTACGGACGCGCGAAAGGGGCCGGCAATTCCGTGTACTACATGGGGGCGAAGACGGGGCGGGACGGCATTCATGGCGCAACCATGGCAAGCGCGGAGTTCGATGAACAGACGGAATCGAAACGCCCCAATGTACAGGTCGGCGATCCCTTTATGGAGAAGCTTTTACTGGAAGCCTGTCTGGAGCTGATGCAGAGTGACATCCTGGAAGGAATTCAAGATATGGGCGCAGCCGGATTGACATGCGCAACATCGGAAATTGCGAGCCGAGGCGAAAGCGGAATGAAGATTCAACTGGATTCCGTTCCTCAACGCGAGCAAAACATGACCGCTTACGACATTTTGCTTTCCGAATCCCAGGAACGAATGTTGATGGTTGTAAAGAAAGGACATGAACGGGAGGCGGAAAGAATTTTTAACAAGTACGACCTCCATGCGGAGAACATTGGAACGATTTCGGATGACTCCTGGCTGCATATCCGATTCCAGGGCAAAGAAGTAGCAACGGTGCCTGCGCGTGCTCTGGCAGAAGAAGCTCCCGTCTATTCGCGACCGTTGAGTAAATCCGCCAATGGCTACGCGGATTGTGCTATCGATCTTCCAGGCGATTACAACGAAGTAGCAAAGCAGATCCTGGCGCTGCCCACAATTGCTTCAAAAAACTGGGTGTACCGGCAGTATGATTACACCGTTCGTACAAACACAATTGCAACACCTGGTACCGCTACGCCGATGATCCGGCTGAAGGATTCTTCCGTTAGCCTTGCAATGAGTGCGGATGGCAATGGTAGATTCTGTGAATTAGATCCGTACATTGGCGCGCAAATCGCTGTAGCGGAGGCTGCGCGAAACGTCGTTTGTTCAGGCGCAACACCGTCGGCAATCACGAACTGCCTCAACTTTGGTAACCCGGAAAAACCCCATGTCATGTGGCAGTTCTCGCGGGCAGTTGATGGAATAGCTATGGCCTGCAATGTTTTTGGAACTCCCGTCACCGGCGGCAATGTAAGCTTCTACAATGAAACGGAAGGACAATCGATCTATCCGACGCCGGTCATCGGGATGGTTGGAATTCTCCGCAACCGCGCGCCTTTAACGCCGCATTTCAAGCACGAAGGAGACACTGTGATCCTGGCCGGCCCTGCCGGCGAAGACCTTGGCGGAAGTCGATACGCGACGCTGGGTGGCCCGCTCCGCGGACCCTGTCCGAGTCTGGATCTCGATCTTGAGAAACGACTTCAAAATGCCCTACTGCAGGCGAACCAGGAGCAGCTGATCCGTAGTTTGCATGACTGTTCGGATGGTGGCTTGTTCACAACGGTTGCCGAAAGTTGCTATGGCGGTTATCCTAATACTCTAGGTTGCGAGCTGGCCTGGGAGGGCTCGGGTCGCCCCGACGCATTCTTATTCGGGGAATCACAATCCCGGTTCATTCTCTCATGCTCTTCCGAATCGCTCTCCCGGCTGAACGATATTTTTGAGTTCTATAAAGTTCCTCACTGCGTATTGGGGAATACACACGGACGAGAAATTGTAATTCGAGTGAATGGAAAAACTCTAATCCGGCTTTCAGTCCATGAACTTTACGATATCTGGTATAATTCATTAGCCAATCTACTTCGATGATTACACAAGACGACAAGTTTCATGACGAGTGTGGTGTATTCGGAATTTTTGATCACCCCGAGGCAGCCAAGATGGCATATCTTGGCCTTTACGCATTGCAACATCGCGGCCAGGAAAGCGCAGGAATCGCAATCACAGACGGCGAAAAAATTGTTTGCGAACGGGGCATGGGTCAGGTTGCAGACATCTTCCGCAAAGACCGGCTGGACTCGCTGCGCGGACATTGCGCAATCGGACATGTTCGTTATTCAACAGCAGGCGGCAGCCAGTTAAAAAACGCGCAGCCGATTTATGTTGAATGTCATCGCGGTGAAATTGCCATCGGTCACAACGGAAATCTTGTAAATGCTCCCATCATCCGGAGCGAATTGGAGAAGGAAGGAACCATTTTCACGACAACTTCGGATACGGAAGTCGTTTTGCATATGGTGGCAAAATCCCGCCAATCTCGATTTGTGGACGCGCTGGTCGATGCTCTCGCAGTACTGAAAGGCGCGTATTCATTTGTTTTGCTCACAAAAGATATGCTCATCGGCGCGCGTGATCCCTGGGGGTTCCGCCCGCTTTGCATTGGAAAACTGGGTGGTTCGTTCATCCTCGCTTCGGAAACATGTGCGCTGGATTTGATTGATGCGGATTATGTGCGCGATGTGAAACCGGGCGAGCTCGTTATCATCAGCGAAAAGGGCCTCGAAAGTGTGATGCCTTTTCCACAACAGAGGCAACATAGCTGCATCTTCGAGCTGGTTTATTTCTCGCGCCCCGACAGCAATGTCTTTCAGCGGAATGTATATTCATCTCGGTACAATATGGGACGCCAACTGGCGCGTGAGGCTCCGGTGGAGGCAGATATTGTTGTGCCTGTACCGGATTCCGGACTCGTGGCTGCGCTGGGATATTCTGCCGAGTCGGGTATTCCGATCGGCTTCGGCTTGATCAGAAATCACTATGTCGGCCGGACTTTCATTGAACCGAAAAAGAGCATCCGGCATTTCGGTGTAAAAGTAAAATTAAATCCGGTACGCAGCATTCTGCACGGCAAACGCGTTGTATTGATCGACGATTCCATCGTGCGGGGAAATACAAGTCAGAAAATTGTGAAGATGGTTCGATCTGCGGGAGCAAGCGAAGTGCATTTCCGCATCAGTTGTCCGCCAACAATCGGCTCCTGTTACTACGGAATCGACACACCGACCGAAGAAGAACTCATTGCATCCTACAAAACGGTCCCCGAAATCGCAGAATTTATAGGAGTAAGTTCGCTTCAATATCTCAGCCTGGAAGGCTTGCTGACAGCGACTGAGGATCCGGAAGGCAGTATCTTTTGCACATCTTGCTACACAAAAGACTATCCCGTACCGATGCCCAAAGAATCGTTTGAGCAATTGAAACTCTTTCATAAAGCCGCCGAAGAGCAGGAAGAAAGAGAGAAACGCGAACTGGTTGTCGCCCGAAACTGAAAAACCCTACCGCCAAGGCGCCAGGTGCGCCAAGTCCTGAATAAAAATTTCCTTGGCGTTCTTGGTGACTTGGCGGTTAGAATCTACAATCACATGCAATGAGTGGACGGATTGGAGTACTGATATCAGGGCGCGGAAGCCACCTGCGCAACCTAATCGCGTGTTGCAAACGCGGCGATATTTCCGCGCAGGTGGTCGTTGTCATCAGCAACAGGGCCAATGCGCCGGGTCTGCAATACGCAGCGGAAGCGGGCATTGAATCGATTGTGCTTCAGCATCACTCGTTTCCCAACCGCGAAACCTATGACCAACAGATCGCGAAACTTCTGACGGACCGCAAAGTAGATCTCGTATGTCTTGCCGGATTTCTCCGGCTTCTATCAGCTGAATTTGTGCGCCGCTTCCCGCAAAAAATCATGAACGTTCACCCTTCCCTGTTGCCGGCATTCCCCGGTCTTCACGCACAACAACAGGCAATTGACTACGGAGTGAAGCTCACCGGATGCACAGTGCACTTCATCGATGAAGGTCTCGACTCCGGACCGATCATCCTTCAAAACACAATCGAATTGATTGCGGAGGATAATGCAGATACGCTGTCCGATCGACTGTTGCCGGTAGAGCACAGGACGTATGCCGAAGCAGTGAAACTATTTTTCGAAAACCGTCTTCAAGTTGACGGACGAAAGGTTATAATTCGCAGGGCGCGATAAATCATTATTGCCCCAAAGTTGTAGGTGTGATAATGGTCGTATTCCTCCCCCTTGATAAAGGGGGAGGTAGGAGGGGGTTGTCATCTCTTCTCTATTGAACAAACGTGAATCGAAGAATAAACGGCGGTATCTGCGTCTGAATTTGACCAGGTGTGAAAAATTACTCTGGGCCCTTCATCAGGAGGGGGAGTCGGCGTGGAAATTCCAATTCAAGAGTTGATGAATAACCTACAACTATGACACCGGAACAGCAAGTTGATTACCTGAAAAAAGGCGTTGAAGAACTCATCAAAGAAGAAGAGCTGCTGGAGAAAATCAAACGCGGCAAGCCTTTGACCGTGAAAGCCGGCTTTGATCCTACCGCGCCGGATCTCCACCTCGGTCATGCTGTGCTCCTCCGAAAAATGAAGCATTTCCAGGATCTCGGCCATAGGGTTGTGTTCCTCATTGGCGATTTCACGGGAATGATCGGCGATCCCACGGGCCGCTCTGTTACGCGAAAACCCTTGACCCGGGAAGAAATTCTGGCGAATGCCGAAACTTTCAAAGCGCAAGTGTTCAAAATTCTCGACCCCGTAAAAACCGTTATCGATTTTAACGGAAGATGGCTCCATGAACTGGGATCCGAAGGCTGGATCCGCCTGGCTGCTAAGTATACGGTCGGACAAATTCTGCAGCGCGAAGATTTCACCAGACGCATGCAAAAATCTCTTCCGATCAGCATCCACGAACTTCTTTATCCACTTGCTCAGGGGTATGACTCCGTCGTTCTTCATGCCGATGTCGAGCTTGGCGGCACCGACCAAACTTTCAATTTGCTGGTCGGGCGAGAATTGCAACGGCAATACGGTCAAGAACCGCAGGTCATCATGACAACGCCCCTTCTGGAAGGGATCGACGGCGTAGAAAAAATGAGCAAATCGCTCGGGAATTACGTCGGCATTACGGAAACCGCTTCCGCCATGTTCGGCAAAATTATGTCCGTCAGCGATGAGTTGATGTACCGTTATTACCTGCTCCTGACGGACCTGTCCCTGTCCGAAATTGTAGAACTTAAGAAAGCCCATCCGCGCAAATCAAAGGAAGATCTTGCAAAAAGGATCATCAGCGATTTTCACGGACCTCAGGCAGCGGAAGACGCAGCAGCAGAATTTCGAAAAGTGTTCAGCGAAAAACAATTGCCGGACGAAATGGAAGAAATCTCCATTCCCGCCGGATCACAGGATGTGCTCGCTCTCCTTCGAAACACGCAAATGGTTGCGAGCAACAGCGAGGCGCGCAGGTTGATCCGGCAAGGAGCAGTCTCTTTCATCAAAGGAACTGGAAACAGCCAAAAACTTTCTGATGAAACCGCGCAAATCATGCTGGAACCGGATGGTGAATATATACTTAAGGTTGGCGCGAGAAAATTCAAGAAAATCAAAGTGAAGTAGTGGACTGTAAATCTTGTAGGGGCGTGATTCATCACGCCCTGCATGCCCGGATAACAGTGCGCGCAGGCGTCATAAATGACGCCCCTACAAGGATCCGTAGGGAGCTGCCATGAGTAAAATCATCGACTTTGTTCGTGATGTTGCGGAAGACAATCGCATTCCTTTGCAGAACCGGATTGTGCTGGGCGGATTGCTGGTATATCTGGTAACACCGATTGATATCATCCCGGATTTTATTCCCATATTAGGATGGCTCGATGATGCTTTTGTAACCTTGTTGATTCTGGACTACATATTCAATTCCACAGACAGTGATCTCATTCTTCAACACTATCCGTGGAATAAGACAAGCTTCAATAAGATGAAAACACATGTGAGCCGTCTGAGCTGGTTGATCCCGCAACGCGTGAAGAATATCCTTTTCCGCCATGCCTTCAAGCTTGCACTCGAAAACAAAGGCGCGGAAGAACTCCCGGAAACAATGGAATAATGGTGAGTAACCTGTTATTGAGGCTCAGCATTCAGCACCCATAGCTCAGCACTTCTTATGAAGGTCTTACTCATCCATGCCTCCTTTGGCGCGGGGCACAAACGCGCAGCGCAGGCACTATCCGAAGCATTCCAAAGAAGGGGGATTGTGCCTGAGGTTCGGGATCTGCTGGAATTTCTACCCCGGCCGATGGCAACATTCTATTCGTTTGCTTACAACTTCATGGTAACCAAAAGTCGGGCACTTTGGTGGCTGACCTATCATCTTGTAAATCTGCCGAAAAGCCCCTATTCGCCGGCGAAAGGATTCTGGCAGAATTGGCAGTTTGTGCGGCTGAAAAAAATGCTACACGAAAGTGATTTCACGCACATTATTTCCACCCACTTTACTACGTCGGCTCTGTTGACCGACTGGCGGTCAGCCGGAGATCTACATTCGAAAATTTTTTCGGTCATTACAGACCACGAAGCACACCGCTGCTGGAAGCGAACAGGATTCGATCATTATTTTGTCGCTTCGGATACTGTTGCGGATCAAGTTCGGAAGTGCGGAGTCTCTCCAGACGCTGTTACGGTCACTGGAATTCCGATTTCAGCTTCGTTTTGCACCGCTGTTTCGCCGGAATCCGCCAGAGAAGGATTGAATCTACCAATACAGGCAAAGGTAGTGCTCGTTTCCTGCTCAGCACTAACAACCCCGAATAGTGCTCGCCTGCTGGGAGAACTTGCGCAATTTGACCAACCCGTGCGATTCCTGGTAAGCACCGGGCATGACTCAGAAAAAGAGCAGCAACTGAAAAAACAATTCCAGAATGACGATCGTTTCACGATTTTCGGTTTCACAAATCAAATTGCGGAGATGATGAGAGCTTCTGATCTGATTGTCACAAAACCCGGAGGCTTGATCGTTTCGGAAGCACTGGCCATGGGGCTGCCGCAAATCTTGCTGGAACCCATTCCCGGACAGGAAGAGGCCAATGCCCGATATGCTGTAAGTTTGGGAGCGGCAATCTGCCTGCGTAATAAACGGGGCCTCTTCATTCAAACACTGCGAGATGCCCTGGGCAACCGGGAAGACCTCGATCGGATGAGCGCAGCGGCACGGAACGCAG
>Ga0210094_1000092_pt1 | contig 12746 bp, 10 predicted proteins | sample Browns_TuleA_D2_FD_184854 | JGI IMG/M metagenome (GOLD analysis project Ga0210094, IMG submission 184854) | Wetland microbial communities from San Francisco Bay, California, USA, that impact long-term carbon sequestration - Browns_TuleA_D2 (SPAdes) | ecosystem: Environmental > Aquatic > Marine >... | reverse complement strand
GCACCTTTTTTGCCGTATAAGAACGTGAAAGGAGGTGAGTCAATCATGTCAATGATGAAATGGGAACCATTCAAGTTACTTGAAGATTTTCCACTACTTCCATTTACTCCTTTCCGTTCCTTTGATTTTGCTGTGGATGTTTATGAAGAAAAAGGAAATGTGATCGCTGAAATGAATCTTCCCGGGCTGAAACTGGAAGATATTTCCGTAACCTTCCAAAATGGCAGCCTCAAAGTTGCGGCAAAGAGAGAGGAAGAGAAGGAAAGGAAAGAAAAAGATTTCTTCTCTAAAGAAATCAAACGCGGTTCTTTTGAACGCGTGATTGCTCTTCCGACAAATATCAAAGTCGATAAGACGGAAGCGCACTACCTGAATGGCGTCTTGAAAATTGTGATGCCGATGGTAGAACCACCCAAGGTGGAAACAGTCAAAGTAACTGTTCATTAGATCGATAGACTCATTCTGGCAGGGCCGATCCGCAATCAGGTCGGCCCTTGCTTTTTTGTGTGACAGTCTGTCGTGTTCCAGGAGTCGTTCCGTCGGGCCAGGATGGTATCAATTTTGCGGAATCAGATCCGGAGAGAGGTGGGTTATGTTCAAGAAAATATTGGTCGGGACGGATTTTTCAAAAGAATCCTATGCAGCGTTGCGGGCAGCGATCAGTCTTGCGGAGCGCTGTGTGGCGTCCATTCACTGCATTTTTGTTGCTCCATTCGACTCCGACGTCTATGGAAGCGCCAATTTCCCGACACCGTTAACGAATGTTCCAAGCCAACTGCAGGCACAATTGGAAGAGTTTTTCCCGTCAAATCTTTATCCGAACAGCTACAGGCGCGTGCTCATTCATGTTTCGGTGGCGGAATCCATCCTGAGGTACGCGAGAAAAGAATCCTGTGACCTGATTGTGCTGGGCACACACGGTCGCGGAACTGTCGGGCGCTTCATTATGGGTTCTGTTGCGCAACGTGTTGCTCGGGATTCCGAGATTCCTGTTATGGTAGTTCGCGATGTAGAACATCTGGAGGAACGATATCAAGGTTTTTCAAGGGTTTTAGCTCCCACTGATTTTTCCGAAGAAGGCACGAAATCGGTGAAACTGGCCGTTCAACTGGCGAACTTCCTGAAAGCCGATCTTCATCTGGTTCATGTTGTGGACCTGCCCACTGTTACGGATTACACAGGTCTCTATCCTTTCTTGCAGATGCAAATGCCGGACGCTTCCCTGTTGAACGTGGATTCTACACTACGAGCGATGCTGGAGAAGGAATATCTTGTCGGCAACTGTAAGGTTGCTACATTACTGGGAGATCCGTTCCGGGAAATCCTCCACTACATAGAAACAAATGAGATCAATTTTGTTGTACTGGGGACTCACGGCAGACGCGGCATTGACCGCGTGCTTTTGGGCAGTGTTACTGCAAATCTGATTTCAAAATGCCCGATTCCCGTAATTACCATTTCTGAAGCGAAACAGATACAGATCGAAAACCGTCCTGTTATTACGGAGAAGAAATCGGCAGATCTCGTGCTCTTGTGAGGGATCAAGGATACAGGACAAGGGAGATCATGGTGATTTGAGAAAATCAGGGGATTTCGGCAGACGGCCCGGTTGCGAGAGTTGAGTCTTTAGAAATACTTTTCCGTGTGACGCTTCTAGCCTAACAAGAAGCTTTGAGCTAAAGTTAAATCATGCATTACGGCAGCCAGAGTATGGTGGCGTCGTTGCGCCGCGTGATTGTGAAACGCCCGCAAGAAGCGTTTATTGATCAAGCAACAATCGATGACCAATGGAAATCCCTGAATTTTGTGGATCGCCCCGATTTTTTGCGCGCAATTGATGAGCATGAAAAGCTTGTCGGACTTTTGCAAAAGAATGGCGCTGAAGTTTTGTTTCTGGATCGCGATCCACGCACGAACCTCGATTCCATCTACACACATGATCCCGGTATTGTCACGGATCACGGGGGGATTGTCTTTCAAACAGGCAAAGACCTGCGACGCGGCGAGGGAATTGCCATGGCAGATCAACTTGAAAAGTGGGGCATTCCCGTTTTGGGGAAAGTTGACCGCGATGCGATTGCAGAAGGCGGAGACATGGTATGGCTCGACCGTAATACTTTGCTGATCGGGCAAGGGTTCCGTACGAACGCTGCGGGTGTTGCAACGATTCGTTCGATTCTAGAGCCGCACAATATTCACGTTCAGGAATTTCATCTTCCTTATGGAAGCGGCCCTGGAGACGTTCTGCATTTGATGTCTTTCCTCAGCATGCTGGATGATGATCTTGCGGTGGTTCATCTACCGTTGATGCCCGTCCCTTTGTTTCAATTTTTGCAGGAACGCGGTATCCGGATGATCGACGTTGCGCCGACGGAATACGACACGCTTGGCTGCAATGTGCTTGCGCTTTCACCGCGAAACGTCTTGATGGTGCAGGGAAATCCGATTACGCGAGCGCGCATGGAAGCTGCCGGCTGTAAAGTGCAGGAATTCTCCGGAAATGAAATCGCCTACAAGGGAAGCGGCGGCCCGACCTGTCTGACAAGACCTTTACTCCGTCTGTAACCGCAGCCTCTCGCCGGCCTCCGGTTGGCTTGCGAACTAATGTGTGCGGAAGCGATAATCCCAGCCCATTCCGTTGCCGCCGTGTGTCATCAGGATTCCTACCGAACGGCCGTTGGCGCGAGCCCGTAGTTGCAGTAAATAGAATTCGTTGTCGGCACTCAATGGAAGTTGGATTTCCAAAACGGTTTTCTGAGTCGTCCCTGAAATAACTGTATCCATGAAGGTGTAAGGACATTTGATCTTTTGAATGCTGTAATCGTACGAAATATTTTCGCCAAGAGACTCCCATCGAAATAAAAGATTTTTTGGAATGGAGAACGGGCTCTCACATTGTTTTCCCCATCCCGGCATCTGGACGTTATTGTTCTGGGGCTTTTGAAGATGGATAATTCTCTGCATTTCCACAACCAACTCCGACGTGCTGTCTTTGTCCACATTAAAGGGTTTCCATGCGTAGAAATCTCCGGGATACATGGATGGATTGGTGGGATCGGCATCGATGGTGATCTGTGTTCCAAATTTGCCGGTTGGAATTTCTTTGATCCCGAATTCTCCTTCCGAGTATTGAACTGTGCACTCCCACGCTGTACCTTTTTCTTCATTCCGGAACCAGAAATTGGGGGCGACGTCCGTTGTGTACGTGATCGGTTTTCCGTCAAAAAGAATTCGACCATGAACCCTGGTACCGGAAAAGGAAACCCCCGGATGAGTGCTTTGTGGCGGAACCGACTTTTTCGCCGGCTTGAGGGAGAGGAATAAAACCATTAATGTAGCCAGTAAGAATGGAAGCAGCATCACTGCCCGCCGCAATCGGGCCCGGGGCTTTGCCGCTGTGAAAAGCGATTTGCCGGCAAGAAGTGTTTCCAAATCGGCTCGAAGCTCGGAAGCGGAGGCGTAGCGGTTGCGGAGCTCCGGTTCGATCATTTTTCTAAGCAGTTGCTTGAAACCATCACTTACACGGACATGATTTTCGAACTCCAGACGCATTCCGGAAGAATCGATCTCGTGAGGCTCTTTGTGTGACAGAAGGGTAATCAACGTTACCCCAAGAGCAAAAATATCGGTGGCCGGCACCGCGCGTCCTTGATACTGCTCAAATGGCATATATCCATATGTACCGACAATCGTCATCGGTCCGCTCTCCACTTTCTGATCGTTGAGTACTTTGTCCCGCACCGCGCCAAAATCAATCAAATGGAGATCGCCGTGCTCCGACAACATCAAGTTACTCGGCTTGATATCGCGGTGAATGATCGGAGGAGAAAGCTGTTGCAGATACTCCAATATAATGCAAGCACGAAGAGCGATTTCCAGAACTTCTCTTTCCGTAAAGTGCTTTCCCTGCTGCACAATGTTCCACAGATTCTCTCCGGAGACATATTCCTGGACCAGATACATCCTCGTTTCGGATGCGTCTCGAATTGTAAAGAACTCAATAAACCGGGGAATCCCGGGATGATCCAGATTTTTGAGAACGCGAGCTTCGCGCTCGAACAACTCGATCGCCTTCAGGTCATCCACCCATTTCCAGGAAAGTTCTTTGACAACGCACTTCTGTAGTGTCCGAATATCTTCTGAAAGATAGGTAACGCTAAAGCTGCCTTCTCCGATCTTACGCAGGATGTGATAGCGATCGTGGATGGTTTGTCCTACGTCAGATTCGGCCGAGCCTGGCCGATTCAATTCACTAGAATCTTCCATCGTTGTCCCCGTTTCTTGAGATTGTACTCTTTGCGGCCTAAACAGGAAATCCGCAGTGTATCCGGGTGCACCAGTAGATAAGCACAAATGAACAGCAGCGGAAAGTGTGAGAAAATGAGTTCAAGGACTTTCCGAAACGGTGCCTGTTTTTGTTAAGAAAGCGAAAACAGAAGTAAACTGTCAAGAATAGTCGGGATCCATGATCGGCAAAACGTTATCCCATTACAAGATCCTTGAAAAGTTAGGCCAGGGTGGAATGGGTATCGTTTATAAAGCGGAGGACACCCGATTGCTACGGATGGTGGCAATCAAGATGTTGCCTCCTGCGTTCGCAAAAGACGAAAAGCGAATCCGGCGTTTATTGGTGGAGGCCCAGGCCGCCTCAGCATTAAATCATCCCAGCATCTGCACAATTCATGAAATTGAGGAAGTTGACGATACTCACTTTATAGTAATGGAATATCTCCGCGGGCGCGCCTTGAGCGAAGAAATAATACGGGGGCGGATTCACTGGGAAAGAGCCTTGCAGATCGGAATTCAAATTGGAGAGGGGCTCGAAAATGCTCACAGTCATGAGATCGTGCATCGTGATCTCAAACCCTCCAACATTCTCATAACCGAAGAGGGCAAGGTAAAAATACTCGACTTCGGTCTCGCTCGGGTATTTCGAGAAGTTGACGAGCAGATGTTGAGCCGCGCAGTCACGCAGGAAAAAAATCTTACGGAAACGGGACAGGTTGTCGGGACCATCCACTACATGTCTCCCGAACAGTTTGGCGGGCGCAGAGTTGATGCACGAAGCGATCTGTTTTCCTTTGGTGTCATTCTTTATGAAATGCTTTCCGGACGGTTGCCGTTTCAGGGAAACAGCGTGTATGAAATCATGACTTCTATTCTTAAGGATCGTCCGGAACCGCTGAGCTCGAACACACCGGGCGTGCCGTTGCCTTTTCAGCGTATCGTAGAAAAGGCAATGGCCAAGGAAAATCAAAAACGTTACCAGACATCCACTGAGATGCTGGAAGATCTGAGAGAATTTCGGACAGGCCAAAAAAAGGAGAAACAAAAACCGGGTGAAGAATCGATAGCCGTTCTGTATTTTGAAAACATGAGCGGTTCGAAAGAGGAGGAATATTTCCGCGATGGAATGACCGAAGACGTCATTACGGAATTGTCCAAGATTCGGAATTTAAAGGTTTTTCCGCGATCTGCCGTTGTCGAATACCGTGATAAGCCGGTAACGGCGCCTCTGGTCGGGCAGCAGCTAAACGCGTCGTGCGTCTTGGAAGGAAGCCTGCGTCGTTCCGGGAATCGCATTCGCGTGACGGCTCAACTGGTTGAAACTCGCGAAGGCCATTCGGTATGGGCAGAAAGGTACGATCGCGAAATGAAAGACGTCTTCGATTTACAGGATGACATTGCACGAAACATCGCACAGGCGCTTCGCATTACTCTTTCGCCACAAGAAGAAATTGAGATTGCTCTTAAGCCTACGGAAAATACGGAGGCCTACGATTATTATCTTCGTGGTCGCAGCTATGCCCGGCGTACCACCGCCACCGACATGGAATATGCGATACAAATGTTCGAGCATGCATTGTCTCTGCAGCCTGATTTTGCTCTTGCATATGCAGCAATCGCGATTGCATACTGCCATCTTAGTCACTCGTACGGAGCGAATCCCCTCTGGATGCCGAAAGCGCATCTGGCCGCCGATCGAGCTCTGGCGCTGGATCCTGAGCTACCGGAAGCGCTGGTTGCCCGGGGCGGTATCTTAATCGCCGAGGGTCATTATGAGGAGGCAATTCGATGCACGCGCAGAGCGATCGAGCGAAAGTCGGACTGTGAAAGTGCTTACTGGATCTTAGGCCGGGGCCTTTTCCATGCAGAACGGTGGCAAGAGGCGGCCGACATCGTAACCGAAGTCATACAGTCCAGTGGAGATGATTATAACGTCTACGTCCCATATCAGGTCGCACTGGAACGTTTAGGAAGAAAGGAAGCCGTTTTACAACTCCGGGAAAAACATACGCAGATACTGCAACGCCAGCTTGAAATGGTTCCCGAAGATGCGCGCGCTCGAATCCTGTTGGCAAACAACTACGCCCGCTCTGGAAAAGAAAAGGAAGCAATTCGGGAACTGGAAAAGGGGATTGACCTGCGTCCTTCCGATGCCGGTATGCTTTACAACTCAGCCTGTGTTTATGCAATTCTTCAAAGAAAAGAAAAAACCTTGACGACTTTGGGAAAGGCTGCGGCGGCAGGATGGTCTAATCCACACTGGGCGGAAAAAGATCCGGACCTTGCATTCGTTCATAACGACCCGGAGTTCATTCAGATCATGGAAGAGGTACGGCGGAAATCCCAAAAGTCGTGAATGCTTTTAGCTTTGAGTTTTCACTTCAGGATTCCTGGAGCGGATGCTGGACGTAAGTAAAAACACGGGATAGCTGAGGAAAATCAATATCAGCGCATAAATGCTGTCGATCCGGTCACTGACAATCGTTCCTATGAGAAATCCAATTGATCCGATCAATGCGATCAAAGGAGTCCACGGATAACCCCAAACGCGAAAAGCCTGCGTCGCGGCCATCCCGGCGACTTTTTCCTTTTTCCTCAGCACGAACAAAGATACAAATCCTGATGTGTACACAATCACATTCAGGAATGCAGCAATGGCGATCAGGCGTTCGAAAGTGCCGGTCAAAACGAGTGCTACGGCAGCCAGGGTAGTTAGGAGCATAGCGGGCACTGGAGTCCCGCCTGAACTCACGGTTGAGAGGCCCGGGAGGAAAAGCCGATCACGGCTCAAACTGAAAAGAATTCGGGCGGCCAACAACAGCACTGCATTGATGACGCTCAAGAGTGAGATCAAGGAGATGATGGTGATGATTTTCCCTCCGCTTCCGCCAAAAATATTTTGTGCAGCAACGGCCGCAGGAAGTTCAGATCCGGCGAGCTGCGAGACCGGCAACACATGAAGAAGCGCTGCGTTAATGAAAATATAAATGGCGATTGTGCAGAGGATTCCGCCAATTGCAGATTTTGGTAGATTGCGACCAGGATCCTTATCTTCTTCAGTAAAGTAGATGGCCGTGTACCATCCGTCGTAGGTGATGATGATCGATTGCAACGCGATCACCAGCGCGACGACAAAGGGAAAGCCGGTTGGAACCGGAAGTGGGGCCGATGCAGGTTTCCCCGGCGCAAAGAAGAAGCAAGCGGCAACAAAAGCGAGGAGCGCGGCTCCTTTCGCAAGGCTCGTAATCTCCTGTGCCCGGCTGCTGGACCGAATTCCGAACCAGTGAAGAAACGCAAACAGCAGAAGTGTGATTGCGGCAATGGCTTTAATGCCGCCCGGAATTGCAGGATTCAGCGCAAGGGAAAACTCGCCGATCGCCGTTGCCAGATAAGCAAGGGCCGCGGATTGCATGATCCAATCGCACCAGCCGATCAAAAATCCAGGATAGTTGCCGAAAGCATTTTGCGAGTATACGTACCAGCCGCCCGCTTTGGGGTGTCGCGTGCCGAGTTCAACCACGCACAAGGTCCCAAGCAGTGCGTAAGCACCTCCGAGTATCCAGACGACCATGAGGAGCCATGCATTCGGTAGATGGGTGGCGACGATTCCCGGGGTTCTTAAAATGCCGACTCCTACCGTTCCACCCACTGTAACGGCGATCCCAAAACCAACGCCAAGGATTCGAAGCAGTTTTCCAGAAGGAGCCATCCTTACTTACTCTGCAGACTTTCGGTAAGGGCAATTTTCCCTTTCCCGTCCACCATCACCAGGCGATTGTAAAGCTGCTCAGTCCCTGTTACCCGCATGGTCCCGCTCAGGTTTGTGGAGACCGGCTGGCTGCTTTGAATATTAACCAGCGTCTCTCCACTTACATTCAATTTCATGCTGGTATTTGCGTCTTCATTCCATTGCATTCGCAAAGTCGTGTTGAACACGGCAAGATTTTTTCGTAACTCTTTCAGTATGAATGAAGCGCTTTCCACTTTGATCCTTCGATGAGCCGCATCCGTAAACATGCCCGCAGCCAGAACGCCCGGCATCTGCAAAGGTTCCCCAACCTGTACCGATTTCGCGCGGAAGAAATTCCGGAAACTATCGGTGTGGCCAAGATTCTTGTAGTCCTCCGAAACGATGTCCACTTCCTCCAGGCTTGGCTTTAGGCCGTTCGTATCGGTAACTTTCACTGTGCCGTCCTGCGCTGTGACGATGTAAGTTTGTCTGAGCACCGGATTCCTGTCTTGTTTTTCGTTTTGTGGAATCCCGTCTTCCGTAACGACCATCTTATTTTCGATTACATCGTAACTGACTTTGATTTTCGTAATGGTTTCGCCGTTCATATCCAGGATCGTTTCCGTTTTGCGGATCGTTTGGGTTGCATCGCGATTCGCTTCTTGAAGAGTGTTGCCCGCAAATTTCAAGACGACGTCGAAATTCATTTTGTACGCAGCGGAACGCACAAAGGTTTGACCGACTTTCAGTGCAGGTGCTGTAAATTGCACTTGCTGCTGCGCCAGGATACCCGTAGTTACAAGCAAGAAAACCGCAGGGAAGAGTCGTTTCATCTTGAGCCCCCGTTCATTGTATTGCAGTTTCCGGGATTGCAAATGCGAGGTTGTGGAAACCGCCATGGCGCCAAGTACGCCAAGGCCGGAACTCAGAAAATCTATTCTTGGCGTTCTCGGCGCCTTGGCGGTTAAAAAGCTATTTACGCACGATATACGAGCAGTAGCTTTGGCCGTTTACGATGTGGTGGTCACGCTCGACTTTCGCCTGCAGAAGATCGGATAAGAAGTGCTGCTCGCACGCGCACGCCTGGGGATACTCTTTGGCTACCTGGGAGATGGGACAATTGAGCAGCCTGATAACATACTTATTCGGGCCAATCTTCTCGCTTTCCGTCATATAATTGTTCTGGTTCAGGATTTGGCTCAGGGCCTGAACCCGGGCGGAAAGGTCTTTGCCTTTCATTTTCCCGCGGTTTGAGCTGGCGGATTTACGAAAACGCGTCTCAAAGAATTTCCGGATACGAGTAGAACCTTCGCGCGCTCCGAGATCCTGCAAGAATTCCATCAGCAGGTGCCCGTAATTTTTCGGGAAGTATTCATCCGCTGATTCGCTGAGCTTGTAGATCCTTAGCGGACGTCCGCGTTTGGCGGTTCGTTGGAGCTCCGAGACGACAAGGTCCTGATCCAGGAGGGCGGCTAAAGGCCGGTGCACAGCCATAGGAGTTACGGAGAGTTGCTTGCAAAGGTCTTCTACGGTTAGGCCAGCTTCGCTTTTTTTTAGAAGGTATAGAATTCGGCGACCTCCATCGCTGATCTCTTTCATAGCCTTATTATGGAACGGTTTGAATCATTTGTCCAGCGGAAAATATATTTACTAGACTAAAAAGTATAGTAAATCTAGCATTTGCTTGACAAAGAATAGGAGAAGCACTAAGCTGAACAGTTATGGCCAACTCAAAAGACATTCAGGATCTGACGGACCGGGAGTATCAGTACGGATTTGTTACGGACATCGAGGCTGAAACGTCGCCTCCCGGACTGAACGAGGATACCATCCGCTTCATTTCTGCGAAGAAAAATGAGCCGGAATTCATGCTGGAGTGGAGGTTAAAGGCGTATCGTCATTGGGCAAAGCTGGAAGCCTCAGATGCGGAGCCGAAGTGGGCCAATATTCATTATCCCGCCATCGATTATCAGGCCATCAGCTACTACGCCGCACCGAAGAAAAAGCCGAAGAGCCTTTCCGAAGTAGATCCTGAGCTGCTGGCCATGTACGAAAAGCTCGGAGTACCTCTCAAGGAGAGGGAGATCCTGGCCGGGGTAGCTGTGGATGCCGTTTTTGATTCCGTTTCGGTCGCCACTACTTTTAAAGCGAAACTGGGTGAGATGGGAATTATTTTTTGCTCTTTTTCGGAAGCGGTTCGGGAGCATCCGGATCTTGTTAAAGGGTACCTTGGATCCGTGGTTCCCTATACAGATAATTTCTTTGCAGCACTGAACGCTGCAGTATTCAGTGACGGCTCTTTCTGTTACATCCCGAAAGGTGTCCGGTGTCCGATGGAACTTTCCACATACTTCCGTATCAATGCAGCCCAGACGGGACAATTTGAGCGGACACTGATCATTGCGGATGAGGGCAGCTATGTGAGTTATCTCGAAGGATGCACCGCTCCGATGCGCGATGAAAACCAGTTGCACGCCGCCGTGGTGGAACTGATCGCGCTGGAAAATGGAGAGATCAAGTACTCCACGATTCAAAACTGGTATCCGGGTGATAAAGAAGGACGCGGCGGGATCTACAACTTCGTGACAAAAAGAGGCAAATGTGCCGGTCGCAAATCGAAAATCTCCTGGACACAGGTGGAAACGGGTTCTTCCATTACATGGAAATATCCAAGTTGCATTCTCCTGGGCGACGATTCGATCGGCGAATTTTATTCCGTTGCGCTGACGAACAATTACCAGCAGGCCGATACGGGCACGAAAATGATTCACATCGGCAAAAACACCCGAAGCACGATCCTATCGAAAGGCATTTCAGCGGGGCATGGAAACAACACGTACCGCGGTCTCGTTCAAATCCAGCCGCAGGCCACGAACGCGCGCAATTATTCTCAGTGCGACTCGTTACTACTGGGCGACAGGTGCGGCGCTCATACATTTCCCTATATAGATGTTCGAAATCATACGGGTGTGCTGGAGCATGAAGCCTCCACATCCAAAATCAACGAAGATCAGCTTTTCTATTGTAAGCAGAGGGGAATTTCTGCCGAAAGCGCAGTCAACTTGATTGTCAGCGGTTTTTGCAAAGAAGTCTTCAAAAAGCTTCCGATGGAGTTTGCGGTTGAAGCTGAAAAGCTGCTGAACGTAAGTCTCGAAGGAAGCGTAGGCTGAGGGCCAGTGCTGAGCAATGAGCAATGAGTTCTGAGTAAGAAACTGTGCCGGCATATCAGGAGAAATCATGTTAGAAATCAAGAATTTGCACGTTGCTGTTGACGGGAAAAAGATCCTGCACGGCATCCAATTGAATGTTCATGCGGGTGAAGTGCATGCCATTATGGGACCGAACGGATCGGGGAAAAGCACACTCGCGCAGGTGCTGGCAGGCCATCCTTCGTATGAAATTCTGGACGGCCAGGTTCTCTATGAGGGAAAAAATCTTCTGGAAATGATCCCTGAAGACCGGGCAAGGGAAGGAGTTTTTCTCGCATTTCAATATCCCGTGGAAATCCCAGGCGTTATGAATTTTCATTTTTTGAAAGCTGCGGTAAATGAAATTCGCAAACATCGCGGGCTGGAGGAGATGGATGCGATGGAATTTTCCAGATATATCGACGAAAAGACGGCGTTAGTGGAAATGGATCCAAGCCTGGTAAGCCGTCGATTAAATGAAGGCTTTTCCGGCGGTGAAAAAAAGCGGAACGAAATTCTACAAATGGCGGTTTTGGAGCCGAAACTGGCTATTTTAGATGAAACCGATTCGGGCCTGGATATCGATGCGCTGAAGAGCGTGGCTGCTGCCGTAAACAAACTCCGGAAACCGGATAACGCGATGATGGTGGTTACACATTATCAACGTTTGTTGAACTATATTGTGCCCGATTTTGTACATGTGCTGTTCAACGGTCGAATCGTAAAATCCGGCGGAAAAGAACTGGCGCTGGCTCTGGAGGCGAAGGGTTATGACTGGATCCGTGAAGAGGTTAACGCTTGAGCGAAAAAAAGTACCTTAGAAATTTTCACTCGCTTCCGGAGAATGGATGGCCCGGTTCGATCCATCAAATGCGGACCAAAGCGCTGGAAGCTTTTTCTTCACTGGATATTCCGAACACGCATCAGGAAGAGTGGAGGTTTACCAATTTAGCCCCGATTACAGACATCCCGTTCAGACCGGCGCCTGAAGATACGCTCAAGTTTCAGATTCCAGGTTCCAGGTTTCCCGAGATCGGTCTGGATTCAGCCGGTACACGCATCGTGCTCGTAAACGGTCGACTCTCAAAAGAACTCTCATCGCTCCCGAAGAATTTTGAAGCGGGAAGCTTGAAAGAATTCATTGGCGTTGATGAGTATTTTGGCAAACTTGCCCGTTATGAAAGCGATGTATTCGCCGCCTGGAATACCGCATTCTTTGAAGATGCCGCTCTGATCCGTATCCCCGATCATTTTGTTGAGCAGGAGCCGATTCACCTGGTGTTTTTGAATACCGGTGATGCCGATACTGCTTCCTTTCCGCGTGCCCTGATCATTCTGGGACAGCAAAGCCAGGCAACGCTGATAGAAAGCTATTCAAGCTTTTCGGGAGAGCGCTATTTTTCTACGGCAGTCACTGAAATTTTTCTAAAAGAAGAAGCGGTGTTGCGTCATATCAAAGTGCAGCGCGATAGCGATCGGAGTTTTCATATTGCTTCCACGCAGGTGCATCAAGAACGAAACAGTTCCTATTCCTCATTGAC
>Ga0210094_1000090_pt1 | contig 13015 bp, 9 predicted proteins | sample Browns_TuleA_D2_FD_184854 | JGI IMG/M metagenome (GOLD analysis project Ga0210094, IMG submission 184854) | Wetland microbial communities from San Francisco Bay, California, USA, that impact long-term carbon sequestration - Browns_TuleA_D2 (SPAdes) | ecosystem: Environmental > Aquatic > Marine >... | reverse complement strand
TTGGCGACTCAATTGCAAAACAGTTCTGTAAAATTGCGCGTTGCCGCATCCATACTGCTGACGCTGCCCGGAGTCCCCTTTCTTTATTATGGCGAAGAAGTTGGAATTCAGAACGGACCCGCGCAGAGAGACGAAGCAAAACGCACGCCGATGCCCTGGGATGACACGCGCGGTGCTGGATTCACCACGGGCACTCCGTGGTATGCGTTTGCGCCCGGACGCAACACAGCCAACATCGCCGATCAAGCGAATAAACCGACTTCCCTGCTGTCGCACTACCGGAATCTGATCGCTGCGCGCAAATCGTCGATTGCGCTTCGTGACGGAAATTTGCAGCTCTTAAGCTCCAGTTCCGCTTCTTCACCCGTGTTAGCATTTCTTCGCTCTAATTCCGTAGAAACAGTTGTGGTTGTTCACAATCTTGGAAGTAGTTTTGTTACTGCCTCCTTTGCGATCCGAGGTACGCGATTGGAGCGGATTTACACTGACGGGAACCCGGCAAATCCTTCCGGAGCGTCAGGGCAATGGACGTTCGCTATGCCGCCTTATTCGAGCGGGGTTTGGAAGATAGAATAGGAACGTGATTCAAACGTCCGCACAGTTCGGCGAGCGGAACGCCCGCACAACAACGTTTACGGTGCCGGCACAATACCCGGCAATACGACGCCTTGCTTCGTATTTACGTTAAAATTACGAAGCACATCTTCCTGTTTTTTCCCTTCCGGCACAAACATATCGATGATTGGAGGAAGATATTTCGCTTCTTTCCGCGTAGTGCCCAGTCGATCGCTCCAGCTTCCTTCTGCAATAGGAAGATTCATGAAGAGATCCCCTGTTTGAGCGCCGCCAAAATTTCCAATGCTGATCCTATTTTCCAGATTGGCCACCGTTTCAAGAACTACATAACCCCAGCCGGCTTCCGCCGTGCCGCCAAGAAAGTAGGCAGGGACGAAAAAGGAAATGACACGCCCGTTTACGCGGACTCTTTCCGGAAAGAAGTAGGAGCCTTCGATATCTGTTGACGCTTGTCCGGAAATCTTAGAAGCGTCCTCCGGATCAACCCGGCCTTTTTCGGCCTCAAGCTTTTCTTCCAGATTTTTCACGATCTGTTTCTTGAGAAGGCCCTTCGCCTCGGCCGGAAGAGGAGTCAAGCAGATCATTTTTTCCCACGCAAAATCCGGGTCGATTGTGGCATTTCTGCCGGCAAGCGTACCGGTAAATCCCGAACCGGATTTACGATCCCTGTCTATATAGATATCGATATTGAATGTATAGAATCCATATCGCGCTACAGACTCCAGCATTTGGCCTCCTGCATCAATTGCACGAGTATCCGGCCGGGCTATCGGTCGCGCAAATTCAACGATAAACATCGTACCGCCGTCTTCAGGGGTGGCGGACAGAGAAATCATGTCAAGGCTACCGAATCGCAGTTCACTCGTGGTGGGAAGAATCAAAGTTCCGTCGCCGTGATCATCATCGCGGGCATCCTTTAATTGAAAAATTGCTTTGTTTGCTGCAAATGTTGTTGTGGCGATGAGACACAAGAGAGCGAGCATAATCCATCTTTTCATTGAGGTTCTCCAGACACAGGGGCGCAGTCCGAAGACCGCGCCCCTGACCTAGTCGTAAATTCTAGAACAATACTTTCAGATACACTTTCAGGCGAGATTGACTGAAAGTGCGTTTTTGGATGCTATTGAACCCACCAAAGCGGTTGAAGAAACCAAGTGTCCCAATCGGTTGATGAAAGTTCATCGCTTGATCTTCAGTCTGAATCTGTTGCGGCACAAAACCGCCGCCGAAATCGGGGTCGAAACTACCCCAGTTGTGTTCAATCTGAAATCCTGCTTCGGGCAGTCCGGCGATCGTGAATTTTCCGATGCCGATCAACTTGTTCTTATGGCTAATTCCGCCCGCCATTTCGTGCAGGTTGTACGCCTGAAATGCAGTCGTACCGTCAAACAGATTTGCGTTGTAGTATTCATACTGAACGGAACCGTAGAAATCGGGATGAAGCTGTTTGCCGACTCCGAATGCCATCACGTTGTACTTCAGATCGCGGTCATCATCTGCGAGACTGTCCCATGGTTTCCACTGAGTCCCGGTCGCCGTGGTGCCATCCAGATAAGTAACCGTAATTACCGGCGGGTCACCATAGAAATCTGCGGTTGAAAGCGGATTTCCTGCAGCGTCGGTTCCGTAAAAATTCTTTTGACCGTTCACATAGGGCAGGAACCTCGCTTCGTTCATGCGGTTATCCGTTTCACCGATGTGTTTGTATTTACCCCAAACCTGCAATCCACTCAAGAATGAGTACTTGGCTTGAGCAACACCGATGAAGGTTTTTCTGTCGCGGAAAGGAGAATAAGCAGTGCGGTAGTTATGACCGATACCGGTATCTCCATCCTGCGCCGGGTATGGCGAATTTGTAATGGTCAGGGTTGGGTCATCCCACATTTGCCAGTTCGTGTTGTAGCTGATCCAGGTTGTTTCACCGGATACATCCCAATTTCCTTTGCCGTAAATGGGTTTTACCGTTATTCCCTTCCATCCGATTACGGATTCAGCAGCAGGTTCATCAAAATCTGTGAACTGCATGTCCGCGTTCAATGTAGGAACCTGAACCGTAGGTCCGCTCCATCCGCCGTAACCGATATTAACTCTGGTCGGTGGTCCGGGTTCCGGAGCATCTCCGCTTCCACCAAAAACGCCATAGGCCTGGTTACTTGGACCGGGGAGATTAAAAGCTGCATCGAAACCTTCGGTCAAAAGGACGTCCGATTCTCTGCGCGCTGCCCACATTGACATGTAGTCCTTGCCAAGGTTGAAGTATTCAACCTGGAACGAAAGACCGTTGTCCCATGGATCATTGATGCCGGCATTCAACTTGAATGCTTCATCATTTTTCTTCCCGTGCGGACCGATGTCGTAGCTGGCAATCGCGAAACCAAAATTCTCATCATCGTAGTTTCCGTTCAGATTCTGATCGGTTTTTGAATCAGAGTAATACAAAGTTCCTTTTACATCGAATTTCGGACTGGGATGAACACTCGCGACGAAACCGCCAACAAAATTGGTAAATCTTGATTTGATATCGCGACCATTATCCGTAAAGTAATCCTTCGGATCGACTTCAACATCTTTTGCATACGAAAGCAATCCGGAAATGTCAAATTGCGGATTTACTTTCAGTTTTGGCTGGAAACCCCAGGTTCCGTCTGACGGCTGAAATTGCCCGCCAGTAAAACCCGGCTCCAGGAATGTGCTGTTTGAAATCCGAATCAGATCCCATGAGAATTTGCGGTGGTTGGCGTTCCCGGATGCCTGAACAGCCGAAATGTTAAAACGATCGATATAGCGAATCTTCCCGATTGCAAACGGGTCGAATCCTCCGAGATCGTTTTCACCAATCCAAACTTTATCGAGCCACTTATAACCCGGTGTAACGATGATGGAGGCATTGCGAAGCTTCATCACCTGGTTGGATCTGGGATCCAACTCACTACCCAGACAGTTTGGATTGTTCGGATCGAAGACCGCTCCATTCGCGCAAGCCTGTGGAGCACCGTAGCCACCGGCATTCGTCCAAAAGTTCTTGTAAAAACGGCTTTGCATAGAAGCTTTGAATTGAACTTTCTTCCCTACTTTGCCGTTTAAGAAGAGCTCCAGTTGGGTTCCCTGTCCCGAATCTCCAAGACCCTCGCCGGGAATCGCCGTGTAATTGTAGATTGCGGTTCCCAGACGGTCGGTACCCCAGAGCATCTTCATGTAAATGTTTCCGTCAAACCATATTTGTGCATGTGCCGGCCCTGCCATGAAAAGAAAGACAATGGCAACGACAAGCAGTGCAAGCTTGTTTACGTGTTTCATAAAATTCCCCTCCATCGGGAAAAAGAACTACTTCCGCACCATGTGCAGAGTCGCCATCTTCTTAGATGTGCCATCCGGATTGCACTCATAAGCGAGCTGTTCCTTCTGGTCATCGCCAAGAATATCCATTACATGAGGATCGCAATCCCCATCATTACCGCCGCCAAAACGATGCTGCCCTTCATATTCATTCACTTTGCGGGTCAACAAATCGGTCGAGGCAGGAAATCCCTCGTTCGATTGCATAATCACCTGGTAGCCCCAGGTTGTCGGATCACCTTCGCCAAGATCCTTGGTAGGTACTGAACCAAAAATCTTATTTCCTGAACCCCTTGTGCTTTTCGGAATCAGAATGGCGGAAGCCATATCAGCAGCTTTTGAATCCACTTCGGTTTTTACACGTGCGGCAGATTGCGGTGAAAGAATAATGCAGCGGTCCCAGGCATCCGCAGGCGCAAACATTACATTTGTGCCCGGAAGGCCTTTGGTAAATCCGCTTCCTTCCTTATGATCGGTGTCGATGAAAATGAACACCATTTGCACCGCAAATCCAACGCCCATGCGCCAGGGATCTTCCAGTTTTGAATTAACGCTAACTTCAAAATTGGTCTGATCGCCACTGATCTTCATTTTGAATCCCGTGAGATCAAAAGATCCCGGCAGATAAGCCGTATCGGTTGGATACGTATAATTTCCCGGTCCGTTGTCATCCCCTTGCGGGTCCGTAAACGATACCTCCTGAGCCTGTGCTGCAATTGCGAAGAGAAAGCCGCAAAACGCAAGAATCACAGCAATCCATAAAAACCTTGCTTTCATATCGATATCCTCCTAAGAATTTCTATCCCTTTACGGCTCCGGCCGTGAGACCGGAAACCAGATATTTCTGCAAATACATGAACAGAGCCACAACCGGAATCGAAACGATGATCGATCCGGCGGCAAAATAGCCCCACTGTTGCGAAAATCCTCCGACAAAAAATCGTAGTCCAACGGGGGCGGTATACATCACTTCCTTGTCCATAAATGTTGCGGCGAGAATAAACTCATTCCAGCCGGTCATAAAAGAAAAGAGTGCGGTTACTGCAACAGCGGGTTTCGCAAGCGGCAAAATAATTTTCAAAAAGATGGTGCTCGCGGAAGCGCCGTCAATCAGAGCGGATTCTTCCAGGTCTTTCGGGATGGTATCGAAGTACCCTTTCAACATCCAGACGCAAAACGGAATCGAAATCGTGGCGTAAACAAGAATGAGCCCGGTTCGTGCTGATCCCAATCCCAGCCATTTCACAAGGATGATATACAAAGGTATCAGCATCAATGTGCCGGGAAACATTTGAGAAACCAGGAAAGACATAAGGCCCATGCGGCGGCCCGGGAAACGGAAACGCGAGAACGCGTAGGCGGCGGTGCACGCAAGAAAAACGCCAAGTACCGTGGTTGCCGATGCGACAATTACACTATTGAACAACCATCGCCCGAAAGGCTGATCGGTCATGACGGAAGTGAAGTTGGAAATTGAAAATTGCGCCGGCCAGGGTGTAACCGCGCGAATGCGATCATACAGTGTCGGATCCGAAGGCAATACGGAAATTGCAAGACTCTGATTTCCCGAAAATGCAATCGAAAAGACCCACAAAATCGGGTAAAGCGTAAAAATAGTAACCAACACAAGGAAAATGTGAAGCGGCAAATGCGCCGGTTCTTCGTTTCTCTTACGACTCATGTTGCTAACTCCCCTCCACCGCAGAGACACAAGAACACAGAGGAACACAGAGAAGAGCTTTCTTTGCAGAGCTCTGACCTCTCCGTGGCTCCGCGATGAAACATCTTTCTACTCTCATCCTGCAATTGCCTCTGTCGCTCGCGCGATACGGTTCTGGACGCTTCCGTAAATCAACAAAATCAGGAAGATGACTGTGGAATACGCGGCGGCGTAACCATACCGGTATTTCTCAAACGCGATCTTGTATGCCCCTGTTATCAAAATCTCGGTAGATCCGGCAGGCTCTCCCTGGGTAACAAGGTAAATAATGTTGAACTGATTAAAAGTCCAAACGACCGAAAGAATGATTGCAGGAATCAAAGCGGGCTTTAATGAAGGTAAAGTGATCGAACGGAATTGCTGCCAGCGGGTTGCACCATCCACACGAGCCGCTTCATAAAGATCAGCCGGAATCGATTGCAACGCCCCTAACGAAACCACCATCATGAATGGAAAACTTAACCAGCCGTTGGTTGCGAGCACGGTTACAAATGATGTAAGCGGTTTTTGAAACCAGGAGATCGGGTCGCCTCCGAATATCTGGATGACCTGATTGATCACACCGAACTGCTGGTGAAACATTCCTTTCCAGATCAAGGCAGTAATGTAATTGGGCATCGCCCAGGGAAAAATCAGCAGCACCCGGTAGATCGGCTTTAAAGCGAGGCCTTTCGTATTCAGGATCAGCGCAAGGATAAGGCCGAACGTTACGCCAAACGTTACGTTCGTAACGGTCCAAATAATCGTAAACAGGAACGTCCAATAGAAATTCGCATAATTGACTAAAATACCTTCGGCAGTTTTCTTGATAAAACCGAAATCCCCCAGAATGTCCTTGTAATTTTGAAAGCCGACCCAGATTTCCGGAATGGACTTATCGGTGTTGTAAAGCGTGGACCCCGTAAACGAAAGTACGATACCGTAAACGAACGGGAAGAACACAAGAACGATCATTCCGAGCATAGCGGGCATCGTATAAGCGTAGGCTTCGCGATATTCGTGAATCGTGCTGATCAATTTTGCGATAGCCCCGAAGCCGATCAACGCAAGGAGAACGGCTGAAAAGCCAAGAATGAGCAACAGCGCTTGATGAAAATCGTTTTTGAATGCCGCTTCATCAAAGGCCGGTCGCGGTTTCCTGAAAATATCAACATCCCAGTTGGAGGCCTTCATGGGAACCGTCATATCAACCGAAAGAGCCTTCAGAATCCGCGTTCCGGCGTCCGCTTCTTTACGGATCCCTTCTGCAATTTCTCTGGAATGAGTTTGAACGTCCGATTTCAAAACGCCATACGCATAATGTGCAAACAAGAACAGCGAGGCTGCTAATACTATAAAAGCAGCTGTTGCAAGAATGACCCTTTTTTCGCCGGCAAAATAGCAGATTCCAAGAAAGATCAGTAGCGGAATCAGAATGGCGGCAGCGAAAATCAACCAATTCGCATGAATTTGCGGCGGGTTTGCCGGAGTTTCTAGTTGCACGTATCCGGTTACCGAGCCGTCTTCTTCGAGAGGTGAAGACAGAACGAGACCGCCGGAGGATACCTGACTCACTTCAATTTCCTCCTTGCGAGAAACCCCTTCATCACGATTCGTTTGAACTGCAGCGCGTAATTTCTGGCCGAGATCAAAAATCCATTTTTCGTCACGATTCAACCGACGCGGAGCTGCTTGATCGCCGGCATCCGAAGGAACCGTGGAAGCAAGCAAACGCAGTCCGCGTACAACGCGGATATTCTTGATTCGTGGGTGCTGCTTCGCATACTGGACGACCGCCGGCCTCACTGTCTCTTCAGCAGCCACTCCGCGCTGCACCATCTCCACGAGCGATTGCACCGCGATCAGCGACATTCGCTGCCATTCTGCTTCGCCCAGGTTGCGGCGCGTCTGAACAAGGAGCCACTGCTCAATTCCGATTCCGGCAAGCAGAGCAATCAGAAGCCCGATCCAGAATCGGCGCCGCTGCAGGTTCGTTTTCGTCACTTCTTTCCTCTTAGTTTGGCAATATCCTGTTCAACAGAAGCTTGTGCAATATCCATGGCTGCTTTTGGAGTTGCAGCTTTTTTGGTGATCGTGTTCATTGCTGTTGTTGCGGGTGACCAGACCATGGTCATTTCAGGCAGATTCGGCATCGGAACGGCGTTATCTACCTGCTGACGAAACGCTTTCAGTACCGGATCAGCAGCAACTTTGGGATCGTTGTAAACTGCTTTATTCGCCGGGGTTTGACGTCCTTCCAGCGCCATAATTTTGGCTGCCTCGATATCGGTTGCATATTTCACAAAATCATAAGCAGCTTCTTTATTTTTTGATGGCCCTGCAATGTAGAGTCCTTCAACTGTAATCCATGGGGTCATCGGCTTTCCGCCCGCTTCATCGATCTTGGGAAGAACCGCGAGGCCGTAATCGATGTTTTTTGCAATTTCACCGAGGAACCATGGACCTGAAAATACGATCCCAGCTTTCGACTCATTAAACAGGGAAGTCACCAGCGCTGTGGAAGGCTCGCGTGGCAGAATTTGATCTTTCTCAATCCAGCGCATCAACAAATCCAGCGATTTAACATTCTCCGCAGAATTCAGAATCGGTGTCCGGCCTTTGAAGGCTCCTCCGCCAAACCCATTCATGAGAGCGGAGTGGTAGTAGAAATCCGCATAGGAGTAAACAAGCCCAAATTTTCCTGCCTTTGGATCCGTCAACCTCTTTGCCAGTGCGACGAGCTCACCGGTTGTTTTCGGCGGATTCGTCACCAGTTTCTTGTTGTAGATCATGGTGATTTCTTTGTAGTTAAACGGCAGACCGTAAATCGTTTCCTGATAGGTCATCGCCTGAATGGTTGTTGGGATGAATCGGGACTTCGTAGCATCATCCAAGTAGAAGTCGATCGGTTCCACGGTGTTACCGGCTTCGATCCAACCGCCCAGACGATCCTGAGCGTAGATGAAGATATCCGGACCTTTTCCGCGAGGGACGGCCGCGGAAATCTTGTCCGCAAAAGCGTCATAAGGAACGGCGAGTGTGGTGACCTTGATTTTGCCGCCTTTTGACGAATTGTAATTGGCTACCATTTTCTCAAATGCAGCCTTTTCCTCGGCCCGGTAAGCATGCCAGACAACAAGCTCCGTTTGGGCCTGTATGATCAAAGGAAATAGAAAAAGACAAATGAGTAAGCAGGCGATTTTGTATTTCATCCTCTCCTCCAACATTCGGGATATCTTTGGTTGTGCGCCCTCAGGCCGTTTTCACGACAATCTTTTTTCGGTTTCTGCATCAAACAAGTGCATCGCATCGAGTTCCAAGAGAAGTTCGATCTTTTCGCCCATGCGGGGAATATGATGAGCTTCTAACTTGGCAACGATCAGATCCTCACCCAATCTCGCATGGAGTTCCACTTCATGGCCTAACGGTTCAGAAATTTCCACGTCTGCGGTGACTGTGGCAGTTTCACCACGTCCGGGACGATCGGCATCCAGAATATTCTCCGGCCGGATTCCGACAGTAATTTTGCCCCCGTCCCTTTCATCGGTAACGTGGCGAAGCGATTTTGGAACAGGAATCGAGTACTTTGCTGTTGAAAGCTTTTGGCCGCCATCCGTGACAGTAGCCTTGATGAGATTCATCGGAGGCGTACCAATAAAAGTCGCTACAAAAACATTTGCAGGCCGATCATAGAGGTCGAGAGGTGTACCGAGCTGCTGAATCTTTCCGTCTTTCATAACGGCGATCCGCTGCCCCATGGTCATTGCTTCGACCTGATCGTGTGTCACGTAAACGGTGGTTGTTTTTAGCCGCTGTTGAAGTTTTGAAATTTCCGCGCGCATTTGGACGCGCAGTTTGGCATCCAGGTTCGAAAGCGGTTCATCAAACAAAAACACCGCCGGTTTTCGTACGATAGCGCGACCAACCGCCACCCTCTGGCGCTGTCCACCGGACATTTGCTTGGGTTTACGATCGAGCAAGTGTGTAATATCCAGAATCTGCGCAGCTTCATTTACGAGCCGATCGATTTCCTCGCGTGGTAGTTTTCGGATTTGTAAACCGAATTCCAGATTCTCACGAACCGTCATGTGCGGGTACAGAGCATAGCTTTGAAACACCATAGCAATGTCCCGGTCTTTCGGGGAAAGATCGTTTACCACCCGATCACCAATGGAAATGGTCCCATCGGAAATATCCTCAAGACCGGCAATCATGCGCAAAGCAGTGGACTTTCCACAGCCGGATGGGCCAACAAGCACCATGAATTCCTGATCTTTAATTTCAAGACTCAGGTCATCAATGACGGATTGTTTACCGTAAATTTTGTCAACTTTATCGAAGATTACACTTGCCATGTTCAACCTCAAGAAGCAAGGCTCATGCCTTGCCGTTTGCGAGAAGGTCTTTCAAAATGTCAGACAATCTGACTTTGACGTTGACAGATTAGCAGAGGAACTACTGCCCGACAAGCAGCATGGCGGCATGTGGAGGAACGGAGAGTCCCGCTGTTGAGGATAGAACCACATTGTTCCATGCATCGCGAATGGATTTTCCCGTCCATTGAGGAGGCGCTTGAAAACCAAACACGGCTGGATTGCTTCCCCGGTTGATCGCCACAACAACGAAATCATTGGATTGTGAATCCTCCTGAGAAAAGGCCAGCAGATCACCTTCCGTAGAAAGTGCCGCATGAGTCCCGCGCCAAAGGGCGGGATGATCTTTCCGTAGCTCAATCAGCTTGATGTAGTCGGCCCGAAGTTTTTCATCGCGTGGCTGATTTAAGCCGGGAAGAATCTTACGATCGCCCCATGGCATATCGCTCCTGTTATCAGGCCAATCGCCACCTTCACGACCAACCTCTTCACCGTAGTAGATCATCGGAATTCCAAGGGATGTGAGCTGAACAATAACTGCAAGACGGAAGAGATTCTTATCGCCTTTTAATTGATAAAGCGCCCCTGGAACGTCATGGGATGAGAGAAAATGCGATACGCGATAACCATTCCGAATTTTTTCTCGTGATTTCAGGTAGTGGTCGAAACCGATTGTACGACCGCGGCCTTGCAGCCACGACAAAACGCTTCCCTGAAATGAGAAATCAAAGCCGGCATCCAGCTCATCGCCTGAAAACCAGGGATCAAGAACCTGTGCGTCACCGCCCCACACTTCGCCAAGTAAAAAAAAGTTCTGCCCGATCTGGCTCCTGATTCGCGCACGATGTTCTTTCCAAAACGGATGATCGACGTGTTTTACCGTATCGATACGAAATCCATCCAAACCGACGCGCTGTGCGAGGCCTAACTGCGCAGCATATAAGTACTCGTCAACTTCGGGCAGCTCCGTTTTGAAATCGGGGAGGCCGGCCACACACAACGTGAGGTCGTCCTGACCGCAAGTGCCCAGTTCCTCGGTGCGGAACCAGGCTTTCGTTTTTGGATCTTTTGTCAGATTGGAATTGTAGCCGGCGTGATTGTAAACAACGTCCAAAAGCAGGCGGACACCACGTTTGTGGCATTCCTTCACCAACAGCTTCAACTGTTCTTCCGTTCCAAACCGCGGATCCATTCTGGTAAAATCATCCGCCCAGTATCCGTGATATGCCCAGTCAGGAAATCCGGCGCCCGTTACGAAGCCATCGATGTTTTTCACAACGGGTGTGATCCACAGCGCGTTGACTCCGAGCTGTGAGATTTCATCCAGATGTTCAATCAGACCCCTTAAATCGCCGCCATGGAATGTTCCTTTTGCAGATCGATCGACCTGAGTGTCGTTCGTAAGGTCGCCATCTGCAAATCGATCAACGAGTGCAAAATAGAGGACAGCCTGCGACCAATCGAAGTTCGGAACAGGAGTAACTGTTTCTACGGGAGCGGGTGCAGTGGTCTGTTTTGGGGCTTGAGTTTTGCCTGCACAACCACAGAAAGAAAGCAAAAGACAAATGAAAATAGACCGCAGCAGTTTCGTATTCATAGGAGCATTCTACACCGATTGTAACTCCTGCCTTTCCTGCTCTTGAATTCGAGCTCAGCCCGCGAGCCGTGGGCGCCACAAACGGCAAACAAGCATCTCGGCGTTCAAACTAGTGGATTGTAACAGTGGTTTGGCTGGCCGGCTAAAAGCCGGCGCTCATTTCGACTGTGTGGTTAGATGAGCGCCGCCGTCCCGGCGGCATAAACGTGCGCCGGCTTCCAGCCGGCACGCGGACATCCCGTCCGCGGAAAAGTGCAAGAAATGTAGAAACTCCAGCTCCCCTTTATAAGGGGGAGGAATCACTGCACATTCCAAGTGTTACACGGTACTAGATCATGCCGGGCCAATCCGCACAATGCGGTTCGAACGCGCCGCGAATTTGAGCTACGCTTTCTGGAGTCAAGGGCCCTTTTTCTACCGTTCGAATGTTTTGTTGTATATGCTGCAAGTTGGTAGAGGCAATCAAACAGGAATGTACTCCCGGTAGAAATGCCGAAAAACGGAGCGCGGTATCCGCAGCATCTTCACCTCGCAATTCCAGATTCATCACTTTCCAGCGCCTGCGATACTCTTCTGCTGCCTGGTCGTTGGGTCTCGGTATGTCCCGCCACGGCGCATTCGCCAACGAACGCTTCGCAATGACTCCAAGACCGGCGGATTCCGCCTCGGGCAGCATATCAATCGCTTTTTGATCGCAGATATTGATGGAAGTTTGAAGACTGCCGAACTTCCCCGATCTCAGCGCCCAATCAAAAGGTTCATTGTCTCCGGAATACCCAGCGACACGAACTTTTCCGCTTGCCACAGCGCGATGCAGCGCGTCAATCAATTGATCCTGCAACAACACCGGCAGTGGACAGGAATGGAAATGAACGATATCGATCCAATCTGTCTGGAAAAGGCGAAGCGCCGAATCGACTCCAGCTTCAATGCACTGCGGCGTCCAATCTTGATATCCGGAAATTCCGTAACCGATCTTCGTGGATAATACAATTCCCTTCCGTTTGGATTTCAGATGTTTTCCGATCCTCTCTTCGGAGGATCCATAGGATCGTGCCGAATCAATGAGATTGATTCCTGCATCTACCACCGAGTTCAACAAAAACTCGCACTGGACCTCCCCCAGACCCGGATCACCAATATTGCCCGCGCCAAAACCGAGCGGCGATACACTGACACCAGTTTTTCCCAGTGGTCTTCGTTCCATACGTATAGAGTGCCAGAGCAACGGGCAATGAGCAATGGCAATCAGTACGAGCAAGAGAATCTGATGGTACATTTAACCAGCCTGAAACATTGCATTCATGTTTTGGTAACTGAGCGCCCATAGACTGTGACCTGAAATACTGAACGCAAAGGAGCAAAAAGAATGAGTCGTTTATTGAAGCTTGTAACGGTCTTGATGATTTCCCTTCTGTTTTCATTCTCCGCGCC
>Ga0210094_1000088_pt1 | contig 13213 bp, 9 predicted proteins | sample Browns_TuleA_D2_FD_184854 | JGI IMG/M metagenome (GOLD analysis project Ga0210094, IMG submission 184854) | Wetland microbial communities from San Francisco Bay, California, USA, that impact long-term carbon sequestration - Browns_TuleA_D2 (SPAdes) | ecosystem: Environmental > Aquatic > Marine >... | reverse complement strand
CGCCCGCCGTGAACACCGAGAGGGGAATTGCCTCGCCGCGACGGAGCCGCTCCAGCAGCGAGAAATCGGTGCTGGTGAAGATTCCCAGGTTCTGACAGTTCTCGCGGTAGATCCGCTCGATGTTTTCGGCGATCACCAATCGGATCCCGGCCATCGTCTCCGCGTAGGGTGATTGCTCGCGGCTCGAGCCCTTGCCGCGGCGCTTCCCGCTGACCGAGACCGCGAAGCCACCCTGCTTGACGGAGCCCCGTACCACGGGAAATTCCGAGCCCGCCTTGAGGCCCAGGTAAGGGAACTGACCCAGGGTCTCGTCGTAGTAGTAGCAGATGTAGGCCGGAGTGATTTCGTCGGTCGAGATGTCGTCCCGGAGCTTGATCGCCGGGGTCCAGGCCAGGTCTTCCCCGGCCAGCTGGCGATGCAGCAGGGCGGGATCCTCGGTCAGGAAGAGGATCCGCCCGTCGAAGCGGACCGAGGGCGGGAGCTTCTCGAGCTTACGGGACTTGAGGCTTTCCATCATGCCTAGAAGATGACCGCCGCCGGAAGGGCGATCAAGGATTGGACTGCCTTGGCGGCGCGGCTACCATTCAGCATGCCCGGCCGCTATCTCGCGCCGCTGCTGGCGCTCCTGGCCGCGAGTCGGCCGGCTGCGTCGCAGTCCGTGGTCTGGCGCTCGGTCACTCCCACCGACATCACTGGCCCCGTCGCCTTCAAGAATCCCCATCTGAGCGAAAGCTCCGGCCTGGCGGTGAGCCACACCCAGCCCGGCGTGTACTGGACCCACAACGATTCGGGGGACGATCCTCTCCTCTACGCCACCGATTCCCTGGGACGGGACCTCGGCACCTTCTGGGTGACCGGCGCCCGGAACTCCGATTGGGAGGCGATCGCCAGGGCTCCCTGCAACGGAGGGGACTGTCTGTACATCGGGGATACCGGGGACAACTCCGAACGGAGAAAGACCGTCGCCGTGTACAAGGTGCGCGAACCGACCATTCAGCCGGGAGGCGGAAGGCAGGCGACCGACTCCGCCACCCGCCTCGTGATCAAGTACCCCGACGGCCCCCACGATACCGAGGCGCTGATTGTGACGCCGAGCGGAGACCTGCTACTCATCACCAAGGGGCGGAGCCACGGGGTCCGGCTCTTTCGGGTCGCGGCGAGCGCCTGGAACGAGCCGGCGCCCGCGCTGGCGCAGTTCATCGCCAAGCTGCCCATCGAGCCCAGTGCCAGGACCGGGCGGCGGGTAACCGATGCGGCCCTGGCGCCCGATGGGAAGCGGGTCGCCGTACGGACCTACAGCGGACTCTTCTTCTTCCGGCTGGATGGCCATCACCTGGTACCGGCCGATCCACCGGTCGTCTGCGAAACGGGCGCACTCCAGCTCCAGGGAGAAGGGGTGGACTGGCTGGCCGACGGCCGTCTCGCGCTGAGCTCGGAGTCCGCCTTCGGCATGGGCCGAGGCTCGCTCGCCTTCCTGCGATGCCCGACGCAGTAGCGTGAAGCGCCTCATTCTCGTGGTCGCGGTGGGCGCGGTCCTGATCGCCATGGTCGGCGATCAACACCGTCGCGACCAGCCGGTGCATCAGGCCGAGTGGTTGTCCGCGGGCGACGTGTTGGTGAGGACGGCCCGGGCCGGCCGGGGGGATACGACCCTGTTGCTGCTCCACGGCTACGGCGAATCGCTGATCAGCTTCAGGCCCATCTTCGATCTGCTGGCTCGACACTACCGGGTGGTGGCGCTGGACCTGCCGGGCTTCGGATTGAGTGACAAGCCGATTGGATCGTACTCCCTGGCCACCACCGTGGTCCGGATCCAGAACTTCATCGCACGCTGGACTCGGGGACCGGTAGTGATCGTGGGCCACTCGATGGGCGGCGAGATAGCGGCCGCGGTCGCGCTGGCGCAACCGCCCCCGGTGGCGGCGCTGGTGCTGATCTCTCCGGCTGGCTACGCGTTGGGCCCCTGGATCGGCGATTCGACCGTCTCCTGGCCGCGCCAGATGTGGGTCGGGAGCACGATCGCCTACGTGCTCCCCATGCATGATCCCGCCTGGCTGAGTGAGCCTGCAGATCGCGCAGCATACGAGCCGTTCAGCGATCCTGCCTACCGCGAATCCTCGCACCGCGTGCTGGAGCAGTTCGACTTCGCTGCTCTGCGTAACCGCTTCGCCAACGTGATTCAGCCGACGCTCGTCATCTGGGGAGAACGGGATCCGACCATCCCGCTCTCGATAGGAGACTCGATCGTGCGGGAGCTCCCGCGTGGCCAGCTGGTGATCATCAAGGGCGCGCTCCACCGGCCGCAGGAGACTCATCCCGACGAGGTGGTAGCGCAGATCGACCGATTCCTGGGCCGGGACCCCGACACGCCATGACCAGAGCGATCGCCGGCTCGCTCCTTCTCCTCGCATGGGTCGCGACCGCGCTCTCGGCGCAAACCCCGGGCGACCGGGTTGCACGGGCGGTCTCCGAGCAGGCGATTCGGGCCCACGTGGAATTTCTGGCCGATGATGCGCTCGAGGGCCGGGCGCCTGCCACCCGGGGAGGCGAGTTGGCCGCGCAGTATATCGCGGCCCAGTTCCAGCGCCTGGGTCTCAAGCCTGGCGGGGACAGCGGATCCTTTCTCCAGCGGGTGCCACTGGTCTCCCGGACCTCCACGGGAATGGGCCTCGAGCTCTCGGGGGACACCGCGTCGTTCCGGCCCATCACCGATTATGTGCTCTGGTCCGAGAGCGCGGACACCATGAGCGAAGTAGTGGACGGCCCGGTCTTCGTGGGATTCGGCATCGTCGCCCCGGTCTATCGCTGGGACGACTACAAGGGCGCACCGGTGCGGGGGCGGCTGGTGATTGCCCTCGCCGGGGATCCGGATTCCAGCATTTTCGACCGTCACACGGGCATGCCCTACGGGAGCTGGCGCTACAAGGTGGACGAGGCGATGCGCCACGGTGCCTCGGGCATCCTGCTGATTCACACTACCCACTTCACCCCCTTCCAATGGGGGAACCTCAGTGGGTTCGCCCGGGAGCTGACCGCCATCCAGAAGCCGGCGTCCTCGGTTCGGATCGAGGGCTGGCTCTCTGAAGGCACCGCCCGGCGAATTCTCGCTGGCCAGCCCCAGGACCTTGATTCACTGATCGCGGGGGCGACACATCGCGAGTTCAGGGCGGTTCCACTGAACCTTCGCCTCGGGCTTCGGGTCGCGACCCGAAATCGTCGCTGGGAGACTCAAAACGTGGTCGGCCTCCTCCCAGGCCAAGGCCCCCTCGCCAAACAGGCGGTCGTGATCGGGGCCCACTACGACCACCTCGGCATTCGAGAACCGGTGGACGGAGACTCGATCTACAACGGCGCCGAGGACAACGCGTCGGGCACCGCCTGCGTGCTGGCTGCGGCCGAGGCCTTCCGATGGAGTGGGACGACCTCGAACCGGTCCATCTACTTCGTCGCCTTCGGGGCCGAAGAGCGGGGGCTCCTGGGCTCGCAGGGGTTCGTCGCCCGACCACGTGGCAAGACGCTGGTGGGAATGGTCAACATGGACGTGATGAACCTCTGGGGCCGAAGCCGCGACATTGGCACGGTGGCTCCCGATCACTCGGCGTTGGGCGCCGCCCTCCGCCGGGCAGCCAGAGCCGAATCGCTCATCGTCACCATCGATCCAGACGACGTTCGGCGAGGCCGACTCTTCCGCTCCGACAATTTCTCGTTCATGCAGGTTGGAATCCCGGCCATTCGCCTGCTGAGCGGCCTCGATTACGAGGGCCGTCCGCCGGAATGGGGCCGGGAGCAGAAGGAGGCGATGTGGGAGACCCGTTACCACACGCCCAGCGACGACGTGAAGCTCTGGTACACAGTGGACGGGACGGCGCAGCAGGTGAGAGTGCTGGTTCGAATGGCGCTCGACGTGGCGAATGCGCCGAATCCACCTCGCTGGGCGCCGGATTCGCCTTTTAACCCGCAGGGGCGGCCCGCCCAGCGCTAGAGGGTGGAAGCCGGGACATGCTTCACTATCTTTGGTCCACCTTTTTCCCAACTACCATGCGAAAACTGCTCGGGTTCGCCCTGATTCTCCCTGCAACACTGTTCGTGTCCCCGATGGAGGCCCAGACTGTCACCCCCGCTACCAGGCTGGCACGGGCGGTGGATTCGACGGTATTCCGGGCCCATATCGACTTCCTGGCCAGCGACGCGCTGGAAGGCCGCGGCACCGCGACCCGCGGCGGTGATCTGGCCGCCAAGTACATCGCGTCGCAGTTCCAGCGGCTGGGCCTCCAGCCAGCCGGGGATGGCGGCACCTACAATCACCAGGTGCCGATCATCGCGCTGACGCCGGATCCCACTCTGGCAGTTGTGGGACCCGATTCCGCCAAACTCGCGTATCGTGACGACTACGTCCTCTGGTCGATGCGGAACGAGCCGTCGGTGACGGTCCAGGCGCCGCTGGTGTTCGTGGGGTATGGGATCGTGGCGCCCGAGTACCAGTGGAACGACTACGCCAACGTGGACGTGAAGGACAAGATCGTGGTCTGTCTGGTCAACACTCCGGGCCTCCGGGACTCCACGCTGTTCAAGGGGAAGATCCTCACCTATTACGGCCGGTGGACCTACAAGATCGAAGAGGCCGCCCGCCAGGGAGCCGCCGGCATTCTGATGGTTCACACGACGGAGAGCGCCACCTACGGGTGGAGCACGGTCACGGGATCGTGGACCGGGCAGCAGGTGCGCCTGGAGACTGCACCCACGCCTTTGGTGGTGGCCGGATGGCTCCGGGATTCCTCGGCGCGGGGCCTCTTCAAGCGGGCCGGGGCAGACCTGGATGCGCTCATGGCCCAGGCGGCCACGCGCAGTTTCCACGCGGTCCCCATCAATCTCCAGCTCGCCGCGACGGTCAACAGCACGATCCTCCGCTCGACGGCCCCGAACGTGGTCGGGCTAATACCCGGCTCGGGGCCGCACGCCAAAGAGGCGGTGGTCATCGGAGGCCACTACGACCATCTCGGCATCCGCCTCCCGCCGGTGAATGGGGATTCCATCTACAACGGTGCCCTGGACAACGCCACGGGCACCGCAGGGGTCCTGGCCGCTGCCGAGGCCTTCGTCAGATCCGGAGTGAAGCCGGCGCGGTCGATCATGTTCATCGCCTTCACCGCTGAAGAGTCGGGCCTGTTGGGGTCGCAGGCGTACGCCGAACGGCCGACGCTCCCGCTCAGGGACATCACGGCGGTCCTCAACATGGACGTGATGAATCTGTTCGGGCGGACCACGGATATCGCTGCCCTGGGTGTCGACCAATCGACGCTCGGCCAGCTCTTCACTCGCGCCGCCAAGGACGAGCAACTGGCGGTCACGATCAACCAGGACGCGCTGATCCGAGGCTCCTTCTTCCGCTCCGACCACTTCCCCTTCGCCAAGGCGGGGGTGCCGGCCTTGTCGCTGGAAAGCGGAGTCACGTTCGTCGCGAAGCCCAAGGGTTGGGGGGACACCCAGATCAAGGAGTACACCGACCAGCGTTACCATCAGCCGGGGGACGAGATGCTGCCCTGGTACTCGATGGTCGGGGCGGTCCAGCAGCTCCGGGTCATCGTGCGGACCGCGTTGGCCGCTTCCACTGCGGCCGCGGCACCCACCTGGAGCCCGACTTCGGAGTTCAGGGCGGCCGGGGAAGCCCGGGTCAAGGGCGGGAGCTAGCCTAAGGCCTTCTCGGGAGCGGCGTTGGCCGCTCCGGACGAGCGTGTAGTCTCATCGTGAAACGCCTGCGGGATGACCGCGGGCGTTTGCGTGCATGGTGCAGGGGAACTCCCTAGTCTCAGAGCAGTGGCTGTTTACCGAACACCGATTACTGCTTATCTTTGGCCGCTTTTAACCCACCCATACGGCACCAAGGCGTGCAACTAGAGCTGCCCGACTCTCATCGGATCCCTCTCACCTGGCTGCTCGAGCACGGTGGGGAAACCATCCGGTACCGCACCTACCTCGAGCTGGCCCCTCCCGGCTTCGCCACACCCGAGACCATCGAGCAAGCCGCGTTGGCCGTGCAGGCGGCCAAGTCCGGGCAGACCATCGTCAGGAAGCAAAAGGACAACGGGATCTGGGGCGGCAATCTGATGGGGCTGGTTCCCTCAGCCGCCCTCGGCATCAAGGACACCGGAACCATTCCCCAGTACCGGCGCCTGCTGCAACTGGGCTGGCCCCGGGACGCGCGGGTCTTCAAGCTGACCGACCGGGTGTTGTTCCGGCAGTTGTCTCGCGACGAAGACCCTGCTCTGCTGTTCGAGTTCCAGAAGGCGGCCAAGGGCGACGCCGCAGCCCAGCACTGGGCGCGGGAAGTGATCCGGGAAGCGGCATCCGCCGCGTTGGCGGAGGCGGGACAGGTGGACGATCCACGCCTCCGAGGATCGGCCCACAAGATCGCGACCGCCGTCTCCCAGTTCCTCCGCAGCCCCCTCGCCGAGAAGCCGTTCGTGCGGTCGGGAAGCCAGACGGTGCTCCACCCGGAAGCCTATCCGCCGAGCTGGTACTCCGTCGCGATGCTGGCTTCGATGCCGACCCTCCAACGCGAGCGGGCTGGATTCACCGACCGCCTGGGCCACTATCTGGCTCAACCCGCTCCGAAGAAGGCCTACGCGATTCGAGTCGGAAAGCGGACCTTCAAGCCGCAGCACTTGCTGCTGGGCGATCCGATCGAGGCCGACAGCAAGGGAATCCCCAAGGATCTCCCGCTGGCCCTCTACTACATCGAGATCCTGGCCCGGATCGGTGCCCTGCATACGGCCCCGGTCGCGACCAAGGTGCTGGCTCGGGTCCTCAAAGAGGTGACTCCCGAGGGGATCTGGAGCCCCAAGAATCTCCGTTCGCTCCCCAAGGCGGCGAATCACATCACCTACCACGTGTTCCCTCTCGACGGAGAAGGAAAGTCGCTCGAATCGAAGCAGGTGGACGTGACCTTCCGCCTCTCAGTCATCGCCCGACTGCTGGGTTGGCGAGTGGATTACAGCTAGCCCAAACCGCCTTGCGCCCCTGCTCAGCGTATCCGATACTACTACTGTGCCGGCGGTCGATCTCACTCCATTCGGCTTCACTCCCACCGAGAGCAAGGTCTACGAAGTCCTGCTGAGCGCAGGACCCGGGACCGGGTACGCCATTGCGCGATGGGCGGGACTGGCCCGGGCCAATGCCTATAGTGCTCTCGAGGGATTGGTGACCAAGGGCGCGGCCCGGGTCGATGCGGGCCGGCCTCGGCGCTTCAGTCCGGAGCCGCCCACCGCCTTGCTGGCACGGATCTCCAATCGACAGGGGCAGGCGCTGGAACGGCTGGGGCACGCGCTGGAGGCGTTGTCGATCCCGCCGACGCCGACGGTGGTGGAGATCGATTCCCCTCGGGGGGCGCTGCAACTTCTTTCCCATGACATCGCGCGGGCCACCAAGTCGGTTTCGCTGATCGCTCCGGGCGAGGCGTATCCGCTCTTGAGTCCCGTACTCCGGCGCGCGGTTTCCGCCGGCCTCGAAGTGGTACTCTGCTCCGACAGCACCGTGCCGCTCCAGTTCGCGACCGTGGAGACCATACCCGGGACCGACGGCTGGCCCGGCCTGCCGCTGATCTCGATCGTGGATGGTCGCAGCGCTTTGTTGGCCTCCCGGCTGGGCAATGAGGTCAGGGGTCACTGGAGCACCGCCCCGGCCTTCGTGAGGGCGGCACACATCGTCTTCGATCACTTTCGAGCCAGGTCATGAGCGATTCCCCCGAAGAATCCTTCAACGCCTTGCGTCGCGAATACATCGCGGAGGCGCCGGGCCGGCTGGCCGAGCTTCGGAAGGACATCGCCGCCTACCGGGCCGGCGAGCCGGACGCGACGGCGTCGCTCAAGACCCGATTTCATCGGCTGGCGGGCTCGGGCGGCTCCTACGGCTTCCCGATCATCAGCGACATCAGTCGGGAGACGGAGCGCTGGCTTCAGGACGATCCGGGCGCCGAGCCGTCGCCTCAGGCGCTGGAGCGGCTGGAGACCGCGGTCCAGCGACTGTCCGGAGCGTTCAACCAGGCCGCCACCGAGGTGGGGCTTCCCACGGAGCCGATCCGGGCCGTGGAGTTCGGCTGGCGCTCCCTGGTCGTAGGGCCGGTCGGCAAACTGCGCGACCAGATCGAGCATGCGCTTGAAACCTCGGGCTTCCTGGTCAAGGTGGACACGGGGGCCGGCGAGCCGAAGGCGCTCCCGGTCTCGGATCGCCCCGATCTCCTGGTCATCGTCCGGGACGCCCACGTCACCGACGCTTACGCGATCGCCTCCGCCTGGTCATCCGCCGGGCCGGTGCGACCGCGCGCCATCGTGCTGGTGGACCCGGGGGACAACACCGACCAGGTCCGCGCCATCGCTTCGGGCATCGACCTGGTCCTCCCGGTCGACCGGATCCTGCAGGAGCTGCCCAAGTACGCGAAGACCCTGGCCCGGATCGGGACGCCGCCTTCCCGGGTGCTCCTGGTGGAAGAAGACGAGGCGCAGACCACCGGCATCGTGGCCCTGCTGGAGCAGGCCAACGTCCGGGTCAGCCATTGCAAGGACGGGGTAACCGCCCTGGAGATGCTCGCGCGGGAAACGCCCGACTTGTTGCTGATGGACATCCGCCTTCCCGGAGACCTGGACGGCCTCTCTCTGGCTCGCCTGGTTCGTCAGGATGCCCGCTTCGGTCTGATCCCCATCGTCTTTCTCACGGACAAGGACGGGGTGGCGGACCAGATCGAGGCCATCCGGGCCGGGGCGGATCACTTCCTGACCGAGCCGGTAGATCAGAATCTCCTGACTCAGCTGGTGATCAACCGGGCCGAGCGAGGGCGGCGGCTTCGGGAGATGGTGCACCGGGACGGGCTCACCGGATTGCTCAATCACGCCACCCTGATGGCGGAACTGGAGCATTCGATCGAGTATGCCCGGCGCCATGACGAGGAGTTCGCGTTCATCATGGCGGACGTGGATCACTTCAAACGAGTGAACGACAAGTTCGGGCACCTGGTGGGAGACCAGGTCCTGCTCCACGTGGCCAAGATCTTTCAGTCGACCGCGCGCGCCAGCGACCTGATCGGGCGCTACGGGGGTGAGGAATTCGCGCTGATCCTGAGACGCACCGACCGGGCGGGGGCCGCGGTACTGGCCGGCAAGCTCCGCAAGGCGCTGGTGGAGCGACCGGCCGTGGTGGGGAACGAGACCATCCCGGTCCGGGTCTGCATGGGGATCGCTTGCTACCCGGCGGACGCGACTTCGGCGAGCAGCATCGCCGCGATGGCGGACGAGGCCCTCTATCGGGCCAAGGCGGGGGGCCGGGACCGAGTCGATTTCGCGGACGAGAATCCCAGCATGGAGTAGCGATACCCGCCGGGCCTGGTATATTCAACCAATCGGTTGAAAAGGCCAGGCGTGACTCACCGAGCACCCAGCGCCCCAGAGCGCCTCCTCACCGCAGCCCTTCCCGAATTCGCCGCCCACGGCAAGGCGGGCGCCCGCACTGACCGCATCGCCAAGCTGGCCCGGGTCAACAAGCAGCTCATTCACTACCACTTCGGCAACAAGGACGGCCTCTATCGCGCGGCGCTGGCGGCCGCAGCTGAGCAGATCGGGGCGGCCCTCTCGCAGCCGGTCGACTCCAGCCTGGGCATCGTCGAGCAATTGCGCCGCCTGGTGCGCGGGCAGTTCGATGTCCTCGCCCGGCACCCCGAACTCACCCAGCTGCTGGTGCACGCTGAGGCGGAAGGGGACTGGCTGGACGCGGCCACCAAGCCGCTGGTCGAGCGGCTGACCGAGGGGCAGGCCACCGGATTCTTCCGGGACGACATCGATCCAGCCCGGGTTGCCCGCGCGGCGCTGGTGCTCCACCTCGGCTATTTCGCTCTGCGGGGGATCTCGTCCGGATGGGGCTCGGCCACCCGCTGGCGAGACGACACCACCGAGCTGATGGTTCAGGCCTGTACCTGGTGAGTTGCCGAGACTGAGGGGAGACTGCTGGGCGGATGAGCCGTGCGGCCCATCCGCCCCTGGTGCGTTAGTGCTGGAAGTGTGACAGCGGAGCCACGTCCCGCGGGTTCTCATCGCCGAAGAGCAGACGCCCTTCTCGGAAGGTGGCGCCCCGCAATGTCAGGGCGAGAACCTCACCCAGCTCCTGTACCGGATGGACCTCGATCAGCTTCCGGACTTCCTCCGGGAGGTCTTCCAGGTCCGGCTCATTCTCCTTGGGCACTACGATCCGGGTGATGCCTGCCCGTACCGCACCCAGAATCTTCTCCTTGAGCCCACCGATCGGGAGCACGCGGCCCCGCAGGGTGATCTCTCCGGTCATGGCGATGTCGTGCCGAACCGGGCGCCCGGAAAGCGAGGACACCAGGGCCGAGGCCATGGTGACGCCGGCGGAGGGACCGTCCTTGGGGACGGCGCCGGCCGGGACGTGAATGTGCAGGTCCCGATCGAACATCTCCTCCTTGATGTGGAGCGCCGGCGCGTGCGACCGGGCATAGGTCCAGGCCGCGCGGGCGGACTCCTTCATCACGTCACCCAGTTGGCCGGTCAGGACCAGCTCGCCCTTGCCCCGCATGGTGGAGGCTTCGACGAACATGATGTCGCCGCCGGTCGGAGTGTAGTACATCCCGGTGGCCACACCGACCTGGTCTTCGCGGGCGGCCCGTTCCGGATGGACCTTGGGCCGGCCCAACAGGTCATCAACCATGACCTTGTCAATTACCAGGCGCTCCACTTCCCGGGCGGCAATCTTGCGAGCCACCTTTCGGGCCAGCTTGCCCAGCTCCCGCTCCAGCTGACGCACGCCTGATTCACGGGTGTAGCCGGTAATCACCTCGCTGATCGCCTCGTCGGTGATCTCGAGCTGCTCGGGCGTCACTCCGTTCTCCACGAATTGCCGGGGGATCAGGTACTTCCGGGCGATCATCAGCTTCTCCCGCTCGGTGTACCCGGAGAACTCGACCATCTCCATCCGATCGAGCAGCGGGGCCGGAATGCTCTGCAGGAAGTTCGCGGTGCAGATGAACAGCACCTCGCTCAAGTCGAACGGCACGCCGAGGTAGTGGTCGGTGAAGGTGTCGTTCTGGGCCGGGTCGAGGACCTCGAGCAGGGCCGCAGCCGGGTCGCCCTGGAACGAGACGCCAAGCTTGTCGACCTCGTCGAGCAGGAAGACCGGATTCTTGGTGCCAGCCTGCTTCATTCCCTGGATGATCCGGCCGGGCATGGCCCCGACGTAGGTGCGCCGGTGGCCGCGGATGTCGGCCTCGTCTCGGGCGCCACCCAGCGAGATGCGGACATACTTCCGCCCCATCGCCCGCGCGATCGACTTGGCAACCGAAGTCTTGCCCACGCCAGGCGGGCCCACGAAGAGGAGGATCGGGCCCTTGGCACGCTTTTCATCAGGGACGGTCGCGGCGGGAGGGGCGGACGGGGCGGTAGCCTCCTCAGTGGCTCCATCCGCCTCTTCCACCTCGCCCTCTTTGTCTTCCTCTACCGCCGTGTCCGTCTTGACCGCCTCCTCCGCCTTTAACGCCTCCTCCGCCTTTAACGCCTCCTCCGCCTTTGCAGCCTCCTGCTTTTCCTTCTTCTCCAGCTCGTTCCGGAGTTGCCGCACGGCGAGGAACTCGAGCACCCGATCCTTCACGTCCTGCAGGGCGTAATGGTCCTCCTCGAGGATCTTGGCCGCCTCGACCAGGTCGAGGTGCTCGTCGCTCCGGCTGTTCCACGGCAGCTCGGCGACGTTCTCCAGGAAAGTCCGGATGACCTGGGACTCCATGGATTCCCGGCCGATCCGGCCCAGCCGGTTGAGCTCGCGGTCCACTTCCTTCCGGGCTTCGGGCGGAAGCTGGAGTGCGGCGAGCTTGTCGCGCAGCTCCTGGAGCTCGTCGCTCTCCTCGTCCTCCCCCAACTCCCTGCGAATGGTTTTCAGCTGCTCGCGGAGGAACATCTCCCGCTGGCGCTGGCCGATCTCGTCCTGGACCTGCGACTTGATCTCCTCCTGCGCGTCGAGCACGCCAATCTGACGCTGCACGTGAACCAGCACCCGGCGAAGCCGCTCTTCGACCGAGAGGGTCTCCAGCAGCACCTGGCGCTGCGCCGGGGTGATGTCGAGATAGCCGGCGATCAGGTCCGCGAAGCGACCCGGATCGCTGACGCCGGAGAGCACCTGCTGGACTACTTCCTCGGGCAGGCCGGACTTCTGACCCAACTCAGCCGCCCGGCCACGGACTTCACGGTAGAGGCCGACGAATGCCGGGTCCTCGGCGTTGATCGGCTGCAGCTCCTCCGCCTCGCGCACGATCGACTGGAGGTAGCCCTCCTTGTCGGTGTAGTGCATCGCGATGCCGCGCCGCTCGCCGTGGAGCAACAGCTGCATCCCGGCCAGGCCGCGCTGCATCTGCCCGATGCGGGCAATGGTTCCAATGGTGTAGAGCAACTCGGGCTTGACCGCCTCGGTGTTCTCCCGCTGAGAGACGGCGAATACCAGGCGCTCGGGAGTGGCAAGAGCCGCCTCCACCGCGCGCAGAGTCCCCGGCCGGCCGGCGCCGATCGGCGCGGTGACGCCAGGAAACAGCACCACCTCGCGAAGCGGGAGGACCGGAAGAGTCATTCGTTCACTCATTTTATCAGTCACCTCAAAGGCAATTTGGCAGATCAGAGTACCGATCGGCCTTACATGGGCACCCGCCGTGCCAAGGCCCAGGCGCCTCTCAGCCCCAAGTGGCCAGGTCCCAGACGTAAAAATGGGGCCAGTTACGTATTAGGGCGCAACACCTCGCTCTGGCGCCCTGCCAGAATGGCCGGGAGGCAAGCACCAGAAATGCATCGCGGTAGACCGGCTTGGGGCCGACGCCGGTCCGGTTGCTCTCCTCTCTCTTGCCTGCTAAATCTATGCGGATGAGGCTGATACTCGATGACTGACCCCGCAAAGCCTCTGGCCGCTCGGCTGGGCGAAGCCTTGGGCTCTGCCTATACCATCGAGGGCGAGATCGGGCGTGGCGGGATGGGTGTCGTGTATCGGGCCCGCGACGAGCGCCTCAAGCGCCGGGTAGCCATCAAGGTTCTCCCACCGGAGCTTGCCTTCCAGGAAGACATACGCGCTCGCTTCACCCGTGAAGCGGAGACCGCGGCGCGTCTCTCCCATCCCCACATCGTTCCCATATTCTCAGTCGGTGAGGGGCACGGGCTGGTGTACTTCGTCATGGGCTATGTAG
>Ga0210094_1000087_pt1 | contig 13449 bp, 8 predicted proteins | sample Browns_TuleA_D2_FD_184854 | JGI IMG/M metagenome (GOLD analysis project Ga0210094, IMG submission 184854) | Wetland microbial communities from San Francisco Bay, California, USA, that impact long-term carbon sequestration - Browns_TuleA_D2 (SPAdes) | ecosystem: Environmental > Aquatic > Marine >... | reverse complement strand
ATCAGCAATTTCTTTCTTCAGCGCTGAGAGCTTGTCTTGATCTTCCTGCTTCTGTTCAAAGAAATCGTTTGCCTTTGCATCTGCAAGCTTGCGGGTGAGCGATTCTGCCCGGAAGAAGAAAAAGGATCGATCCTTCTGGTAGATCGAATATCGTTCAAAAACAGAGCGGATGATCTCTGCGTCTTCGGGAGTCACATCCTCGCGCAGGAGAAACTTACTTTTGTCCGGTTCCCATTTGTAGCATCGAACAAGACAATTCTTTTGCTCGTTGGAAAGCGTTTTGGCTTCGAGCTTTTCTTCGATGATCTTGCGAAGGTCGACTACCTGTTTGGGAAGATTCGCGTGCAGGACACCGTGGTAGATTTCTTGCGATGTGATGGAATGAGCCTGACCTAGTGGAATCCAGCCGTAACGATGCCCGAGGAGTCCAAGGAAATACGGACGGCAAGTGTCGATTTCATCCAGGCAGATGTCGAGCGCCTTGCCATGTTCGGCATCCGTTTCGGATACGCCCCAGCGCAGGTCAACATCGATTAATTGCACATGCTTCTTGCGGCATCGCTCCTTGAGTTCGGGAAAGACTGTCCGGACGAGATGATCGCGCTCGGTTTGCATGTCCCGGAAGGTAGAGGAAATGAAGACACGTAGGGTCTTCCAAGTGGCCACGGAAGTTCGATCTTGCAAACCTTATACCCGGTTTGGTTCGACCAAGGTAGCAGCGAGACGGCGCATTTTGTCGGAATTTGAGTCAAGTTGGCACTCAGGCCATCGGCGTGTGATGCAATCACAGATCAACATAGCGCGGCAGAGCCGCAACCAAAATTTAAACGCAAAGAACGCGGAGGTCGCAGAGATTTCGTTGTGGAACACATGGAGATAACGGAGATCTGGGGAGATCAAGAGATTTCGCAAGCGGCCGGCCGCCAAAGGCGGGTCTTCGGAAATACTTTTTTTGGATAACAATTGAAAATGAAAAAGACCGGCACATGTCTTGGATGTTTGTTTCCCCAAAAAAGTATTTCTGAAGACGCTTTCAGCTCCGGCCGCTTGCGGGCGACATCTCCACAGCTTTAATATCCCCCATATCCCCTCATTCCTTTCCGTTCAACCTTTTGTTGTGAAAATTTTGGTAAAAAACGAAAAAAGGAAACGTTTGTACTGCAGATAAACACCGATAAATTCCGCAGACCTGTGTTTATCTGTGGCTGCGCTAATACTGTCGAAAGGTGAGGCTGAAACGACCCTTCATCTTCAGTTCGGGGGGAGCCGTGTCCGGAAGAATCGACGCGATACCGTGATATCTCAGTCGACTGGGACCGCCGAAGACGAAAGCATCCCCGGATTTCAGCAAGAGTGTCTTCGTTGCATCCTTACGTAGAGTTCCGCCGAATACAAATTCGGCCGTATTACCCAGGGAGATGGAAACAACTGGAATTCCGGCCATCAGTGTTTCGGGCCGTTCGTCCTTATCCTTGTGAAGCCCCAATTTCCCACTTTCTGTATAGTCATTCACCAAACAGATGTCCGGCTCAATCGTCATGTTTACTTCCCTTGCAATTCGGACGGCCAGTTGCTTCAGATCTTCCGGAAGTTCCTGCACCGGAAGATTGTCATGATCGGATCTGGTCTTTTCATATTTATATGTTTTTGGATTCCAGTGCAGGCCAAGACACATCATCCTGACCTGCATGTAGGCTCCTGTTCGGGCAACTGGTGTGTAAAAACCCGCGGGCTGGCAACCCAGCTCCCTGCATTTTCGGGTCAGGTATTCCTGCTCTTCCAGCGCCAGATAATCTGGAAGGTGAAAAGCACCCGGATAAATTTCCAATTTAGTGAATTGCATACTTCGCCCTTGACAGTTGAGTTGATTCTTTTCCTGAGAGATCTAAGCAAGAATCTGGCCAGCCGTATTATCGTATGTCGAATCACACTGTCTGTTGGCTTCCTCAACGTAGAACCCTTTTGTGAGAAAATCATAGTTGGATCGTTTCCCAGGAATTCCCTGAGATTGATAGCGGAACGGTTTTTGCACCAATCATTCGGAGGAAACAAAGTCATGGGACGCATTGTCGCGATTGATTTGGGAGCCGCGAACAGCACTGTCGCTATTCCAGAAGCGCGTTCGGGGCCCGGATTCTTGACGGTCGACGAATGCCCCGGCTGCGCTGTCATTCTCGATCGGTTTGATCGACCGACAACCCCCTCAGTAATCGCCGAGGATCGCAACGGCGAGATCATCGTGGGCCGGGAGGCCAAAGGCCGGCCGATTCAAATTCAATTCGCCACGCGATACATCGGTGAGGACGAGACCTTTCAACTAGGCAAGCACGGGGTGTTGCGGGCGGAGCAGGTCTACTCGCACATACTTCATCACTTGAAGAAAGTGCTTGAAGAGCGGTTGAAAGAAACTGCGGATCAAGCGGTGATTGCGGTTCCTGGTTACTTTTCTATTCGCGCAAGGCAACTGGTTCTCAATGCCGCGCTTCAGTCCGGGTTTGCAGATGCTGGAATTGTAGCGGCGCCGTCTGCAGTTGCTTGTGCATATTCTGAAGGCAAGCCACCCGATTCCGCGCGACTGATTATGATCTATGATCTCGGCGGCAGAAAATTCGAGTGCGCACTGGTCGATAGCAACACCGATGGCAGCATCACTTTGCGTGCAACGAATAGCGACCGTTTTCTGGGTGGTAGAAAATTCGATCAAAGCGTGGCGCGTTGGCTCCTGCAAAAGCTCATTGAATCGGGTTACGACTTGAAAGCCGACCCGGAGGATTCAGCTTATGAACAGGTCTTCGAAAAACTCGTGATTTGCGCAGAGGAAGCAAACCAGGATTATGAAATGCAAGGGTACACCGGCATCATAGACTCCTCAGGAGTTCCGGTTGAGTTTGATTTCCCGATCAGTCGGAACGAGTTTGAGTCGCTAATCATTAAGGACGTCGATCGAACGATCGAATTGTGTGAGAAGATGCTGGAGCGAACCACTCCGCCTGTTCGCATTGACTCTCTGCACGACATCGTCATGGTGGGCGGCTCGTCGCACATTCCGCTGGTGGCAAAACGATTGGAGGAAAGGTTTGGCAGTAAACCAAAACTCTTTGCTCCGGATTTGGCCGTCGCGTTGGGCGCTGCCTTATTTGCGAGCGACATCGAGCGTTCCCATGAGCCGGCTGCTGCCGCAAATTATCTCCCCAAAACGATCAGCATCTGGATGGGCGACAAAGCGACATTGATTGCCGATCGTGGTGTCCCACTACCTTTCCAAACGACTTTTGAAGCCGAGACTCCGGGTGGATCGCAGGAACTACGCATGCCGGTCATGGAGGGCGACGAACTTTTGTGCGTGTTCCATCTGAAACTACCTTCGCAAGATCTGAGAAACGAATCCTTAGTCAAAATCAAATTTACTATCGAGCAGAACTATCAGATGCGCGCTGAAATTTACGCGCCTGACCAGATATGGAACGTGGAGCCTGAGTACTTGCTCGCTCAAGAGATAGATTCCACGAAATGGATGCATACAGAATGCGAGCGGCGCATCGCTTTGATGAAAGATTCACTGGCGCAACTCATCCAGAAAGAGCCGGATCTAGCGAAGGAACCTAACATCTCTCATATCGAAGAGTTTCGAGCAGCAGCGCAACGAGCCTACTTCAATCAGGACACCTGCGCGTTAGAAGAAGCTTTCCGCAGGATACCGGTTCTTGAGGATTGGCTTGCCGGTCTTGAGTATGCGCACCGTATCGCGGAAATGCGGCGCACTGACCCGGCCGCGCTCTTGAGTTGGATTGATCGGGAAATCCGGCAACTCGGCAGCCAGAATCATTTCAGCGAGCTTGAACAGTTGGCGAGTGTCCGCGGAATAGATCATGACGAAATGGGGGGCGGGAGTCTGCAGGACTATGGTTCACTGCGCACACTAAAGCAACGAGAGGATCTAATTGCACTCCGTGGTCAATTGGAAGCACAGGAAGGGAATCGCTTGCTTGCGAAAGCCAGTGAATCTGCCGACCAAAACAAATGGGATGAAGCCGTCGATTCGTTGAAGCGCGGACTTGAAATCATACACGATCCGCATGGTCAGCGGGTTTTTCGCGAAAGCCTTTCCAGGTGTCTTGCCAACCGTGCGGTTGGTAATGTCAATGCCGCAGTGCCGGCGCTAAAGAGCGGCAAGGCTGAAGCGAATCGATCCGAATTGTTGAACGCCGTAAGGTCCGCCGAGCGCGACTTAGAAGAAGCCGTAAAGCTTGATCCATCCAGCAAGGACGCAGCTCAAAATCTACAAGCACTCCGCAAGGTCTTTCAGAGAAAAGGGAAAGCGGATGTGCCCGGCGGACGGGTTGATCAGGTGCACTTCTCAGTGACAGCGCCTTCATCTGTTCAACCGGGCGATTCGTTTGTCATTGATGTATGGGCACACCTTGAGCGAGAGCGCGAAAAAATCATTAAGATGGCGCGAGAGGCGTTTGCGGCGGGCGAGATCAGTATCAAGTCAAAAGGTCCGGCCAAAATCGCTCGCGGCACGGTTCTCACCGTACGGCTGAGAGTGGATGAAGTCAGCATCGAAGAGCCTGAGGACTTGATCCTCTGGGAAGGCAAGTCTGGTAACGCAAGTTTCATCGTGAAGGTACCCACGGGAATTGCTATCGGGCCAAAAGCCGGGCTGGCAACGATCCACATAGACGGACTGCGCATCGCCCGAGTTGACTTCATCCTTCAAATCGGCGCAAAGTCGCCAGTAGCCGTGCTTCCCGCCCAACAACAGCAACAACATCGAACCGCTTTCGTTTCATACGCAAGCGTTGACCGTGACCGCGTACTGCCCCGAGTCCAGGGTATTCAAAAGGTTGACAAAGGCCTGAAGGTCTTTATGGACATGCTTTCGCTCTTCTCAGGTCAGGACTGGGAACAGGAACTCTGGCGAGTGATCCCTACCAGCGATGTCTTTTATCTTTTCTGGTCAAAGAACGCCAAGAAATCGGAATGGGTGGAGAAAGAATGGCGATGCGCTTTGCAGACACGGGGAATCGATTTTATAGATCCGGTACCGCTTGATTCTCCTGATGAGGTACCGCCGCCTCCCGAGCTCGCCTCAAAGCATTTCAACGACTGGGTACTGGCTTTTATTTCGGGCAAAAGATTGGAATAAGTCGCGTGCAATCTCGCAGCCGCAAGAAGCAGGCAAGGAAATTTATGAGATCAGGCGATATTTTTTTATCTGCATATCTCCCCTTGTCCCCCTATCCCCTTTTCTTACACCAGCCGGAAGTGGGCATTACGAATTCTTTTTCTTCAGTCTGTAGATTTCGAATTTGGCGTCTGCCATGAATGCGGGGATGCCGCGAACCGTATTGCGATCATATTCCCTTATGTCTTCCGGAACGTTCTCCCAGGGAACTAGATAAGGGCTGATTTTGCGGTCTACATCTTTGTTTTTTCCGTAGGTCCAGCCTGCCAGGAGCCGTTCTTTGACCCAGCGATCGTGTTCTAATTTTGCAAGGATCTCCACTTCTACTTCTTCCGTGAATCGGAATTCAGCGGGTTCCCGGCCTCTAAACGGCGCATAACCGCATTGGACGCTCCGGAGTTTTCCGGGAATATCGTCTGCCTGCTGACGATTCGATTCTTTGAGAGTTTCAGACAGATTTTCCCATGACTGCATGGATGGATCGGTTTCCGGCTTCTGACCTTTCAAGTCCCTGCGATATTTTTCATGGATCGCCATCGCAATCATTTCGCGTGCTCCCGCTAGAAGTATGTCTCTAACAACCAGCCGGTAAAATTCTCCTGCGTTGACATGCAATTTCAGTTGTTCTCCGGATGGGAGCGCAGCCTGTTCATAGCTTTTGCGGCCTTTCAACAGGCTCATCTGGATGATGGCTTCCATGGATCGTGCTCCATGCTCAAATTTCGGCACCTTCAAGAAGGCCCTTAGCACGCCTTCGTCAATGTGCGCGTGGCCTTTGCCGTCGAAAACGTACTTCCTGGCGGAACTGAGCCGAAGCAACGAACGGAAAAGCATCGCTCTTCTAATAATGTAGAAATGATCCGTTTTTCCCTCGACCGGGTTCGGGCCGAGAATATTCACGTATCCGCGCAGGCGGCTTACGAAATCCGGTCCCTTGGCGCTCTTGAACTTTTCCTTGAACTGCGCATATTTTTCCGGCTTTTCGTTCAGGTGCTCACCCGCAAACTCCTGCAAAGTTTTTGCAGTTCCTCCGGCAAACACAAAGATCGCTTTTCCGATCGGATGCATCGTTTCGCCGTCTTTGAATTTGCCGTCCTGCATCGGGGCAAGAAAATATTTGAGCCAACCCAATTCCCCTTCGAGGGTCGCATCAAATTCGTCGAAAAATACGAGAGGAACTTCAGGGGACAAAGCGATATCGCGGACAGCATGCAGCGCGTTTACAAGATCCTGAGTGGATTTAAATTGCGCAACATTGAATTCCAGTTTTTTTACTTTCTTTGTTGAAATGCTCTGCGCCACCTGCACAATTCCGAATGATTTGCCCGATCCGGGCGGTCCAAAGACGGCTATGCATAGCGGCCGTGTGGACTCCTCATTGCCGAGGTATTCGATCATGAGGTTCTTGATGCTGCAAAAACTTTCAATCTCGGCTCGATCAACCGTCTTCAAATCTCCGAATTGCGCGATAGGAACGTTCTGCAGCGCCTCGGTTTCCCCTTTATGAACAATTTCGCATGCGATTTCTTCCAGACTCGAACTTCGCTGGTCATCCTGAATAATGCACCAGAAATCCGGATCGGAAGGCTCTGCCGCTTTCGGGGCAGGAATCAAAATGTCAGCAATGCGAGATTCGCCTTCTTCAAGCGGCTTGAAAATTTCTGCGCCCGGATAATTGGGTTCAGATCCTTCTTTTGCCGGGCCAAATCCTTTTCGATGCAATCTTCGCGACGCCTGAATCCCTTCTCGAATCCCGTCATGAATTCCGTCCATTCCCTTTGCACTGATGTGAGATGTTAAAGCAGCCACGAACGCAGCGGTTAATCCGAGCATTTCGCCCGGACAATCCTCGCAATAACCATCTTCTGGAAGAGCGGGATCAAAATAAAGCCTCGCTTTTGATTCTCCTTCGCGACGCGTGTAGTGAATCGCTCCATCAATTCCGAAACGCACAACCAGGTTGGCGCAATTTGCAAGCGTAAGCAGATGAGCGTTGCAGGCCATTTGCCATACGAAATCGGTTGCCGTGCGCTCCCAGGAAAGTCTGCGACTGATGTTCAACCCATTTGGTTCTGATCGCAGATCATTTGCGCTCACGACTACGATCAAACGCTCTGGATCGCATTCAAGAACTCGATCCCACAATTTTCCCTTTGCCAGTGGGCGGTTGTTTTTGTAAATGATGATTGGTTTTCCTTGAAGAGCTGAGGGCCATACGGAATCCGCATCGCGATATCCGTTTCCGGCGTCATCGAGAACCACGATGTCTGCGGAGGGATCGTCCTGGGCAACCGGAAGGTGCTGGATCGTTTCCAGCACTGGTCCAGAGAACCCGCGGAAATCTTTCACGCGATAGACTTTTTTCCCATCATTCTTTCTGGCCGAGTAACTGTATCGATCCAGTTCAACGATGGAATGAATGACCTCTGATGGCGGAATTTGAGAAACATTTTCCAGCACATGTGTTTTCACGTTGGTCCCGGTGGCATTTTGGATCAAGCCTGCAAGGAGTAATGCTCCGCCGGGACGCGCAACCATGCGCGTTCCTGTGTAGAGTTTGTAGTTCGGTGGCTGTTGGTCGCCGATTTCCGCAGGATCAACCGGAGCTACGGAAGTCGAAAGCCAGTCAATGGTGACGTCCCCAGCAACCACAATTTTGGGACTGTCCTGCATCGTGAGCTGCCTCTTGCGAAACCAATTCTATTATAATGCTTTTAAAGTCCGCTTCCAGGGGGCCCTGCCAGGTGATAAAATTGAAACACTTCAACCATCCATGTTGTCAGGAGGCGATTTGTGGCGCGTGCGTTTGTCAGCTACAAACGAGGGGTTAACCCCGACGAATATCTTGCCGACTACATCGTCAAGTTCTTATCAGAACGCGGTCATCATCTCTTCATTGACAAAGAAATAGAAATCGGTCAGGAGTGGCCTGCTGTGATTGAAAGGGAACTGCAGCAAGCTGATTTCTTGATCGTTTTGGTATCCCAGCATTCGGCCGCCAGCGAAATGGTAGTCGAAGAAGTTTTGATGGCATGCCAGAAGCAGAAATCGGATAACAAACCGGCGATTCTGCCGGTTCGCGTGGCTTATACCGGAAGTCTTCCTTACCACCTTGGAGCCAAACTGGACCCGGTCCAGTTTGAGCTATGGAAAGGGGATGGTGACGAAGAACGCATCGGCGAATGTCTGAGCTCCGTCCTCGATCGAGAACCGGACAAGAGTCAGCGGGAGACGTCGATCACCCCGGATGCGCCATCGAAGCTTGATCGGCAGGAAGAGCCCGCGCCGCTCCCCGCCTTTAACCCGGACTGGTTGGATGCATTGGAGGCGCCGGGTGGAGCCGTGAAAATGCAGTCTCCTTTTTATATTGAAAGAGAAACGGATGAGCGTTTGAAACGCATTCTGTTGAAAACGGGTCGCACAATTCGAATCAAGGGAAGCAGGCAGATGGGGAAAAGCTCCCTTCTCGCGCGTCTATATCAGCATGCACGTGAAAATCATTTGAGCGCACTGTTTATCGATTTCCAACATATGGAGGAAGATTTCCTAAGAGATTTCGATACACTGCTCCGATATCTGGCGAACTTCATCGCTCGAAAACTGAAGCTGGATTCGTCCATCGTTGAGCGATATTGGACTTCTATACTTAGTTCTGCAGACAAATTGAGCGATTTTATCGAAACCGAAGTTCTTACGAAACAGACCGGGCCATTACTATTGCTCATGGATGAAGTGGACCGCCTTTTCGCATTCGATCGGTACCGGAATGATTTTTTTGGATTAGTACGCTCCTGGCACAACAATCGAGCGTTTGATCCACTTTGGGATCATTTATCACTCGTCTTGACTTATTCAACAGACGCCACCTATTTCATCACCGACCTCAACCAATCACCATTCAATGTAGGCGAGTCGGCAGAACTGGCTGACTTCTCCGGCCAACAGGTAGAGGATCTTAATGAGAGACATGGGAGTCCGATGAAAAATGCAGAATTGAATTCCCTTATGGAACAGCTCAACGGGCATCCATTCCTGACGCGGAAAGCATTTTATCATCTGGTAACCGACCGGCTCACCGTTCAAGAATTGATGGAGCAAGCTTGCAATGATACAGGACCTTTCTGTGATCACTTGCATCACCTTCTTTGGAGACTGCATAAAGATCCGGAAATGCGTGACGCAATGAAATCAGTCATTCAGCATCATTCTTGCTCAACGGATCAAGCCTTTCTCAAACTCTGGTCTGCGGGGGCTATACGAGGCTCCGATCGAGAAAATGCAGTTCCGCGCTGTGGGTTGTATACACGTTACTTCGAAAAGCGCTTATGAGGATACCTGAACCTGGCCGTGACAAGGACCTAAAAATTACCTTCACCAGGCCGCAGCCTGATTTTTACGTTGTCGGCGGAACTATGAAAGCCTCCGCTCCCAGCTATGTCGTGCGCGAATCCGACACGCAGCTTCTGGAAGGAATCAGGAGAAACGAATTTTGCTATGTGTTAACGTCCCGGCAAATGGGGAAGTCCAGCCTCATGGTCCGCACGGCAGCTCAACTAAAGGAGGCAGGCACGCGCAGCGTCATCATTGATTTGACGAGTTTAGGAACCACGAATCTCACTCCGGAGTCCTGGTACCTGGGGCAGATCCAACGAATGTGCAAGCAGTTGGCGCTTGGCCAGGATTATGTTCAATGGTGGGAAAGCCAGTCTCATCTGGGAATTGTCCAGCGATTCACAAATTTCTTGACCGACGTACTCGTGGAAAAACTTCCGGAGACCATTGTCATCTTTGTAGATGAAATCGATACAACGCTCAGCCTCCCTTTCAGTGATGACTATTTTGCGGCAATCCGTTCCCTTTACAACGATCGTGCACTGAATTCAAAGCTGGATCGTCTGAATTTTGTTTTACTCGGTGTTGCGTCTCCTGCTGATCTCATCAAGGATCCTAAACGTACACCATTCAATATCGGAAGAAGAATCGAATTAACGGATTTCACTTTTCAAGAGGCTCAACCTCTCATTGCCGGTCTGGCTCCGGAACCGCAATTAAGCCTTGAGCTCCTCCGCAATATTCTCGGTTGGACGGGAGGGCAACCCTACTTGACTCAGAAGGCCTGCTCGATTATTGCCGCGTGGGCCGAACGCAGTTGGGCACCCGTGGAAGTTTCCTATATTGCGGACAAGCTGGTAGATCAATTTTTCTTGAGCGAAACGGGCCGAAACACAGACGAAAATCTTCGATTTGTTCAGGATCGAATTCTTGAGTCTGCTGAGTCACGGAAGTTGTTGGAATTTTACCTGCGCATTCGTCAGGGAGAACCGCTCAGCTACGATGATCTGGATACGGTTACCGCTGCATTGATGCTCAGTGGACTGATAAAAGCTGCGGAGAACAGGCGCTTGCAAGTCCGCAATACTATTTACGAGCGCGTCTTTGATGAATCATGGATTCGCGCCTCACTTGGGCTGCGTGAACCTTTCGATCGGGCAAGACACTTGAAAAAGGCGCAATGGCACATCGTTCAGGGCAGAGTTCCGGATGCAATTGTCGAATACCAGAAGGTCTTGAAAGAGAATCCCAAGGATTGGGAGTTGACCATGCAGTTAGGCGAGCTTTATTTGCTTTTACATGAAAAGAACGCCGCCATTCGCTCCTTTGAAAAAACCGCAAATGCTTACTATTCGGACGGGCTTTACCAAAAGGCCATCGCTATTTACAAGAAAATTCAGAAAATCGATCTGGATTTGACGGATTTTCATGTTCGATTGGCTGAGATCTACCTCAAGCAGGGTCTCAAGGCCGATGCCAAACTTGAACTGGAAGCTGCCAAGAATCAATATGAAAAAAAGGGACAGATTAAACAGATCATAGAGGTTCTGAAACTTCTCATTGAAGCCGAACCCGAAAATCTAAAGCATCGAAATGAGCTGGTAAGGACTTACCAGAACCAGGACATGTTGAACGAGGCAGTGCAGCAATATCTGGAAATCAGTGATTTTTGCCACCGCAAAGGCCTTTTGAATGAAAGCCTTTCGGCGCTGGAACACGCACTAAAAATCGACGCGCAGAATCAGACGGTTCTCCAGCAAATTGAGCGGCTTACCCGTAAGGGCTAAATCTTATCCTCTGTATCTCAGGGGCCCTTCCCGATGGAAGACCTCGCCACAGCGTTTACACCGGACCGTCCTGTACTCTGCCGCCGTGTACTGAGCAAGCCACGGATCGCATATGTACGCCATGTTCGGATCGATTCCCTCCTCTTCCACCCATTCCAAAATGGTTTCCTTCGCATGCCGGATCGCCCCACAAAGGATGCAGGCACAGTCTTCATCCGGACGATGAATTCCGATCATGCACAAATAGTGTCTTCTCATGCTTCAACGCACAGCAATTCTCATACCAGTGCTGGGAAGCAACCTTGGAGTGAACTTGCGACAGAAACTCACGATAGGAATGTTGAAAAAATCCAAAAAACACGTTTTGTAGAGTTTGGCCCGGTACGGATTTTGCAAATTAGGAATTCGGACCCGAAGAATTATGCCTAAGACGAAACTTCTTTTTGTATGCGATGGAAACCGGATGAGGAGTCCCACAGCCCAGCGTGTTTTCAGTGAAAATCCGGAATTCGAAGTTCAATCGGCAGGTCTTTTTCGGGACGCAACAATTTCACTCACGAAAGAACATCTTGAATGGGCCGACATCATCTTCGTGATGGAAAAAAGGCAACGAAATATCATCCATAAGAAGTTCAAGGATCTCTATCAGACGAAAAAAATCATTTGCTTATACATTCCGGATGAGTACGAATTCATGCAGGCCGAGCTGATAGGACTTCTCGTTTCAGGCGTTGCTCCTCATCTTCCGAAATAAGCATCCGGATGTTGAGTCTCTTCACAGCGAGTTGAGTTGTAAGAACACGGGCAGGCCGGCTTGGTGGTACGGAAATTGTATGAGCATAGGCAGGAGCCGCCCATGAACAAGAAACTCAACCGAATACGAACGGAGATCATTGCTCAGCTTCAAGAATTTCTGCAACTTGAGGCCCAAATCGATGAATTTGAAAAACACTACCTTGCCTATGTGCTCCTTCCCGGTTACCAGTTGCAGAGTTCAATGCAAATGCGCAAATACCTGGAAGAAGAATATCAGCGGATCTCTGTAGCCATTGAAAGAGGTCTTTTTTCAGATTCTTCTGAAATTGAAACAGAAGTTCGAGAGGCGCTCAGACATGGAGATACCGCTTTCGGTTATTTTGGGCAGGGCAATTCCTATTTTGGATCCAACGGGGGAAGCGGTCCAGGGTTGCCGGAAACGATAGAAGTGGATTACGAGATCGATCCCGTGGGCAGGGAGCAGCTGATCAAGGAATTCAGGAAAGTTGTTTTGCCCAGGATTCACGCGGATACATCGGACGCTCCCTTTGAAATCTTCAATGCCGCTTTTGAAGCCTATAAAAAGAAGGATTATCTATTGCTTGCGGCGTTTGTCATTCAATATCGCGAAGAAACGGGTCACAAAGACGCAATGAACCCGGAGCGGCAGACGGAATACCGAAAGGTGTTTAAGGCTCTGCGGAGGAGAGTCCGCCTGCTGCGAGAGGATCCGGCGATGTTGAAGCTGGAAGACAGAGAGCAGGTACTCGTCCAGATGAAGAAACAAAATATCGAAATTCGGAGAGCGGCGATACAGGAGGCCGAGCGTATGCTTCGGTTACGGCATGATCTGGAGCAACTGATCCAAATGCAATATGCCAAAGGAGAAATAAATTGAAAGAAAAATCTTTGATGCAGCAGCCCGCGCGGGAACTCCAACCCAGCGAGCTCAGAAAGCTTCTCCAAAAGTTTCTTGAAGAAGGCGATGAGGATTCCTGGCAGTGGGAATCGATTACCACTGCCAACGGACTATCGAATAACTGGATCTACGATCTATTTGAAGATTCCAGCGGAAGAGTCTGGGTTGGGACATGGGGCGGTGGCGCTTGCCTTTTCGATGGAAGCAAATGGCAAATTTTCGGTCCCCAAAACGGTTTGCTCAGCCGCGCAGCAACCTGCATCAGAGAAGACAAGGAAGGGAACATCTGGATTGCCACGGATGGTGGCCTGAACGTTTACGCCAACGGCAAGATTCGGGAAGCAGGGCTGGTTGGGAAAAGTCTGTTGAATATTGTTATTGATAGGAAGGGACATCTCTGGGCCGGTTGCTGGCGCTCGGGAATTTCAGGAGGAGGCCTGTTCGAATTTAACGGAAAATCATGGAGT
>Ga0210094_1000084_pt1 | contig 13897 bp, 9 predicted proteins | sample Browns_TuleA_D2_FD_184854 | JGI IMG/M metagenome (GOLD analysis project Ga0210094, IMG submission 184854) | Wetland microbial communities from San Francisco Bay, California, USA, that impact long-term carbon sequestration - Browns_TuleA_D2 (SPAdes) | ecosystem: Environmental > Aquatic > Marine >... | reverse complement strand
CCCCCGCGTTCAGTGGATGATGGATCAATTGAAGCACAGAGGCCCGGACGATTCCGGAATCTGGAGTGATCGGTTCACCACCCTCGGTCACCGCAGACTTAGTATCATCGATTTGTCTTCTGCAGGCAGGCAGCCAATGGTCAGTGAAGACGGTAGGAAGGTTATCGTCTTCAACGGCGAAATCTACAATTTCCAGGAGCTAAGAAAGCGCTTTCAGCGTGAAATTTCCTTTCGTCATCACAATGACGCGGAAGTCCTGTTGAAGCTCTATGAAAAATTTGGAACCTCCTGCCTGGATTATTTTCGCGGAATGTTCGCCTTTGCGATCTGGGATTCCGATCTTCAGCGACTTTTTTTCGCGCGCGACCGTCTGGGGAAGAAACCATTTTTTTACTCGCTACGGAACGATAAACTCGTTTTTGCTTCCGAGCTTCACGCATTACTTGGGCCTGGCGACCAGAAGTTCGAGATCAATGAAGAGAGTCTTTATCATTTCCTGACTCTTCAGTACGTTCCCTATCCCCAAACGATTTTTAACGGAGCCTGGAAACTACCTCCGGCCCACTTCGGTATTTTCAAGGACGGAAAGCTTGAAATTCAAAGATACTGGGCCCTCCAACATCATGAAAAGCAATGGAACGAGGCGGATGCACTGCACCATTTCCAGGAGCTGTTCCGTGAATCGGTTCGCCTTCGCATGATTTCCGATGTGCCGCTGGGTACGTTCTTAAGTGGCGGGCTGGATTCCAGCGCGGTGGTCGGAATGATGCGAGAATTGACAGCGGAGCCGGTCAAAACATTTACTGTTCGTTTTCACGAAAAAGAATATGACGAATCGCCATATGCTCGACAGGTCGCGGAAATATTTCAGACCGAACATCAGGAACTTACAGTCACACCGGACTTAGTTGAAATTCTTCCGAAGCTTGTCCGGCATTATTCCGAACCTTATGCGGATTCTTCTGCGATCCCTTTTTATTACCTTTCCCAAACCACTCGAAACCACGTGAAAGTTGCGCTTTCCGGAGATGGCGGAGATGAGCTGTTTGGCGGCTATACGCGCTACTTGTTCGATGAGCCACAGGCGTTGCTGCCGACCGCACTCAGAGGCGCAGTTCGCTGCTTGCCAGTGAATGTACGGGTGATCTGGCGCATCCGAAGGTTTCTTGAAGAAAAGGGTTTTGATCTTCCAGCGATCTATCTTCAAAAGATCGGTGTGTTCAATGAAGAAGAGAAACAACTTTTGCTGCAACCGCAATTCTGTAAACACGGAAAATGTGGCTCCACGCTCAAGTGGTATGAAGATATCTTTCATCAGTTTGAGAGCGTAGCTTTTCCCGAAAAACTGATGGCTGCAGATATCGTAAGCTACCTTCCGGATGATTTGCTGGTTAAGGCCGACGTTGCTTCGATGGCGTGCTCTCTTGAAGTCCGTTCCCCTTTTCTGGATCACGAATTGATGGAATTTGCGGCGACTCTTCCTGCAAAATTGAAATTTCAAAATGGCGCCGGCAAGTTTTTGCTGAAGAAGTATCTGCAATCGAAGTTGCCGGCGGATATCGTGAACCGCAGAAAAGCCGGTTTCGGCCTGCCGATAAAAACATGGTTTCGCGGAAGTCTTCGGCCGTATTTAGAGGAAACTTTACTTTCCAGATCAGCTTTTTCGCGAAATTATTTTCGGGAAGGCGCCGTAGAAAAGCTGATCCGTAATCATGCCTCCGGATGGTATGACAATACGTATAAACTTTATGCCCTTCTAGTTCTGGAACTGTGGCATCGGGAATTTCGCTCACATTAAAGATGGCTCGCATTCTTCACTTGATTTCTCAGATTGAACAGGGTGGAGCACAGAGGCAACTTGCTTACGTTGTTGCCAATCAAAAGTGGGATCTGGAAATAGCCTCTTTGATTGCTTCACCAAAGGAAAAGCTATTTCCGTTTTTTCAACATACGGAAGTCCCGATCCATTTCTTATCAAATTCCAATGATTTTTATGCGCCTGAAATTCTTCCGTCCCTCATCAAGCTGGTTCGTGATCGCGAGTATTCGCTCATCTTCTGCTGGCTGTTCCAATCGATTGTTCAGGGGCTGGTGGCTGCACGCGCTGTACAGATTCCGTGCATCGCCTCACCCCGGAATATGCTGGAACACTTGAAGCGGGGTAGTTTCAGAAAATGGGAGAAATTGTTAATTCGACGGGCTCTGTGGAATGCCGATCGCATTCTTTTTCCCTCTTATTCTGTTGCGATGGATTTTATAGATTCTGGATGGGCGCAAACGGCGCGTTCAAGGATCATCCAGAATGGTGTTGATACCGACTATTTTGGGCTTTCTGGAAAGGAAGGGAACGCAATTGTAACGATCGGCAGGGATGCGCCGGAGAAAGGTCTTGAAGACTTTGAATCGATTGCCACAAATCTAAGGACGGATTTCGCAACGGTTCCTTTTTGCGTCGCCGGAGGGAAAAAGGCACAAGGATCTCCCGTAGAACTCCTCGGCCACGTGGAGGACGTTCGCCCGGTCCTGGAGCGCGCGATGATTTTTTTAAATACTTCAATATTTGAAGGTATGAGCAATGCCGTTCTTGAAGCGCAATCGATGGGAATTCCTGTAGTCGCAAAACGTCTAGGATCTACTTCAGAAATCGTTGAGGATGGAATAACCGGGCTTCTTGCAGACAACATCCAGGATTTGACATCGGCTTGCCGGAAACTGTTGAACGATGCCGATCTCCGGAAGGAAATGGGGCGGAGGGCCCGCGAAAGAATGATCTCCCGGTTTCAAATCGCTGCGCAGACGAAGAAAATTGAGGCACTTTATAGTGAACTACTATAGGCCTACGTCTTTTACGGAGAGAGTAAAAAAAATCCTTCAGCTTTACTGGAATTTTTTTACCAGAGACATTGCGTCGAAACAAGCGATTGCCCTTCAGCCACTTTCGATACTGATGATCGTTCCTCAACTAGACCGGCTCGGCGGGTATGAACGCCAGGCGTTGGAGCTTTCAGGATCACTGGTGCAGGGCGGAAATCTCGTGATGATTGTAACAGAACAACGTGGCAAGTTTCCTTCGCGCGAGTTCCGCAATGGTTTTTTGATTCATCGCCTGAACGGAACAGGCATTTTCTTTCTTGCGCGGCTTTTGGGCTTCCTGTTTGCTAGAAGAAGTCGAGTCCATGTTGTTCACTGTCATGGTGTAACCGGTTTTACATTAATCGCATCCCGCATCGCAAAAATGCTGGTCCAACCGGTAGTACTGAAAGCTGCAACAAGGGATGATGTGCGGAGTATCTTTCAATCGAAATCGGTGAAGTGTGTTCTGTACAGATCCTGGTTTAGGAAAATCGATCGCTGGATCGCCATCAGCACTGAATTGAAAGAAGAGATTCTTTCCTGCGACATTCCGGAAGAGCGAATTATCCGCATTCCCAATGCGGTTCATCATGAGAAATTTACTGCGCTTCCATCAGAGCAAAAGAATGTTTTACGCGCGGAAGCAGGAATCACATCTGACCAAACGGTTTTTCTGTTTGTCGGAAGACTGGAAAAGCGGAAAGGCGTCGATGTTTTGCTTCATGCATGGCAAAAACAGGAAGTTGGCGTTTTGTGGATTGTAGGCGCCGGACAGGAAGAACCCAATCTCAAAAAACTGTCCGAAGACCTCGGATTGTCCCGCGTCAAATTTTTCGGCACAACACTAAATCCGCTGACTTACTATCAGACGGCGGATGTTTTTGTTTTTCCTTCGCTGAAGGAAGGGTTTCCGAATGTTTTGCTTGAAGCCATGAGCTGTGGCTTACCCTGCATATCCACTGAAATTGGCGGAGTCGCCGACATCTTGAAAGAGGACCTTCAGGGCATTCTGGTTCCACCAAACGATCCGGACCGTTTGTCGGGAGCAATGATCCGGATGGCATCCTCTTCCGGAGACCGCCTTCGGTGGAGTCAAGCCGCTGCGAAAACTGTGCGGGATCAGTACGATTTCAGCGTCATAACGGGACTCTATATCAGTTTGTATTCCGGCTTGATGCGATAGCCTTCTTCAGCATCAGGATTTCCTCCTGAATCTGGCGGTTGGATACGTCCAACAGGCTCGCTTTTTGCTGTTCCTTCAGCGCGTCAGTGTAGTAGCCGAACTGTCGTAATACAATTCCATAGGAATACCTGGATCGCGCATTGTTGCGACTTTCTGCGATTTCACGGAAAAGCTTCAGCATTTCTTCTTCGCGGAATACGGGGTCCGGCCCGAGCCGGATCGCTTTTCTGTAAATCATTGCTGCCTCATCATTATTTCCGGCATCGGAAAGGGCTGCTGCGAGATAGATGTTAGCTTTTCGAAAATTCGGCAGCATCTCGACTACGTACCGGAAACAGGGTACTGCATTCGCAGGCTGCTTTGTTTCCAGATAGGCCTTTCCAAGAAAGAACTGTGCGTCAATGTCATCGAAGTAGCGGTACAGCCGGTCCCGGAATCCAGTTTCATTTGTAAGAGCAAACAGGTAAGAGAGGACCCACGGATCCCCGGGTGAGTCTTCGAGGCCCTGTTGTAGATGCTTCAGGGCATCTACTTTCTTATCCAGTAGAAATTCACAACGCGCAATATAAAAGTGGAGGTTGGAGGATTGCTGGTCGTCACGCTTCAAGTGATAGCCGGCCCGAAGGAGGCTTTCAAAAAGCCTTTGCGCTTCTTGGGGCTGGTTGTTTTCCACCAACAGTACTCCACGGTCTAGTTGTGATGCAGGATCGGAATCGCTTGAGAAAGCAAGGGCGGAAAGGACGTAACCTTCGCGGAAATGGATGTTCGCGGGCCGTCTTGAATCGAAGAACCACGGCGCCAGGGCAAGCGCTTTTGCCGATTGCGTTGCCGCCTCCTTCAGCTTACCCTCCACACGCAGGCGATAGGCTTCTGCCAGTTCCGTTTGTGAGAGCAGAGTATTTTGCCAGAGGTGGTCTTCTTCTCGCATTAAATCAGTTTTTCTTTGGAGGATTAAACAAATCGGCAAAATCACAACCAGAAGAATCCATCTTCGAGGGTTTGCAAAAATAAATTGGAGAGCGCCGCACGCAAAAAAAACGAACAGGAAAAGAATCGATATTCTCTGGCGCGCGGAAACGTAAATTGTGAGCATCAAAAAGAACTGAATGAAGAAGATAGTGTAGAAAATGAAGTACCTTCTCCATTGACGGATCAGTATGAAAATACCCAACAGAGCGAGAGAGGACACGAGAGAAAAAGGAACGACAGGCAGGATACTTTGTCGAAGAGCGTTTTCCGCAACAACACTGTTAGCCAGATCGTGCCATTGATACGAGTGGAACACGTGAAAAAGTTTGACACCAAACAGCCGGATGGCATGCCCGGGGTTTTCTAGCAGAAAATTCAGAGCATGATTGATCCAGTACGAATTAACCTGAGCTAGCGTAAGTGATTGTCCCGTGATCCTTCTTGCAAAATCTCTGTAAAGTTGATGATGGTAGTCCGGCTGCCCGGAATATTCTTCCGACAATTGATTCAACACAGGCGGATAAACGGAGCTCATGCCCTGGGAATTCGGATTATTTCCTTCGTAAAACACGGTGCCGGGATTCATTACAAACGGGGAAAAATAACCAACCTTGCCGGCATTTCTGATCCACAGCCCGCACAGGCAAAGCAATGCCGGAATAAGGAACAACGCGGCTTTCTTTCTCCACGCACGGTCTTCCGCATTCACGAAATAACAAACGGGAACAAGAAATAACGCAGGCACAAAATTGGGCCGAGTCAGAATCCCCAGCCCAAAGGAAATTCCAGCCAGGAGCGCGCTTTTCCATGAATCCCGTGTAATGAAATAAGTTGCCGCAATGATGCATACCATCACGAACGGTTCCGGTTCGAATGCATGAGTAAATTCCATCAAACTGCGGTCGAACAAAAAAGCAACCGCGCCCAGGAAGGCCAGGGATAATCGAAAGGATCGTTTCAAGATTTCGAACAGGAGCACACTCGAAACCATCGTGCATAGAATCTGCATCCATAGGAGAATCGCCGGGGTAGCCTTCAATTTTATCAAAAGTACGTTGAAGTAAAGGTAGAGTGGACTGAAATCAAGAATCCGCTCCCCTTTTAGCTGTCCGTGAATGAGCAGATCTGCCGCATGCCAGTACTTCACGACCTGGAATGGAGGCAAGAGCAAAACGAGCAATACACCGTAGAGAACAAAGCCCAAAGCGATGATCGTGAAAAGGGGAATACGATGGTTCATTGCTTCAAGCGTAACCGCCCATCGCCAGCCGGTACCGGATTCTTAAGACATCCGCGAAAACCTGTAAAGTATCTATAGTTCGTACTTTGCTTTCCAGAACGTTTCTCCATGTAACCGGTACTTCTACGATCCGGGCCCCCTGTACCGTAGCCACTGCAAGAATCTCTATATCAAATGCAAACCCGTCAATTGTCAAAAATGGCAAAATCTTTCTTACGATATCCGAGCGAAACATTTTGAAACCGCATTGTGTGTCATGAAAAGGAAGTAGTAGGAGGGTTTGCACAATCACGTTACCAACTTTCCCCGTTATTTGTCGGAGGAAGGACTGCCGGACTTCGACGTTGGATCCCGAAACCGCGCGGCTCCCAACCACGATATCGAAACCTTCTTCCAAAACCTTGAGCAGACCCATCGTTTCCTCGATTGGCGTTGAAAAATCGGCATCAGAAAAAAGAACAATTTCTCCCTGCGCGGCCTCCAGACCGGTTCGAACCGCTTTCCCTTTACCGTAATTTCTTTCATGCTTGAGAACGCAGAGCTCGGGATACTGCGATCTCATCTCTACCAATCTGGGGTAGGTTTGATCTTCACTTCCATCATCTATATATAGAACTTCAAACTGTCGAAAAGACTTTCTCAAGTATTCGAATACATGCGGCACGGCTGCGCTGAGCCGTTGTTCTTCATTGTAAGCAGGTACAATCAGTGTAAGCGACCGTTCCGCAAGCGCATTTTGCATAGTTTATGAAGGTAAAGTTTATATTCTTCTGCAGATCAACGAAAGTGAATCGCCGTGCACATTACGACGGCGGTGGCTTTAGGCGCTCCTCGATTCTTTGCTTCCGCTGCGGATCAACTTGCAGTAATGTTCGCACGTACGTGGATGGGGCGTACGCGGCATGGCGGCGGTAACGAAGGTCGTCTTTCTGAAATCGGGCATATTCGCTTTTCGCTTGTTCGATGCGTTTGGTTTCCAGCAGGATTTCCACAAGCAACAGCCTTGCCTGCAGAAACGCAGGCTCCATCTCGAGAGCTTGCCTGGCTTGTGATTCGGCAATGTCATATCTTTGCAACCTTGCCAAAAATGAGGCGAACTCCAACCGCAGGAAAACGTTGAATGGATTGTAATCCAGCGCATTCTGGTAAGAAGACACTGCTGTGGAATAGAGAGCCAGGGTACGGTCTTTTTCCAGCATAATACGTGAGACTCGTGCTTTGTACAGATAGAATTCATACTCCAGTGGATTAAGGGCGATCGCGTCATCCAGGAGGAGAGAAATCGCCATCCATTTCTTCTCATCGAACCTTGGGTTCGCATCTACGATAGTGCGGATGAAAGTGAAGCGATAGTAGGGCTGGTATGGATTATATCGAACAGCATTTGCAAGATGACGGTCCGCTTCTTTTGTGTCCGACGAATGAATCGCCAGTTGAAATTCCTGATCGGCTCGGAACGGAAGGTAAACGCCAAAAATGAATAGAGCAAAGAAGGCAACAGGGAGCAGGATACGGCCGGGCTTCTGAAGATTCACCACAGCAAGATGCTTTTCTGAATCCATTGTGGTTGCAAACACGATCAGAAACAAGAATAGAAATAGTATCGATGTGTTTTGCAGGGGCAGTGAGAAGAGACCGGTCACGGTCAGAATCAGCCACGCCTGTTTGAGATAGAAGAATCGATGCGAAAGGTTTCGCAAAAAAAAGGCCAGTCCGATCCACCCGAACAGAAACGCAAAGAATCCGAGAAATCCGGTTTCCGCCAGAATTTGCACGTACTGGTTGTCAGCGGTACGCGCTATTTTTCCGAATCTTCCAATATCCAAATCGGCTGGGAAGTTAAAGCGATTTGCAGAATATTCGAGCATACCCAATCCGACTCCTAAATAAGGGTCATCAACGAGGCCGCGAATAGAACTTTTCCAAATTTTCCAGCGGTAGTACTGAAGAGGATCTTCATACATCCGGAATCGGAGAGCGACCAGGCAGCCACTTACCAGCAACAGAACAACAAGAAGGGCCGAAACGAGTTTTCCAGGCTTTCTTTTGAAGAAAACGACAAACAACAGGCTTATGATTGCCAGAAGAATTCCACGGGAAAAGGAGACCCCCACGCTCAGGAGAAGAATGACCAGGAGCGTCCCCAGAACAGTTTTGCGGATTCGTTGGGCTTCCCGCTCAAAACAGTAAATGCCAAAACAAAGCAGTACCAGCGCGTAACATGCATAATCATTTGGATTCACGAACGATGCGCTGATGCGCATGATCCAATTCGTATTGTAGATCAATATTGCGGCGATCGTACTCGCCGCAGTAGCAAGGAAAATCCAGGAGATTGACGCATCGATTTTTTCCTTCTCATGATGGGCCTGAGTACAAACAAGAATGGCCCAGAGGCCGGCTGCGAAATAATCCCACAATTTTAAGACTGCAGCAAATTTATAAGAGCTAAGAACCGTGCTGATCACAAGGATAAGAAAAAACGGGAGAAACAGGAGTAAAAACCTTGGGACTACAAGTCGCGAATGGGAAAGCGCGGCGAAAGCAAGCGCGAATAGAACTATGGAGTGAATGAGAAATAGACCAAGAGATGTCTCGCCACCCTCAAAAAAAGGCAGCATTACCATTATGAGAATGAGGGGGAGTAGGGTGATTTTCTTAATAGTCGGCACTAGCGGTGCGTCCTGCTGCTATCGTTAACTACATTTTCACGATTTTTCTCCACTTTTGAAAGGTCTTTTGCAATTGCGATTGGGTCCTGGGCGGCGGGCTGGCAAGCTACTCGTAGGATTCCTAAGCGGTCTTTGTTGTCGTGTTCAACAGGCCTTCCTTTCCTTTTTTCTTCGTATACGCCGCCGAATCCATTCTTATTATCGAATCGTCTTTTCCAGCGGCACACCCTTTACTTCGTCTGTCCAGTATTTTGTTGCCGTTTCCTGGTTTGATGAGCCGGATTCAATCGCCGGAACAATCTTGGCATACTCAATCGACTAGCTAGGAGTGCAAACAAATATTCCGTCCGATATCATGATTTCAAGATCCCAGATTCGAAACGTAGAGGGAGTAACGCAGCCGTCGTAAGCTGGAGGACCATTTCTACCAAACGAAAGAATTGAGTAGGAGATGGGATCCGTTGAATACACCTCCATATCATTTTTCCATGCGTCCTGATCGTGCAACGCCGATACGGCATACGGCACGAGATCCGAATGCACAGTGGAAACCGTAATGCCGGTGGCAGTGATGGCCGGAGGAACGATTCCACGCTCTGCCATGTAAGCACTCAAACCCACTGCCCAGTTCCGCAATTCGGCCACTGTCGCCCGTTGCTGCGCTCGTTGTTTTGCATCCAGCAGATTCGGTAACGCGATCGCGGCGATAATGCCTATGATGGCAACAACAATCAGGAGTTCAAGGAGACTAAAACCGTTACTTCGAACCAGTACCCTATTGCTTTTGTTCCCCATCACTTTCCATTCCCCCTCAAAAAAAATAAGGTGGCCTTTGGGAGGCCACCTTGATTTTTTCAAGAAACTTTACTTCTGGCTCCCCTCTGGATATTCCGCGAACAATCCTTGAGAGAATAGAATATCATTGTTGAAGTCTGATGTGCTACCGACGTATGCGTTAGTGTCCACTTTGCCGTTCTTTCCGTAGCTCTCGATAGAGTACTTCTGAGGGCTGGTACTGGGCGAAGATACATAGTCAAATCCTCCCTGCCATGCATCAACTACCGGCAGCTTCGCAATGTATCTTGGCTCCATAAGACCCCGGATTATGGTTACGGAAGAACCACCCGCCGGGTAGATATTGTTGTCTACTGCGTATGATTCGACAGCCGTACCGATCGCGCGCATGTCTGCCATCGTTCTCTTTTGCTTACCACGCTGAATGGCATTCAGAAGGTTCGGAATGGCAATTGCTGCGATAATACCGATAATGGCTACCACGATCAATAACTCGATCAGGGTAAACCCTTTCTTTTTCAGGCTAATCTTCATCTTTCCTCCTTTGCAAGATTTCCTTCAGTGGGTTTCTTGCAAGATCGGTGCCATAAAATTGCGGGATTCCTGAAAGTTCAAGCCACTCAGGATCAATGACTTAGCCGTTCTTGAATCAGCGGATTTTGGCGGTACCATCAATAACTGTCACTTTGATAGTGACACTTTTTGGCGGAAGAAAGTTCGGACCAGAAATAATCCGCACGACTTTTTGCGGGATCTGATTCCGCGGTAATTTAGACGGATGTATTTTTGCTTCCAGGGGTGCGGCGCCAATCAACCAGAATTACCCGGATTCAGGTATTCTTCCAAGAGCGTCACGCCGGAAGAAATGAATACCGGGACAAATGATGTTTTGCAATTGTTAAATTGTCTCTGATTCAAGTGAGGTTTTGTTGCACGCCAGTCGTAAATTATCTATAATTTTTTCCCAGAAGTCACACGGATGCTAAAAATCAAATATCCGGCTGCAACTTTTCTTTCCATTTTTATACTTTCCACTTCTTTATCCTTCGCAGCAGATGTCAGCGACGAAGTAAAAGGACAGATCAAATACGGTGTTCGAGCTGCAATGGAAGATCACTGGGACGAAGCGATCTATCGATGGCGCAAAGCGCTGCAACTCGATCCAACGAATCTGATGGCACACAACAACCTGGCAGTAGCTTACGAACAGATGGGAGAATATGAATTGGCGCTGGAGGAATACCAGGTCGCTTACCGGTTAAATAGCGAAAACCAGAACGTCAAAAACAATCTGGATCGCTTCCGTGATTTTTACCGGAAATATCAGCGGCAGAAGCAGTAACCGGACTGCAGCAGAATGCTATAATCTTACATTCAAGGGATCTAGTCCATTCGTATGAAAAAACGTTTTAGCATACTGTTTCTGTTTCTTCTGAGCTTTCTTCTTTCCTACGATTGTCCGGCCGGAACTACGGAAGTTCAAATCATGGCGCCACTTCGTCCCAAGTATGTCGCAAAGGGTTATCGCAAAATTTATATCGCAGATTTTTATGTTACAGGTCAGCAGGATGTTGATAAGCAGGTCAACATCAATGTAAATAAGGAAATAAAAGAAACGCTAAAAGCGGAATTTGTGGATCGAAGTTCCTATGAAGTTGAAGAACTGAAGATCGAAATACCGGCGGATCGCAAACCAGAGGATGTTTTGCTGGATCCTACCTTCTGGATGTCGATAGATATCAAAGACCGGGATACGAGTTTGATTCTGGCAGGAATCGTCGAATTTTCGAATCACGAAAAAGGCGGTTTGGTGACGGAGAGGGTTACAAATCCGCGAACAGGCACACAAAGAATGATGACCTCTTCGCAGGATCGATTACAGCTGGTTCTTGGGTTCAATCTTTTGTTGATTGATTCCAAAAACGGAGAGAAACTTTTCGAAGAATCGTTTAAGGAAGAAGAAGTCTATGATGACATCAGCAACGTCAGTTTGCCGCTCTTCTACGATCTTTTTGAGAGGATTACTCCCAAGATTGTCGGGGTTCTGGTTCCCTACCGTGTGGCGGGGTCCCGCACCTTGTTAGAACCTTGAAAATGAGGTGAATCATGTTTCAGAAAATTTGTCTTGCCCTCCTCATCGTTTTGGTCACTTCCTCCGCGCAGGCTCAACTCGTTCCTTACTACGGAAAAAACAACGTTAAGTACGATACCTTCGACTGGAAGACATACAAAACGGCTCACTTCGAAATCTTTTTCTATCCTCAATCCGAGAAGCACCTTCAGCGTGTAGCCAGCATGGCCGAATCCGCTTACGACAAGATCAGCGCGGATTTACAGCACGATATCGAATTTAAGATTCCACTGATTTTTTTTAAAACGCAGAGTGAATTTGAGCAGGTGAATTATCTGCAAGTCAGCGAAGGCATCCTTGGTGTTGCTGAGCCTGTTTACAACAGGATGGCGTTCGCAATCGATCAGCCTTCTGATAAGTTGCAATTGCTCATCATGCATGAGCTAACTCACGTCTTCGAATTCTCTATGTTGTTCGGCGGCATGATTTCTCCGGTGCTTAAGCAGAGTCCTCCGCTCTGGGTCATGGAAGGTTTTGCTGAGTACACAACCGGTGTCTGGGATGCTGCGGATATGATGATTGTTCGCGACGCGGTCATGACTGAACGCTTGCCTTTCCTCAGCGTGAAAGAAGATTTGATTGCACCGGGCGGGGTAGAACTGGGCCGTGCACCTTACACCGTAGGACATGCGGCATTCCAATTTATGAGGGATAAGTATGGAGATGCAGCCGTTCGCCAGTTCTGGTTTTACTTGAAAAAGGCCACGCTGCTCGGAACGGAAGATGTCATTTATTCCGCGCTCGGTGTAAAGGAAGAAACCTTCAACGAACAGTTCGCAGAATACCTGCGGCAACTCTTCAAAGACTACAGAGATCGTCAATCTCCGGTCGATTACGGTAAAGAAGTGGGCGTTCCCCCCAAGTACCAGCAGGTTTTTTCACAAACTCCTTCGCCGGACGGAAAGGAATTCCTCGTGATGACCGCGAATCGTGAGGATTATGAATTCGATATTCTCAAGATTGATGCAACCGGCAAAGTTCTTGATAACTTAACAGGTGGATTCAGCAACAGCTACGACTATCTGACAACGGACTCCTATTCTTTTGAAGGGCGAAATCTGAGCTGGAGCGCCAACGGGCAGCGGATTGCATTTTTTGCTCGAACGGGGAAAAGGCGTTCTCTCATTGTGTTGGATGCGCAACGCGGTAATCGGCTAAAAAAGATCAAACTAAAAATTGATAATGCCGGTTCTCCTGCGCTTTCACCCGATGGCAAGAGCGTTTTGATAACCGGATTACTCAACGGCCAGCCGGATCTGTATGAAATCGATGTGGATACGGAATCCATAAAGAACTTAACCGACAATATTCTTTACGAAAAGACTCCGATGTGGTCGCCGGATGGAAAATGGATTTTCTACACATCCCGTATTCGTTCGCGCGATCAGATCATGAAGATGGATGTTTCGAACCCATCGAACGTCGAACAGTTAACGTTTAGCGAATATGATTCCGTAAGTCCTTATTATGATCAGGCAACAGACAGCCTTTTCTATTCCGCCGACAAGAACGGAGTTTTCAATCTTTACCGACTGGATCTCAAATCCGGAGACAAGATTCAATACACCGATGTCATTGGTGGAAATTTCAGTCCGGTAACGCTGCAAATTGACGGAAAGAGCCGAATTGCATTTACCTCCTTTTTTAAGGGTCAGTACCGTTTCTTCCTGATGGATTTGCCGACGCCCGTTGCAATGATTCCAAAAGACACTGAGACGAGTGAAGGCGACACCAAGACAACTTCGCAGCAGCTTGCCGCTAGCTTTGGAATCAAAGATGCTCAGGGAAACGCATCCACCGATTCTGATTTTCGTCCGACGAAACAACTGGCTATCGATCAAGGAAAAATTGCGGATAAGAAGTTCCGTGTTTTGATTGCCGGCCGGCCAAGTGTCATCACCGGAGTTTCAGGGGATTCGTTCGCCGTCGCGTCGGGTATAGTGCTGCAAGACATTCTTGGTGATCAGGAATTCCGCTTTTTTATCAGCAGGATTCGCGGGTTTCAATCGTACAACGTTGGTTATTTGGATCTGCGCCACCGCTATCAGTATCTG
>Ga0210094_1000082_pt1 | contig 14237 bp, 12 predicted proteins | sample Browns_TuleA_D2_FD_184854 | JGI IMG/M metagenome (GOLD analysis project Ga0210094, IMG submission 184854) | Wetland microbial communities from San Francisco Bay, California, USA, that impact long-term carbon sequestration - Browns_TuleA_D2 (SPAdes) | ecosystem: Environmental > Aquatic > Marine >... | reverse complement strand
GAAAAGCAAGCGGAGCCTGTGACAGAGCCCGTCAGTGCAAAATTACCGGAGCCTGCACAAGAGGCCATCCCGGCTACTGAAATTCATGATGTCCAGATCAATCCGGTCGGATCTAATAAAGTTGATGTCGTTCTTATCGGCGATGGCGCTATGAATTACGATGTCTTTGAACTTACGAATCCGGAACGGCTCGTTATCGATGTGAAATCGGTAAGCGTTGGCGCAGGACTCGCAAGTCGTCAGGCAAGTGGACAACAGATACTTTCCAAAGTGCGCGTTGCTCAATATCAAACGGCCCCCCGCGTTGTTCGTGCAGTCATTGATCTGAATAAGAAGGTCCCTTATTCGGTAACCCAGGAAGGTCCCCAGCTTAGAATTCATCTTGGCGATAGCGATGTACCTCAGGCCAAATCGAACAGGAATACAAGCCAGTCGGAATACGAGACCGAAACACCGGCAGTTGCTGAACCGGTACCTTCACAGCCGGAACCGGTAAAGATGGAAGAGCCGAAAATTGCTCAGGTTGCCGAACCGAAACCGGCCAACAATGAAGAATTCTTCTCGTTCCAACCGGATACGACCCTGTTTGCTCAGGACACTGGATCGGCGCCGGCCAAGGCTGCGGCTGAATCGACCGGGCAGTACGGTGTTGGCGCACTGCAAGAAAAAACGGTCAGCGCAGCAGCGCAGAAGCAGTACACCGGTGAGCCTTTCTCGTTCGATTTCAAAGACATCGATATCAAGGATCTCTTCCGATTTATCGCCGACATCTCGGGTTTGAACGTTATTTTGGATCCTTCTGTTCGCGGTTCCGTTACGTTAAAACTCACGGAAGTTCCCTGGGATCAGGCTCTTGATTTGATTACAAAAAACCAGGGCCTTGGCTACACAATCGAAGGAAACGTCATCCGTATTGCGCCGCTGTCCAAGATTGAAGCTGAAGAAAGGCAGCGACGTCTGGTGGAAGAACAGCAATTTCTTAGTGCTCCTCTCGTTACCAAGATCCGTCCGCTGAGTTATGCGAAGGCGCAGGAAATCGACGTAATCGTTAAGAAACTGCTTACGAAGAAAGGTAGCAGCATTATTGATCGTCGCACGAACACTTTGATCATCACGGATATCGATACCAACATCGAATCTGTGATGAACTTAATGGACACCCTGGATTCCAGGACAACCCAGGTTGTGATTGAGACCAGGATCGTGGAAACCTCGAAAAATTTTGCCCAGGCATTCGGAATTCAGTGGGGATTCCGCGGTATCGTGGACCCCGCCTACGGAAACAATACCACTCTGCAATTCCCCAATAACGTTCTGGTGACGGGGAATGCTTTGAAATCCACAACTGGTATTTCAGGAAATCCACTGGGTGGATATGCCGTTAACCTTCCAACAAGCCAGGCGCCTAACTCGGCAGTCCTGCTCTCTGCGGGAAATATTCTGGATACTTTCCGGTTGGATCTGGCTTTGATGGCTCTGGAGAATTCCGGGCAGGGACGGATACTTTCAAGTCCGAAAGTTGCAACGCAAAACAATACAAGGGCTGAGATCGTTCAAGGTACACAAATCCCAGTTCAAACAATAGCGAACAACACTGTAACAACCACTTACGTCCAGGCATCCTTAAGGATGTCGGTGTTGCCCCAGATTACCGCTGAGGGCACAGTCATCCTGGAAGTGGAAGTAGAAAACAACAGGCCGAACGTTTCGATTCTTGGCGTAGGCGGAACACCCGCGATCGATACAGAAAGCGCTAGAACGACGCTGCTGGTAGATGATGGTGGAACGACCGTCATTGGCGGTATCTTCACCGCAAGCGAAAGTTATCAGCAGGGTAGAACTCCCGTTTTGCATCGTATCCCCCTCCTGGGCTGGCTGTTCAAGAATACAAACGTGACCCGGGAAAATCGTGAGCTTTTGATTTTCTTAACTCCTAGGATCATCCGTTAGTAGGGAAGGAGGAAAGGAGTATGAAGATGAAAAATGTAAATTTTAAGCCGGCGTTCTTGTTACTCTTGGCTCTTGCTCTGGTGACCTATGTTGCCTGTACATCTGTTGAAGACAACAGCAGGTCCGCTTCTTTGCTGACAATCAGCAGTGTTTCGGGCGAGCCCGGTAGTCCGGGTGAGCAATCTGGGACACCTCTTCTATCGGATGTGTGCGACAATCCGAATGATGCATCCCAGGACCCGGACACATGTACGGTGTTTAATGACAATGCAAGTGTCACTTTCGTCAATGACTTTCTTATGGTCGGGCCGGGAACGGGTCAGGGCACGAGTTATTTGAATGACATACTCGTTACGCAATACCGTGTTGACTATGTTCGTTCCAACGGCCGGAACACTCCGGGCGTGGATGTACCGTTCGGTATCGATGGGACCATGAACATCCGCGTTGGGGTAAATGGCAATGCAACCGCCAGTGTTCTGGTGGTACGTCACACAGCGAAGCAGGAACCTCCGTTGTCCGAAATCACTACCGGTGAAGGTGAAAGAGTGATAACCGCGAATGCTCAATTGCGTTTCTTCGGTCATGATATTGCCGGCCGCGCGGTATCAGCAACGGGATTCTTAGAGATCCATTGGGCCAATTACGGCGAAGGTCAGTAATTATGCCGCGTAAAAGATTGTCAGAAATCATGAATCGGCGGACTTTCGGTTTAAGCCTTTTCGGTTTTTCTGGGAGGGAATGATGTTAAACAAATTAAGAGCAGGGACACCCTACATTGCATTGGCGTTCATGGCCGTAGCAGTTTTGCTGATTGCAAGCTGTAAAACGGACCAGGTTACAGTTCCGTCACTAACAGGACCGAGCGGTGCTCGTCTGTTCTTGACGATGGAAGCCGCTCCTGATTCAGTTCTAATCAGGTCGCGGAACCAGACCAGGCCAATATCACGAATTACTGTTCAATTGAAAGATCAGCTTGGGCATGCGGTACCGAATGAAACGATCAAGTTTCGCATCATCAATGCTGAAGGATCGGATGTGAGTATCGGCGCATTGGATGCAGGAACTCGCACGACCGATTCGGGCGGTTATGCTCGTGTTACATACACAGCTCCCTCCACAGACGAACAGCCGGTTCCCGTTAGCATTTACATTTTTGCAGTTATGACAAATCCTGCCTATACATTTGAAGTTACGGCGAGGCAGAAGCTTGATTTGGAATTGGCAAAACCGTTTGATTGCGTAGGCGGACCTGGTTCGCCGGTTCCTTCGTTTACAGCCAATCCTACACCTCCCCTCCTCAATCAGTTAACCTGTTTTGACGCTCAGGGAACAACTGACAATGGATCGATCATATCCTTCACATGGACCTTTGGCGATGGCGGTACGGCTTCAGGCTCAATTGCCTGCCATACGTTCAGACGCTCGGGATCGATACCCGTTACATTAACTGTCGTGGATGGCGATCACAATTGTGTCAGCCTGACCCAGTTCTTCGATGTCGGAAAGGGCGGAACCCCCTCCTGTACATTTACAGCCAGCCCCAACCCGGTCAGCACGGATACCACGATTAACTTCGACGCCGCAGCAAGCATCGATTCCGATGGTACGATCGTTTCGTACAAGTGGGATTTTGGTGATGCAAAGACAGGTAGCGGCGTAAAGACCACACACTCCTACTCCGTCACGGGAGGCTTTACTGTAACCTTGACCGTTACGGATAACGCGGGCAACGTAGCAACTTGTAACCAGACCGTTACTGTCGGTACTGGTTTACCTAGCTGCTCGTTTACAATTGCGCCAAACCCGGCCGACGTTGACGAGACCGTTGTCTTCGATGGTTCTGCCAGCAAGGACCCGGACGGCGGTGTACTCAGCTTTGCCTGGGATTTTGATAATGACGGTCAGTTTAATGACGCTACTGGCGCTGTCGCCACCACGTCATTCAGTAGTCCGGGCACAAAGCTGATTAACTTGCAGGTAACCGATGCTGAAAACAATGATGTTGTCTGCACGAAGTCACTGGATATTGGAAACCGTAGCCCGGTCTGCGAAAGCTTTACCGCTGATGCAACCAACGTCATACCAGGAACAACGGTTAACTATACCGTTGTTGCTTCCGATCCTGATGCGGATCCTCTTTCGGTAAAATTTACAACAACCGGCGGAAATCCAGGCGGTGTTGTCGATAGCACAGTTCCGTTTACCCATTCGTCCGTGTACAACAACATAGGAACCTTCACCGCTACTGCGGTTGTAAGTGACGGGCAAGGTGGAACAGATATCTGCACGCCAATTACGATAACCGTTGGAAACACAGCTCCTGTCTGCGAAAGCTTCACGGCTACAAGCACAAGCATTACCGTGGGTGGATCGATAGACTTTGCCGTGACCGGATCAGACCCTGACGGGAACCCGATAACGGTTCAATTCGTAACCACTGGTGGAAACCCTGGCGGTTCTGTCGATTCGACAGCTCCGTTCCAGCAACTCGGTACGGTGTACAACACTGCCGGTAGTTTCACAGCGGCCGCTACCGTGAAGGACAGTCTGAACGCGACAACTAACTGTCCGGATATCCCGATTATCGTTAATGCGGTTGTGCCGGTCGTCACGGTCGATCCGGCTTCGGCTCCGGAAGGTAATGCAGGCACTTCGTTGATGGGCTTTACTGTTCATCTGTCAACTGCGACAACCGTTCCAGTTACCGTGAATTACAAGACAGTGGATGGGACAGCAGTAGCCCCTGGAGATTATGTTGCCGTCGCGAGCGCCAACATTATCATCCCAGCCGGAAGTACATCAGGTACCATCAACGTTACGATTAACGGAGACGTGACTCTTGAGTCGGATGAAACCTTCCAGGTTCAAGTCACGAGCATTACGAATGGCACAGGTCTTCCGATTGCTGCTGACGGTACGATATTAAATGATGACTAGAGACTAAGAAGGCATTAAGATAGAGGGGGCCAGATTGGCCCCCTCTTTTATTTTGTATATGAAGCTACATCGTTTTTGGTTTGTACCGGTACTGTTTACGTTGATACTGACTGTTTGCAGGCAGGTTGATTTCACTGCGACACCCGGATCGGAGATACGGCTTACGGCGCAGCCGTTAAGCATCAATCTGGGTACGACATCGAATCTCACTGTTAGTGGAACACGCGAGAGTGGGGCTCCGCTTCCGGATGGCACCGTGATCCGGTTTGTTGTGAATGACAACCTGGGCTCCGTTACTCCTAACCCGGTTGAAACAACAAACGGTATCGCGACGGCTACATTCATCGCCGGACAGCGTTCCGGCACTGCCGGAATTACAGCATTATCCGGATCCATCACTTCGGCCGAAGTCAGCGTCGTAATTGGAGAGGCACGCGTATCCCGTTTGATCCTCACTGCTGATCCTGCCGCTCTGCCGCCGGAAGGTGGAAAGGTACAGTTGCGCGCCTACGTTCGTGATGATCAGGGAAATGCTGTTTCGGGCATTCAGGTCTTCTTCGGCACATCGAGTGGAACGCTTTCTTCGCATGGTGTGCCTGTGCTGACAAATGGATCAGGAATTGCAAAAGACACCCTGAAAACGCAGGGAAATGCGACGGTAACCGCCACTGCAGGCGGCATAAATTCCAGCCTGGACATTCCTCTTGGGTCACAAACCGCGCCAACATGCAGTTCTGTTGTTTCTCCGACCTCCGCAGCCGTCCATCAGGACATTTCGTTTGCCGACAGCAGCGATGATCCGGACAGCTCGCTCCGCAAATCATCCTGGGATTTCGGCGACGGCAGAACGGCTTCGGGCTTTGTTGTCACACACTCCTACTCTTCCTCCGGCACATTCCTGGTGCTGCATACGATTACGGACTCACAAGGTTTAAGCGACACTTGTACCCCAACGGCTGTGGATGTTCAAGAAGGACAACCACCTGTTTGCTCTTTTGCGGTGGCCCCAACCGGTGACGTGAATGTAGGCCAGCAGGTTTCTTTTGCTGATACCAGCACGGATCCGGATGGCTCCATCAGTGGGTCAGGTTGGGATTTTGGGGATGGCAAGACCGCAAGTGGATTTTCCGTCACACATACCTACACGTCTGAAGGTAGTTTCATCGTCCGTCATACAGCCACGGACGACCAGGGAATCAGCGCAAGTTGTACGCAAACGATCAATGTTGTTTTCGCTGGAACTCCTCCCATTTGCAGCTTCACCTTTAGCGTTCCTACCGCCTCATTTACAGCCGGCTTTGACGGCACGGGCAGCACCGACACCGATGAAAACGGTAACTCCATTACCATATGGGATTGGAGTTTCGGTGACAGTGCTTCAGGTTCCGGGTCACAAATCAATCATACGTACCAGGTTTCGGGCAGTTTTAACGTGATCCTGACTGTCACAGATGACGAAGGTGACACGGCAACCTGCAACAAGACAGTCGTGGTTCCAGGACCGTAGAAAGTGGCTTTTCTTGTAGCGCACCATTTATGCCGCCCTGCTTTCCAGCCCGATGAATCGCGCCCCTACCCGTTTGCGTCGTAAAGGGCTTTCAAAGTATACTTTTTAGGAGTGTTGCCCCCTTGGCAGGGCTTCTTATACCATTTATGTCACAAACCATCGAAAAGCTTCAGAAGAAGCTGAATAAAGATCCCGGCTCCCTGATTTTTTCCCAATTAGCGGAAGAGCATCGCAAAGAGGGAAATCTGCAGGAGGCCGAAACAATATTGAAGCAAGGTTTGTCACGCCATCCGAATTACTGGTCAGCGCGCGTGACACTGGCACGAATTTACCATCACCACGGAGACATTGAATCTGCGCGGTCGGAGCTGGAAAGGGTGGTTCATGCGGTTCCGGATCACCTGCTGGCGAATAGACTCCTCGGGGAGCTTTATCTTGCCGGGAACCTGGATCAAGACGCACTGAAATGTTTTCGGGTGGTTCAAATGTTGAGTCCAATGGACCACGAAGTCGCTTCGCATGTAAAGCGCCTGGAGACAGAAAACGCCCCGGTGGCAGTACCGACGCGAGAGTCAGAGCCTTCAACCGTCGTATTTCCAGAACCTGCGTCACCCCAGTCCGTGACAGCCGAGAGCCTGCCTGAAACGTCCGCGCCTACGGTTCAGATGAGGGCCCCGGACTTCCTCGAAAAAACGGACGGCATAGCCAGAACTTTATCCGTAGAAATGCCGGAACCAGAATCTGAAACACAAGCTCCAGTCCAAACAGTGGATTTAAGCGAGAAACTGGTTCCAACTGAAATCATTGTTGTCCCTCAAACTTCGGAGCTGGAGCAGGAAGGGGAAACAGACGATGAGGAACTCATCGTTGAATCCGCAGAACCCATCATCGAAGATTCGGTTCCGGCTCCCACATCGGACGGCGTTGACGATCTTGCCACCATAGCGGGTTTATTGCTGTCGCAGGAAGAAGAGACAGGGATGGAATCCGATTTCCAGGAATTGGAGCCGGAACTGGCAAGTTCGCCTTTTGAACCGGAACGGATTGCAACTCAAGATCCTGCGCACGATCGTACGCAACCCATCGCAGGTTCCGAAGAGGAGGATGATGCCGATGAGCTAACTACGGAAACCCTCGCTGAGCTTTATTTGAATCAAGGGTTGGTTGACAAGGCTGTTAAGGTATATCAGAAGCTTTTGCTGAATGATCCTGGGAATGCGCAGATCCTTCAACGCCTACGTGAACTGAATCCGGATGATGGGGCGTTGCCATTCGAAGCAGAGCGGGAGCAGCCTGAACGCGAGGTCCTGGTCGCACAGGCAGAAGTGCCCGGGCAAAGGGAGTCGTTGATTGGAAACGCGGCCCCGCGCCTTGCTGAAGAACGACGACGTAAAATCAATACACTCGAAACCTGGCTTACGACCATCCGTCGCGAGCGAGACTGAGACCAGGAAGGAATTCTTATGTTTCTAGAAACGCTCAAAGAAATTGCAAACCGGTTGGGGGATATTCATTGTGTCTTGTTGATGGGTATGGACGGCCTTCCCGTTGAACAAGTGATCCATGATGAATCCTTCAACACAGAAGCCCTGACAGCGGAATTCACGACTGTCGTGAAGGTCACGAATGCATCCATTCGCGAAGTCGAGGCCGGTGCTGTGGAGGAAATCCTGATACTTTCAGAAAAGATGATCCTTCTCACAAAAACCATCACAAGTGATTATTTTCTTCTGCTGATTCTTCCAGCGGACGGCAACCTTGGGCGGGCGCGATTTGAGCTGAAAAAAGCAAAATACATGCTGGAAAAGGAATTTGTCTAATGTCGGATGAACCTGTTGATTTGAATCTGGTAAAAGAACTGATTCGTCTATTGCGTGAAGGAAATGTAACCGAATTTGAATTTCGCAAAGCTGATTACCGCCTGCGTATCCGTCAGGGAATCCCTGTGGAGGAAATTCCTGTTCGCTCCCCAGCCGCTTCTCAGAACGGAGAAGATCATCCGGCTGCCGAACCGGCGGGCAGCACAACCGAGTCCGTTGCTGCGCCGGTCGATATTGATGTTCACGAAGTACGTTCACCTATCGTTGGAACTTTTTACCGATCTTCCAGTCCCGGATCATCGGCTTTTGTTGATGTCGGGGATCGAATCCGAAAGAATCAGGTGCTCTGTATTGTGGAAGCCATGAAAATCATGAATGAAATTGAATCGGACGTGGAAGGAGAAGTTCATTCGATTCATGTAGCGAATGGCCAACCCGTTGAATTCGGCGAGCTCCTCTTCAGCATCAAGCCGTTATGATTTCAACACAGTGGCCACAAAGCACACAGAGAATAAAGCTCAACCTTATTCTCCGTGACCTCTGTGTTCTCTGTGTTGAAGAAAGATATGTTTGAAAAGATTCTAATAGCAAATCGCGGCGAAATCGCACTTCGAATTATTCTGACGTGCAAAGAACTGGGGATTCGTACAGTTGCAGTATATTCGGAGGCGGACCGCAATTCATTGCATGTGCGTTTTGCGGATGAAGATGTTTGTATTGGCCCTCCTGAAAGTACGGGAAGTTACTTAAACATTCCAAATATTATTTCAGCGGCTGAAATAACCGGCGCAGATGCGGTTCACCCGGGATACGGATTTCTTTCTGAAAACGCCAATTTTGCGGAGATCTGCGAAACTTGCAACTTGAAATTCATAGGCCCGCGCCCGAACGCACTCCGTTTGATGGGTGATAAATCTGAAGCGCGCCGTATAGCGCGAGAAGCTGGGGTTCCAATTATTCCCGGCTCTGATGGAGTTTTGACTTCGGAAGATCATGGATTGCAGGTGGCGGAAGACCTTGGATTCCCCGTGATTCTCAAAGCTGTTGCCGGTGGCGGAGGCCGCGGGATGCGGGTGGTGGAAAATTCTTCCGAGTTATCCACCGCGTTTCGAATGGCACAGAGAGAGGCAGCCGGCGCCTTCGGCGTCCCGGAACTATATCTGGAAAAATATCTGGATCGCCCCAGACACATTGAATTTCAAATTCTTGCGGACGAACATGGGAATCTTGTCCATCTCGGCGAGCGTGAATGTTCCATCCAACGCAGGCATCAAAAAATCATTGAAGAATCTCCTTCTACTCGTCTGGATGAGGATCTCCGAACTAGAATGGGTGAGGCTGCATTGCGTGTGGCCAGGGCCGTTGACTATGTGAATGCCGGCACGATCGAATTTCTGGTGGATAGCTCAGGCAAATTTTATTTCCTTGAAATGAACACACGAATTCAGGTCGAACATCCTGTTACGGAAATGGTTACCGGTCTGGATTTGTTGTACTTGCAAATTCGTGTTGCCGGCGGGCGCGAGCTTCCGTTTCGACAGGAAGACGTTCTGTTTCGCGGTCACGCAATTGAGTGCCGCATCAATGCAGAAGATGCCGTTACCTTTCAGCCCTGTCCCGGTAAAATTACCGCTTTCCACGTTCCCGGCGGCCCGGGCGTTCGCGTGGATACCGCGGCGTACGCGGAAGGCGTGATCCCACGGTACTACGACTCGATGATTGCCAAAGTGATCGTTCATGCGCCTCACCGGAAAGCTGCCGTGTCGCGAATGAAACGAGCCCTGGACATGATGATCGTTGAAGGAATCAAAACAAATCTATCGTTGCACAAGAAGGTTCTCGATGATGAAGACTTCATACGCGGCAATATCGATACGGGATTTATGAAACGCTACGATCCCAAAGAGCGTCGCACACTCATTTTCTCCGAACCGGCCGGGGTGAGCCGGGTGCTCTAGCTCGTAGATCAACGTTCAAAGATCAAGGCTCAAAGTTAGGCCCCCGAAAGTAGACACCCTTGTCCTTGAGCCTTGATCCTTGAACTACAGCGCATTACCGCCTTCTCCATTTCTTTACCCGATTCTGGATTACTCGTTTTCTACTAATCTATTCGTAGATGCCCAGGACTTGATCCGTGCCGGTGCGAGAATTCTTCAGGTTCGCGTGAAGAATGAAACGAAAAGGAGAATTTACGAAATCACATCTGAAATTGCCGCACTTTGCGCCGAATCCAACGTTTCCTGCATCCTGAATGATTGCGTGGATATTGCCCTGATCACAGGTGTTACCGGCGTTCATCTTGGCCAGATGGATTTCCCGGTGAACGAAGCGAGGAACCTGCTTCAGAGAAAAGTGATTGGATTTTCTACGCATAGCAGAGAGCAGTTTGCGGCCGCCGGCGATCAGCCGGTGGACTACGTCGCAATAGGACCCGTTTTTCAAACAAAATCAAAGATCAACGCGGGGAAGCCCCTGGGGCTCTCGGTTCTGAGATCTATCGTGAGAGAAAAAAAGAAGCCGGTAGTGGCGATCGGGGGCATTGGTAACGATCATATTGCGCACTTGATCGATTCCGGCATCGATGGAATTGCCCTGATTTCCGCCCTGTACCGGGATGGAAGGCTTTACGAGAATGCTTGCAGGATGATGGAGAAAATTCGTGAAAAAGTTTGATAATCCTGTTCCCGTAAAACTTGTTTGCGGATTGCTGTACAGGGAAGAAGAATGGTGCGATCAGGGGATCGTAGCACTGCAAAAGGAATTCGGAGAGATCGATTTTCATTCCCGCTCCCTTGAATTCCATTTTACAAACTATTATTTCCGGGAAATGGGGGAGCCCCTTTTCAGGAGGTTCATCAGTTTCCAGAGACTTATCGACCCTTCGCAGCTCGCGGATGTCAAGGTCTGGACCAACGCGCTCGAGGAAAAATTCGCCCGACTATCAGGCAAACAGAGGGGGCTAAATATTGATCCCGGATACATCAATTTGACTGCGTTTATACTGGCTACTTCCAAGAACTATGCTCATCGCATTTACCTCGGGAAAGGAGTTTTTGCTCAACAGGAATTACTCTTTGGCCGGAAGAGGATTCAGACACTTGACTGGACTTATCCGGACTACCGGTCGTATGAATATCAGGAGATTCTGAAGAAAATCCGCGACCTTTATGCGTCTCAAATCAAGGTTGAGCGAGAGTCTGGAAAACAGGGCTGATGGAACTTGAAAACGGAACGGAACTTTTTGGGAGCGATTGTGTCTAATCTGCTTGAAATCCTCCGGAAAAAGGCATATTGACAATTGATGAGTCTCGAGTATAAATATACAGCAGGTTTTTCGTTGTCCTCGCCAGGGACGGCCGGGCCAAAAGACGTGAATCCCCTTACTTGTGGCTCAAGTTTTACTCTTGGTCAGAGTGGCGAGGGGGAGTTGCCTTCAAGGAAGGAGTTTTTATGAATCGAAGAAATTTTGTAGTGGTATTTTTTGTCCTAGCACTCTCCGTTTCGCTCATTTCCTGTAATCAATTACAGGCAAAAATGGAAGTGAAGAAGGGGAATGAATTTTACAAAGCCAGAAAGTACGAAGAAGCGATTCAGCATTACAAAGCCGCGCTGGATAAAGATCCTGACCTTTCCACCGTTTATCTCAATCTGGGCCTGAGTTACATGGCGCTGTACGTCCCCGGTTCAACCCACCCAAAGGATCTGGATTTCGTGGAAAAAGCGGTTGCCGCATTTAAGGAATATCAAAAGCTAAATCCGGACGACCCTAAAGTGAACGAATATTTGATCAACATGTACCTGAACGCAGACCGAAAGGAAGACGCGATCAAGTATTTCGAAGAGCAACTTACAAGAGACAATACCAACACCGCCTTCATGCAAAAACTCGCTTTTCTTTATGCGCAGTCGGGAAAATTTGACGAGGCATTGAGATGGTATGAACGCCGCGCCGCCGTGGAACCGAACAACGCGGAAGCCTATTATATTATTGGAGTGATCTGCTGGGAGAAATCCTATAAATTTGCTGATCTTTCCCCGGAGGATCGGGACCGCATCATTAAATCCGGTACTACTGCGCTTGAAAAAGCAATCAAGCTCAATCCGAAATATTCTGACGCCTACCTCTACATGAACCTGATATATCGCGAGAAAGCCAAGCAAATATCTACGGATGCGAACGCTGTCCCGGATGATCGTGTGGACGAATACAACGCGTTACTGGAAAAGGCCAAGGAATTTCAGCAAAAGGCGATCGATCTGCGAAATGCAGCAGCAGCAACGCCCTCGTAATGGAGGTTTTTTATGTGGGAACAAACTCTTATTGAGTCGAGAGGAACGAGCGAAGGAAAGCGTAAGTGGCTTACGGTTCCGGTTTCGATGCTCATCCATGGCCTTGTCATCTTTATTATTGTCGGTGCATCATACTGGTTTGTCGAGGCCGTTGAGCCGCCTCCCATACCCGTAACCCTCTTCTCGGCCCCACCGCCGCCTCCTCCTCCGCCTCCCGCAGCTCCAAAAAAGAAGGCGGAAGTAAAAAAGGAAGAAATCAAACCCGTCGAATCCACCAAAGAATATCAACCTGTTGACATTCCGCAGGATTTACCAAAACCCGAAGATGTCCCTGATGAAGATTCCGGGGTTGAAGGCGGTGTGGAAGGCGGTGTGGAGGGTGGCGTGGAAGGTGGTGTTCCAGGCGGCGTTCTTGGCGGAGTGCCGGGCGGTGTGATTGGCGGAACACCGGGCGGCGATGAAGTTCCCATGCGGATTACCGCAGAAGTAAAACAACCTGTACTCATCAAAAAAGTAGAACCACCTTATCCGGAAATTGCTCGCAAGGCCAGAATCCAGGGTATTGTCATTCTGGAAGCTGTCATTACGAAAACAGGCAGCGTTGAGGAAGTGAAAGTATTACGTGCTTTGCATCCAATCCTCGATCAGGCGGCGGTAAATGCCGTGAAGCAGTGGAAATATCAGCCTGCAACATTGAATGGTCGTCCTGTTAAGGTATACTTTACGGTGACTGTAAACTTTACACTTCGATAAGTTTCGTTCTAGGAGGAACTAGTTATGGAATTTGGACTGGTACACTTGGTAACCCAAATGTCCTGGCTTGCCCTGGGGGTCGCATTGGTCCTGGCGGTGATGTCCATATATTCTATCGGACTCATGATTGAGCGATATCTGAGCTTTAACGCGGCGAAGAAACAATCTCTCCGGTTCGCGACACAGGCAACCCAACTCTTGAAGCAGAATAAGTTGAAAGAGGTAATTGCTCTTTCCAAGAATTACAAGAAAAGTCACCTGGCGAAGGTTGTTTCGGCAGGCCTTTACGAATTTACTTATGAAACCGAAAACCCGGGCACGGCTGCAGGCTTTGACGTTGTTGACGCGGCAAAACGCGCGATCGAGCGGGAAGCGACTATGACTGCTGCCGAGTTTAAGCGCGGCCTTGGCGGTCTGGCAACCATTGGAACAACAGCACCATTCATTGGTTTGTTCGGCACAGTTGTTGGAATCATCAATGCATTCCGCGGCATGGCTATGACAGGTTCAGGCGGTTTAGGCGCAGTTTCTGCCGGTATCGCGGAAGCGCTCGTAACCACAGCTTTCGGTCTGTTTGTGGCGATCCCTGCCGTGTGGATGTACAACTATTTCATGAATCGAATCGAACGGTTCAATATTGAAATGAGTAATTCTTCCAACGAGTTGCTGGATTACTTTATTAAGCAACGTGGAGGAGTCAATGCAAGTAGGGTCCGGTAACGTACCAGAAGTAAAATCTGATATCAACGTAACCCCTCTCGTAGACGTCGTGCTTGTTCTTTTGATCATTTTTATGGTTGTTACGCCGATGCTCCAGAAAGGCGTGAACGTCATGCTTCCGCTAACAACAAATCCGGATAAGAAACCTGATAATGAAAATCAGTTGATTGTCTCCGTTAAATCGGATTCCACAATCTATATTGATCAGAACTGGGTTCCGAAAACCGAATTTGTGGACCAGATGAAAGAAATGTATC
>Ga0210094_1000081_pt1 | contig 14373 bp, 9 predicted proteins | sample Browns_TuleA_D2_FD_184854 | JGI IMG/M metagenome (GOLD analysis project Ga0210094, IMG submission 184854) | Wetland microbial communities from San Francisco Bay, California, USA, that impact long-term carbon sequestration - Browns_TuleA_D2 (SPAdes) | ecosystem: Environmental > Aquatic > Marine >... | reverse complement strand
GGCTATTCGTAATGAAGGGCAAGAATCGGATCCTGTTTTGCAGCTTTACGCGCGGGAAAGATTCCAAAGAATAATCCGATCGATGAGGAAACGATAACCGCTGCCAGCACCGCGCCAGGAGAAACTCTTGCTGGAAGGGGCGACACTGCCTTCACGAGAGCTGCAACCATTGCTCCCACACCGATTCCGAGTACGCCTCCGATTAAGCAAAGGAGTACGGCTTCTATCAAGAATTGCAACAGGATGTCCCCGCTACTTGCGCCGAGAGCTTTTCGCAATCCGATTTCGCGCGTGCGTTCCTTCACCGAAACCAGCATGATGTTCATGACTCCAACACCACCGACCATCAAACCGATCGAAGAAATTACAATCATCACCAGATAGATCGCGCCCGTGATCTGATTGTAGGTTTTAATAAGATTGTCCGGCGTCATGACGGCAAAATCATTTGGCTTATCTGCTTTCAACCCCCGCCGCCTTCTCAAGACGGCAGTCCCTTGATCGACGGCTGCAGAAACCAGGTTTGCGGCCTTTGGAATCGTTGCGATATGTAACCCGTTCTTTCGATACGTTTCTGGAAACAGCTTTACAAACGTTGTGAAGGGAATCACTACATAATTGTCGTTCGATCCTCCCATAAAACTGCTGCCTTTCTTCTGAAACTTGCCGATGACCTGGAACTTGTATCCGTTGGCGATAATGATTTTTCCGATGGGATCTACACCGCCGGGAAACAGCGAATTTGCCACCTCGTCGCCAATCACGACAACAAACGTCGCATGTTGAATGTCCGCTTCTGTAAGAAAACGACCCGATTCGACAAACAGATTGTTGCATTCATCGAAGGTGGGCTCTGCGCCGCCGAAAGAGAGCCCGGTCGTTTTCTCATTCTTGTACTTTAGAGTTACGTTCCAGTGGTAGACTTCCGCCGAAACGGATTCAATTGCCGGACAAAACTGCCGGATTGCCACTGCGTCTTCGTAGTAAAGCGGCTTTCGCATTCTCTCTTCAGCAGAGGGACGCCCGAATTGTACAGGCTCTTCCGACTGAAACTGAACAAGATGTGGCCCCATGGATTGCAGCCGGTCAACCATACTCTGGTTGAGTCCCTGGATGATCGCCACCATGCCGATTACGGTCATGACGCCGATAACAATCCCAAGAATAGTGAGAAATGCGCGCAGTTTGTTTGTCCTTATGGAAAGAAAGGCCTGTTGAAGCGCTTCCCTTAGAGTGCTGAAATTTCTTTTCATTCCGTTCCCAGCGCTACGATTGGATCCAGTCGGGCGGCCTTTACTGCCGGCCACATTCCCGAAAGCAACCCAACAACAGATGCCAAAAGCAAACCGGCAACCACGGGGCCGGCCTCCAGACTGGCCGGCATCGGACTAAGTGCCGAAACAAGCTTCGCTGCCGTTGCCCCCAGCAAAATTCCGATGATTCCTCCGGTTGCCGCAAGGATCACGGATTCGAGTAAAAACTGCCGACGGATGTCGCGATTGCGTGCGCCCATCGCTTTTCGTAAGCCAATTTCCGGTGTTCGCTCAACGACAGACACAAGCATGATGTTCATGATCACAATTCCGCCAACGACTAATGCAATGGAAGCGATTCCAATCATCGCGGCAAATGCGCCGGCGGAAAAAGCCTGCCAGAGCTGAATCAAGTTGTCCGTTGTGAGAATGGAAAAACCGTCATCGTCTTCATACCGTCGATGATGGCGCGAACGCAAAACGACCCGCGCCTGGTCCTGGGCCAGCGTCATTTTCGAAAGGTCGTCCACTTTAACAATGATGAATATCGAATCGTGTTTCCCGAACATTTTTTGGAATACCGTTAGCGGAATTTCCGCGACGACGTCCTGGTTCTGATGAAAAATCGTGCCGTACTTCTTCAATACGCCTACAACACGAAAGCGGCGATGATTAATTGCAACAAATTTACCGACAGCATCAATATGCGGAAACAGATTCTCCGCGAGCTCAAATCCCAGAACGACGGAAGGTGCGGAATGATCTACTTCCCATTCCGTGAGGTATCGGCCATTCGTGACTTCACGGTTAGCAATCTCGCCATAATTCGAAGTGACTCCGAAGAGACGGATGTCCTTGATCGTTTCTCTGCCTGCCGCAACGTTGATCACTGCCTCGTTCATGAACGTAGGCGCAAGAGTAAACCCACCCGTGGTATTGCACAGATCACAATGCTCCTGAACAGCTTTCAGATCATCCACCGTTAGATCCTTCCGTTTCATCGCCGTCTCCCACTGCTCGACACTGGTAATGATTCCAAAGCGATCGATGCGAAACGAATTGCTTCCTGCCCGCGTGATGGCCCCGATTACATAGCGGTTCATCCCTTTAACAATGGAAACCACGGTGATCACAGTTGTTACACCAATGATCACGCCAAGCAGAGTAAGGAATGTACGCATCTTGTTTGCGCGGAAGGAGATCAGGACTACGCTCAAGATTTCAAAGAATGACATCTAATTCTTACCGGTATCACTCATTTTTCGTTGCTCGTCACTGAGGGACGTACATCGGATTCGACTTTTCCATCGCGAAGACGGATCACGCGCTTTGCGTTCGATGCAATTTCGGAATCATGAGTTACTAGAATGATCGTGTTTCCTGCTTTGTGGAGTTTTCCGAAAAGCGCCAGAATGTCCTTTCCGGTGGCACTGTCAAGATTCCCTGTTGGCTCATCGGCCAGCAGGATCGATGGCTTTCCGATCAAAGCGCGCGCTACGGCTACGCGCTGACGCTGACCACCGGATAATTCATTGGGGCGATGATTTGCGCGATCTGTCAAATCCACCTGTGCGAGAGCTTCCTTTGCGCGCGTTACGCGCTCTTCCCGTGGTACATTGCTGTAAACAAGGGGCAATTGAACGTTCTCCAACGCATTGTAGCGTGGCAGAAGGTGGAAGGATTGAAAAACGAAGCCAACTTCTTCGTTTCTTACCCGCGCTAACTCATCGTCTGACAGGTCGCGCACTGCGCGATCGTTGAGCCAGTATTCCCCATCCGTTGGTGTATCGAGGCATCCAATCAGGTACATTAAAGTTGACTTCCCGGAGCCGGAAGGCCCCATGATTGCAACGTAATCTCCTTTCTCAATTTCCAGATCGATGCCGTTGAGAGCGTGAACTTTCTCCTCTCCCATCTGATAAATTTTGGTTAGGCTCTTCGTCCGTATGATCATCCTACTTTAGTGCTGAGTGCTGAGTCCCGAGTGCTGAGCAGGGAAGGCCTCAGGACTCAGAATTCTTTTTCCCATCTTTTGGTTCTTTCTCTATCTTGACTGCATCAGAATCTTTTAATTCGCGCAGTGTCTGGTAGCTGCCGGTTACAAGTTGCTCTCCTTCTTTGAGTCCTTCAGCAACTTCAATGTCCATCTCGCCCAGAATCCCTGTTTTAACGGGATGGAATATAGCTTTTCCGTTTTGAATCAAGAATACGCCTTCTTTTTCGCGTTGTTCCTTGCTAAGGTTTTTGAGCTTCTCGTTCTTTTTGCTGATATCCCGGACAACCAGAGCCTGGATGGGGATGGTCAAACAGCTTTCGCGCATACCTGTGGTGATTTCGCCATCTGCGGTCAGGCCGGGCCGTAATCCCGGATCCGGGGAGTTCAAAGTAATGGTAACTTTGAAATCGGTGGCTTCTTCACCGGTTCCTGTTCCTTTTAATATCGGGCTATTGCCGATTTCTGATACTTCACCCTGGAATTTCTTGCCGGGAAAAGCGTCCACGGTTACAGTCGCCTGCTGTCCCATTCGTACAGCTCCAATATCTGTTTCATCGACTTCTAATTCTGCTTCTATGACAGAAAGATCGGCTACTGTTAAGAGCACTGTGCCGGGATTGTTCATCGTTCCGATAACAGCAACTTCCCCTTCCTCCACAGCTTTCCGTACGACTATGCCGCTCATAGGGGAGATCACTCGTGTTTTGTCGAGGTCATCCTGGGCACGTTGAACATTTGCGACTGACTGTTCAACGGCGTGTTGCGCCGATTGTACACGCGCCTTTTGCACTTCAAAATCCGAACGGGAGCGATCATACTCGTCCTGTGAAATCAGTCCTTCTCCACTCTGAATCATCTTTTCCTTGCGCAAGTATGTTTGCTCAATCTGCTTCAAACTTGCCCGGGCCGAATCCAACTCCGAACGTGTCATGCTTAGTGCGGCTTTCGCGTTTGCAAGATACGCCTGGTAGGGAAGAGAATCAATTTGAAGGAGGAACTGTCCTTTCTCAACGGGATCTCCTTCTTCGACGGCGAGATTTACAATTTTTCCTGGAATGCTCGCGCTGATATCGACCTTCTTCTTCGGTTGGATTTTTCCGGAAGCGGTTACTTTTGAAACCAGCCGCTGCTTCTTCACTTGATCAGCCTGAACTTCAATGACCTTCTGCCTGTTTTTGGACAGGTAAAAAGCAACCGAAGCGCCGACAAGTACAATCAGAACTCCAATGATCCAGAGCTTTTTGCGTTTTAACAAGTACATCCCCCGAATTTACCAGTAAATACGAAAATGGCAAACAGATGTTCCTCCACTCTGGCTTGGTAGAGGTAAGTGCGGAGGCAAGGCGTTTCTCGCGGGCTCGAGATCTCGAGCCCGGCCAGCGAGCGAGCACGATAAGGAGTAAGGCTGGTGTTCTGTAACACCAGGTTGTGAAGTATTTGAATGCCTTCGTGGTGTTTGTAACGTCCGCCTCCGGCGCGCGCTTGAGCTTGAGCTAAGCCCGCGGGAGGCGGGAGACTGTCCCAAAAGTCTAGCGGTGCCGACGTCCCGTCCGCTGGACGCACCCGTTCTCGTCGGACGATTCGCGGACGAGTCGTCCGCGCTACATAAAAACACAAAATATCCTGACTTTTGGGACAGGCTCGCGGGCGCTACAAATCGCAATGCACGAACCTTTCCTGTGTTACAGGGTGCTAGTCCAATAGCGAACGGACGGCATCGCGAAAGACACCGGTATGATGATCGATATCGGCCTCACAAGTCTCCGGTGAAATCAGAGCCATGTTATGAAATGGCGTCATGAGAATGCCGCGATTTAGTGCGAATAGATGCATATACTGGTCAAGATCGGTATCGCTTGCTGCTGCAGCTTGGGTTCCGTTTCGTGGCGGATCCGGGCGAAATCGGTACTCCGCTCTGCATCCAAGTTCAGAAACATGCCAGGGGAGCCGAAATTCCTGAATAATAGAACTCACACCCGCGACAAATCTTTTCGTTAGCGGAATCGTGCGCACAAATGCCGCATCCGTCCAAACATTTTCCAATGTCGCGCGAATGGCGGTAATTGATAAAGCATTTCCTGCAAGGGTACCTCCGATGCCTCCAGTGTCTTCGTAGTCGGCATCTTTTTCGGAAAGGATACGTTGCGCAATTTCCGCAGTAACTCCATAAGTTGCTGCCGGAACCCCCGACCCAATTGCTTTTCCGACAGTGAGGATATCAGGCCGCAATCCGTGGGCGGCGGTGTAGCCTCCGGGCCCGGTGCACAGCGTATGAGTCTCATCCAGGATCAGTAACGTTCCTGTTTCTTGCGTAATCAACCGCAAAGCGCGATGGAAGTCCGGATCCGGATGAATGATTCCGATGTTGGTCATAGCGGGCTCTGCGAGCACGCACGCAATGTCGTGGCCTGCAAGAGCGTGCTGCAAAGCCTCCACGTCGTTAAATTCAATCACTATTGTGGTTACCGAAGGATCCACCGGCGGTCCGACATTTCCTTGCCGAGCATGACTCACACCGTCCTTCAGCGTAATGAGGGCCTCATCAACGCTTCCGTGATAGCAGTAGTTAAAAACTAGAATCCGTTTGCGTCCGGTGATCTGGCGCGCAATCCGAATCGCGAACCGGTTCGCATCTGTTGCTGTTACTGTAAATTGCCAGAAATCCAAACCGAATCGTTTTTTCAGTTCTTCTCCCACCCGGATGGACTCTTCTGACGGCAGCATGGTTGTGATCCCGCGCGCCACTTGCGCTGCAACCGCTTCTCTGACTTTTTCAGGGGAGTGTCCTGGCATAGCCCCGGTATCCCCCAAACAAAAATCTATGTAATTGATTCCGTCTTCATCCTCCAGATGAGCACCGTTTGCGCTGCGAAAAAATAATGGGAAGCCGCCCGCCCATTTTTTCATCCAACTCATCGGAACGCCGCCCAGTAAACACTCAGAGGCTTTTATGAAGAGTTGCAGTGAGCGTGGATGTTGCTTCCGGAACAATTCCTCTTCTGCAATGAGTAGTTGCTTGAGCTTTCTCATACGAAAATCATACACTCGGATCGGCGTTAGTCGGGCGCGCGCGAGCTACGTTGAGACGGCATTCTCCTGAATCCCACGGGCCAAGGTAGTAAAAATCAGCATGAGCCGGGCGTTACAAACGCCTCTTAATATCCGACAGCAATTCGCGCTGTGGACCGGTTGGCGGCCCATCCGCATCTTCCAGGTCTTTAATCAACGATGTTAACTCATCCATTGCTTTGACGAATTCAGGCAAGTTCTTTTCTTTTTTTGCGGTTTCATATTTCTCCACGTTGGTGGCGGCAAGTTGGGTTGCTTCCGCATAGAAGGCAACTTGTGCTTGCAGATCTGCAGGCTTTGCCACTGAACGTGGGTCTTTTTCAATCACAAGTGGCTGTGTCATCGATTTGCCATCCACGGTTAGGCGGACTGTGTATTTTCCGGGAAGAACCATGATGCCTTGGGGGAGAGTCGCCGAATCGGATCCTGGAACTGCGGCAATGGAAAATTCGTACTCAGGAACTCTCGGCTGTGGAAGGCGTAAATCCCATACAAAGCGATTATGACCCACAATCGCCGTAGGAAGGAGCAATGGCTGTAACCATCGATCGGCAAAGTACTGCCTGGCTTTCGGGCGCTGCGGTTTATCACTGCTGTTGAATATTCGTAATACTTCACCCTTGTTATCCAGGACCTCCAATTTCAACGATTCAGTAGGCGCTTTCGGCAGCACGTAGTCGATGACCGCGCCGGTTGGGGGATTCTGTGTTGTTGGAAATTCCGGTGGTAAGGGAGTATCACGGTTTTCATTTTTTGAAATACGAAATGTTGTTGCAGGCGGCATCAACTGAACTTCCAACGAGGATGGTTGCAAATAGCGAAGAGGCGTAACATCATCAAGAATCCAAAGTGCTCGACCCTGGGTTGCGGCAATCAGGTCATTGCCGTGGACTAGCAGGTCGTTGACGCCCGTTCGCGGTAAGTTGAATTGGAAAGGTTGCCAGTGATCTCCATCATCTAAGGACACAAACGCGCCCGTGCGTGTCCCGGCATACAGGAGTTCTTTACGTTTGAGGTCCTGCCGGACGACGTTTACATAAGAATTTTCCGGCAACCCGGATGTAATTGCAGTCCATGTCTTTCCAAAATCATGGGTGCGATAGATATAAGGATGTGAGTCATCCATACGATGGCGTTCGACTGCAACGTAGGCAGAGGCAGGATCGATCGGAGATGCGTCTATGGAGACAATTTTGCTCCAATCCGTAATCGAGGGTGGCGTTACATCCTTCCATGTTTCACCATCATTGCTGGTCAGATGAATTTTCCCGTTGTCGTATCCGATCCATAAAATGTTTCTGCTGATGGGAGAAGGAGCGATGGAAAAAATTGTGCCAAAGCCGCAAGCCGTCGCTCTTTCGATTGGGACGTCACCGCCGCAGTCCTTTGCTTTGGGATCGATGCCGGACAAATCGGGGCTGATGATTTTCCAGGTTTGTCCCTTATCCAGTGAACGAAACAGAACCTGGGCGCCGTGATAGAGCGCATATGGAGGCTGCGGTGAGATCGCGATCGGCGTGATCCAGTTGTAGCGATACTTTACGGTATTCGGTTTTATCCCATAGGCGATTACCGGCCAGGGAGACACATTGCTGACCCGTCCATTCCGGGCGTCCCATTTAGAAAGACGTCCTCCAAGTCCGCTACCGTAGACAATATTGGGATCACCCGGATCAGGGAGATCATAATCACGCTCATCGCCCCCGACCGGGTGCCAGTCGCGAAAGGTTAATTGACCATAGTCGCTTCGCGAAGCGGCGCCAACCGTACCGCTGTCCTGTTGTGCGGAATAAATCCAGTAGGGAAATCGGTTGTCGGCAGCGAGATGGTAGAACTGACCTGTTGCCTGGTTGTACCAGGGTGACCACGTTTTTGCGTCGTTGGTTGTAACTGCCGTTCCCTGATCGCTCGCAGTAACCATATGATCCGGATGCCTCGGATTGATCCAGAGCCAGTGGTAATCATCGCCACCGGGGGATCCCTTCAGGAACGTAAAGGTCTTTCCTCCATCGGTCGATTGTTGGAGAGACTGGCCGGTTTCGTAAAGTATATCGGGGTTTGTTATGTCAGCGGTGATGCGTCCGAAATAACTGCTGGAAGATCCATTGTCTTCATACATCAATTGCCAGTTGTCTCCGCCGTCATCGGTTCTGTAAATCCCGGCATGTTGGGTTGCATGAATGGTTGCATAGACACGTTTTGCCGAAGTTCCAGGCGCAACGGCAAGTCCAATGCGGCCCAGGGATCCTTCCGGAAGGCCGTTTCGTGAAGTTTGTTTCCATGTCTTGCCGCCATCTGTCGATTTCCAGATTGCACTACCGGGGCCTGCTGATGGTATGTAGTAGGAGAGCCACGGCCACTCACGGACTTGCCACATCGCTGCGTACAGGATGTCCGGATTTGCAGCGTCAGTGGCGAGATCTACGGCGCCGGTGTTTTCATCCACGAACAAAACCTTTTTCCAGTTTTTACCGCCGTCTTCACTTCGAAAAACGCCCCGTTCGGAATTCGGTCCGAACAGATGTCCGAGTGCTGCAACATGCAATACGTTTGCATTGCGCGGGTCAATAAGAATTCGTCCGATATGCTTGCTGTCACCAAGTCCCAGTGATGTCCATGTCTTTCCGTCATCTTCCGTTTTATAGACTCCCGTCCCATCCATGACATCGTAACGCATATCGGTGTGGCCCGTTCCAACGTAGATGATGCGCGGATTTTGTTGCGCGATTGCCAGTGCGCCAATGGATGAAAACGGCGCCTGATCTGCGATCGGCTGCCAGGTAATGCCTGCATCCGTAGACTCCCAAACGCCTCCATCCGCGCTGCCAAAATAAAAAGTGTTCGGTTCGTCCCAAATGCCTTCTGCGCAAATGGACCACCCTGCGCGCAGGGGACCAACCAACCGCCATTTCAAATCCTGCATTGCTTCCTGTGGAACCCTCGCAAACGCGCTGAACGACAGTGTGATGAAAAAGATTGCGAAAATACTGAAACGCTTCATGATGCCTCCATTAGAAACAATTCCGCAACATTATAGTCCATTGATTGCGTTTGCTCCGCATGCCGTTCCGGCGTTACAGTCAAAGAAACGTTCACATGAATTTGAGCTATACTCGCATCGAATCAACGTATGGATGTTGTTCACAAACGTGCTTTAAAAGTATTGTTACTTGTCTTCGTTCTCCCTTTATTCCTCTCGTTGTTGCAATACCGTTCCTCTATTTTTTTGTATCGCGACGCTTTGACGGCGCATTATCCTGTAAAAAAACAGTTCATTGAAGAACTCCAGCGCGGTGCGATCCCCTACTGGAACCCGACAGCGTCTTTTGGCCAACCATTACTTGCCAACCCGAACATGGAGCCGTTTTATCCGGATAATCTCCTGTACCTTATTCTTCCGTTCGATGCTGCATGGAATTTTCATTTCTGGTTCCACTGGATCTTCGGAATGTTCGGAATCTATAGCTATATTCGTTTGTTCAAACGGTGCAGAAAAACGGGCGTTCTTGCGGCAATATGGTGGGGCAGCTCCGGTTTTGTTCTTTCCACCTTCTCTTTTTACAATTTGATTGCGGTAACGGCCTGGATTCCGTGGGCAGCTATTTTGTTTTACCGGATGCTGACCACCAAAAAGCAAGCGTGTTCCGTTCTGTTGGGCGTTACACTTGGATTGCAATTCCTCGCTGGTGAACCGGTCACCTGTTTAGCAACCTGGTTGCTGCTTTTGATACTTGCAATCCAGTACAGAAGCGAATGGGCAAGGGCCATCATCCTCCGGCTAGTGATCGTGTTGGCGGTTGCAGCGGTCATCGTCCTGCCGCAAATGATTGCCTTGTTGGAAATCTATCCGACTACATCCCGCGCAATGTTGCAGCATTCTTTTATTACTTCCAGTAATGCTTCCTTGGAACCCTATCGACTGTTCGAATGGGCAATTCCCTATTGCTGGGGGCCGCCGTTCACCAAAGCGCCGGCTCTATTTGCAGGGTATCGCTTTACGAATTTCCCGTTCCTTATTCATTCGATCCATGTGGGGTTTTTCCTGATTCTTTGTTTTCTGCTCAGCCTTCGGAAACCCCGTATCATTCCATTGGCTGGAATGGCTCTATTTTTTCTCCTTTCGGTCGGTCGTTTTTCGCCCCTCTGGAAATGGCTCTTTGATTGGATACCTCATTGGAGCAACATCCACTTCCCGGTTAAGTTTTTTTCTACATTTCTATTCCTATTCGTTGTGTGTGCGGGCGAGGGTTTTCATGAATGGAACTCAAACCGGCAAAGCAAATTTGTACGGCGCTTACTCTATGGTTTGCTTACCGTCTGGATCGTAGTCGCTGTTTTCTATTTTGCATGGCTACACCCAATGGACCCTTTTTTCCTGCAGCAGATTGGAATAGCCGCCGGTCTTCTCGTTCTGCTCCTCATCGTTGTTTTGCGCTTGCCATCTGCTGTGTTCTGGTTCGTTGTGCTGGAATGCGTGATTGGCGCGCGCTATCTTTCTGTAGCTGTTGATAAAGCGCATCTTCATTCTCCTGTCCATGAACAGGTAACCGGGACGCGCACTTTTTTCTCGCCGGTAATCTTCCCAACACGTCATTCCTTTTCTAACATTGGGAAACTTTATGAATCGCAAACCCGGGCGGGTTTCCCTATGTGGGGTGGTCCGTATGGAATTCGATACGCTTTTGACGCTTCCATGGATGGTTTATATTCCTACTACAACGACTATTTCGGAGCCTTTCTAAACTCTTTGCCGATTCCTCAACAGTTTGATCTACTTTCGAGGCTAGGCGTCGGACAAATTCTTACAACACAACGACTGGATTCCTCTGGTTGCAGTTGTGGAGAATACCCTGGATATTATTTTTATCAATGTCGCACGAATCCGCATGTTCTCTTTCCCGTTGCAAGAATCGAGAGCAAGGCAACAATAGAACGATCGCTAACAGGATTGACCGCCGGGGAAGGCCCATTTGCGCGCTGGAAGACAAACCAGGAAACCTATAACACTCCGCAAAACTTTCGTTATAAAGCTGTGAACGGTTCCAGTTTTGAATTGGATATTCAGAATGCGGAGCGCACGTTTATCGTGGGTCGAATAACCTATTTCCCAACCTGGCAAGCGGTTGCGTCCCTGGCTGATGGAAGTGAGGTGAGATTGCCGGTGAACCAGGTCGATGTGAACTTCCTCGGTTTTGAGGTTCCTGCCGGCGTTCGTAAGGTGATGCTCTTTTACAGCTCCCGGGCAAGTAAAACCGTGATCCTTTTGTGGATCGCACTCACCGTTCCGTTGTGTCTGCTCCTGGCCCGTTCGATCCTGGAACCTTGTAGTTCCTTTGAGCCGCAGGCGGAATCGATATCAAGAACCCATCCCGATGCCCTCGCTCCGACAAAATAATTTGCTGGTCCCGTGTAACACAAGGCTGTGAAGTGTTGGAATGCGTTCGCGGTCTTTGTAACGCCGGCCTCCGGCGCTCATTTCGACTGTGCGGTTAGATGAGCGCCGCCGTCCCGGCGGCATAAACGTGCGCCGGCCTCTGGCCGGCACGCGGACATCCCGTCCGCGGAAAAGTGCAAAAAATGCAGAAACTCCAAGCCCGCCGGAGGCGGTCCCTGAGCTTGGGCCAGGGTACTGGTAACCTCGCGCGTGAATGAATTCTTTTTCCCTGTAGGAGAAAGGGAGCGGCTTACATTGCGCGGTTGACCATTTGTCAAAATAGGGACAACTATTCAGTCACAATAATCAAAAGTTCTCGACGAGAGTGGCTCTGGCAAACGCCTTGCTTAAGAGGGCGTTGCGGAGGGAAAATGGAACACAGATTGATCTCGGAATTCTTTGAAGCAGATCACGACCGGCTCGATGAACTTTTCAAGAAGTTTCAATCGTTAAAACATACGGAATTTCCGAAAGCGAAAGAGAGTTTTGTTGCTTTCAAGTTTGGACTGCAGCGGCATATTGTTTGGGAAGAAGATGTTTTGTTCCCATTATTTGAGAATAAGACGGGAATGTCTTCCGGTGGCCCAACAGCGGTAATGCGGGTGGAACACCGCCAGATCGCGGAACATCTCGAAGCGATCCACCAGAAGGTGCAGAAAGCGGATCCCAATAGCGATATGGATGAAAGTCGTTTGCTTACCACACTATCGATTCATAACCAGAAGGAAGAAGAAATTCTTTATCCCGCCATCGATCGAATGGTAACGGAAGCCGATAGAATCGCAACTTTCGAAGCGATTCAGAGCATTCCCGAAGAACGATATCTTGTTTGCTGTGAAAAGGTTTGATTAAAAAAACCACTGAGACACAGAGAGCACAGAGAGAGAAGGGCGTTTGCTTTTAGCTGAGTTTTCTGTGTCTCTGTGGCGAAAAGAAACATTATACTTTTGGGATGTTTGACTCCGCGGAGTGGAAAGCAGGCTCGCTGCCTCCGATTCTGTTGCCGCTGCTCTACCTCGCTTTTTCTACACTTTGCTTTGCGCTCGCTCTCACAGCTACGATCTTTTATGCTCAGGATCTCACGGGTTTCTACTACCATCCCCATATCCTGGCTCTGACGCACCTGATCACTCTCGGTTGGATATCCGGGAACATATTGGGATTGATCTATCTCGTCGGCCCGATGTCTTTGCAAATTTATCTACCGGCAAGAACATATGATTGGATTGCTTTTTCTTTCTATAGCATTGGTGTTTCGGGAATGGTTGCCCATTTCTGGCGCGATCTCCCCGTCGGAATGGCATGGTCTGCCGCATGCGCATATATCGGGGTACTCCTCGTTGCCATGAAGGTGCTCGTTTCGATTTTCCGATCGAAGGCCCCTGGTTTCGTCAAGATGCATGTATTCCTGGCGTTCGCAAATTTTCTGATTGCGGGTCTCTGGGGCGTGATGATCGGTATCCACAAAGTGAAAGGATTCCTGCCCACTTCTACTTCTCCAAACGTGATCGCGCATGCGCATCTCGCTGCGATTGGGTGGGCAGCGATGATAGTCTTCGGAATTTCGTATCGCTTGCTACCGATGTTTTTGCCGGCGGAACCGGTGAAAGGCCGGTTGCCCTGGATCAGCGGGGTATTTCTGGAGGTTGGAGTTCTCAGTTTCTTCGTTTCGACTCTGATGCAGTTGCAAATACGCTGGCTGTCCGGCGCTTTCATTGTGATCGGCATTCTCCTTTTTTTCCGGAGCGCCATGTGGATCGCAAGCAAGCGAAAAACCGCGCCGCCTCCTGAAATTCCGCGTCCGGATTTTTCTTTGCTCCATGCGCCTGTTGCTTTCCTGTGCTTATTTGCCTGCTGCATTGCCGGACCAGTTTTGCTTTTTGTTCCGGCCAATGAAAAAACTCTGCAATGGACTCTCGCCTATGCGTGTCTCGGTCTTGTAGGATTCTTCGGCCAACTGATTGTGGGTTTAAAACCGAAGATTCTATCGATTCTTGTCTGGTACCATGTCTTTGCGCGGAACGGGTCTGTTCCGCAGCGTCCAGTCGACATGCCCGTCCGCATTTTTCAAATTACCGTTTTTACGCTGTGGGCTTTCGCCCTGCCGCTTCTCATCGCTGGACTGGCTGTGGCAAAAGGTTCGCTGATCACAGAAGGCGCAACCCTTCTCCTCGCATCGCTGGTTTTAAGCACAATTCATGAATGTACAATCCTGAAGATTTATTTTTCTAAACGCTTGCAACGCCTGCCCCTGGCGCGACCTTAAACTCCAGTTCCAGCGGATAGACGCCACACTATAAATCACGGCAGTCGGCGGGCAACGATTCGGAAACCGCGCTCATTGCTGCTATGCGAGGGTTGAAAGGCGTCGCGATAGGCAAGATAGAGGAGGGCGGTGCTGGCGGAATACCAGGAGCCGCCGCGAACCACTCGCATGTCCTTCGAATCATCCTTGTTTCTCTCGAATTCAACATAAGGATGCGCGCGGCTAAACGGTTGAAATTCGGATTGAGTCCATTCCGCTACATTTCCTGTCATGTGATAAATTCCGTACCGATTCGGTAGGTATGCACGGCTTTCATCACTCCCAACCACGGTAACTTCCGCACCTGGATTTTTTC
>Ga0210094_1000078_pt1 | contig 14716 bp, 12 predicted proteins | sample Browns_TuleA_D2_FD_184854 | JGI IMG/M metagenome (GOLD analysis project Ga0210094, IMG submission 184854) | Wetland microbial communities from San Francisco Bay, California, USA, that impact long-term carbon sequestration - Browns_TuleA_D2 (SPAdes) | ecosystem: Environmental > Aquatic > Marine >... | reverse complement strand
CCTATATCAAAGTCAACAGAATTCGTTTCGCCAGCTCCTGGTTGTTTTGTTTATTGCTGTGATGCTGGTTCTGATTCTGCTCGTGATACAGTTCCGCGATCTGTTGTCTGCTTTTGTCATTCTCTCCGCTGCGCCTGTGTCCCTCGTCGGGGCATTCTTCATGCTCCGAATTACGAATACCGAGTTCAATGTTTCTTCATTCATGGGTCTGATCATGTTGATCGGATTGATTGTCAAAAACGGCATCATCCTGATTGAATACACATTTCAGCTTCACGAACGTGAAGAAATGCCGATGCTCGAAGCTCTCGTTCAAGCAGGCAAAACACGCTTGCGTCCAATTCTGATGACCACACTCGCTACGCTCTTCGGCCTCATGCCCCTCGCACTCGGCCTTGGCGCGGGCTCGGAGCTTCAAAAGCCTCTCGCACTTGCTGTAATCGGCGGACTCTCGCTTTCCATGCTCGTTACTCTGATCATCGTCCCGGTATTACTCTTAAAGCTGAAAAAAACGTAAGTACCCGAAGGCGCGAGAAATCGCATCCCCCGGCATGCTAAGGAAAAAATAAGCTACTATCCCCTTAGCACCTTTCTCTTTGCAATAGAACGACGCGATCGATATTGTGCTGGTCTTTTCGAATTCGCAGCATGTTGAACTCAGGAACTGAGTCGCATACCGTTTTGATTCGATCGGCCTGGCCGTAGCCAATTTCCAATACAAGATAACCGCCGGGTTTCAGTAAGTAAGAACTCTGCTGAATCGCTGAGCGATAGGTTTCTTCCAGCGATTCCGTACGCAAAGCAAGGCCGGGTTCCCATTTGGTTTCCGCGGGAAGGTTCGGAAACTCATTAGATTCAACGTAGGGAAGATTTGCAGTAATCAAGTCAAAGGTTCCGGGCAAAAAGCAAAGCGATGAAAAATTTGCTCGGACAATTCGGACGTTCCCTTTGTTATTTTGTCGCAATACTGCAATCGCTGACGGTGAAAGTTCCAGCGCAACCGCGCTGCAACCTGGAATTTCGAGTGAAAGGGTAATGGGAATGACACCGGAGCCGGCGCCAAGGTCCAGAATCCGGGGTTTCTTCAGTTGTAGATCGAGTACGGCACGGATGATTTCCTCTGTTTCAGGACGCGGGATCAACACGGCCTCCGTGACAACGAAATCGCGTCCGAAAAATTGCTGTGTCCCTTCCATGTACGCAAGTGGATAATGTTGGACGCGCTTTTGAAGCAGTTCTTGAAACCGCGAGAATTCCTCAGTCGTTAGCTCACGATCTAGTTCCGCGTAAGTCCGGCTGCGGGATTGTCCGAGCGACAAGAGCAAAAGCCGTTCGCCATTCCAGCGCGGATCATCGATGCCCTTGGCGGCAAGCGTGTGTTCACCAAATAAAATGGCTTGATGAATGGTCATAAAGGGCGCGACAAATCGCGCCCCTACAAGAAATGGTAAGGCCTGCAGGGGTGCAATTGATTGCGTAGTTAGGCTGTAACTAATTTCCTCAGGGCTTCAGCTTGATAATGGGTTCCCAGTGCTGTTGTGATTTCGTCCAGGTCGCCTTCCATAATGCGATCCAACTGGTAGAGGGTCAAGTTTATCCTGTGATCAGTAAGGCGATTTTGCGGAAAGTTATAGGTACGAATTTTTTCACTACGATCACCGGAACCGACCTGGTTCTTACGGCTGTTTGCGATCGCGTTTGCCTGTTCTTCCTGGGCAATCTGGTAAAGCCGTGACCGCAATACCTTCAAAGCCTTTGCGCGATTCTTGTGCTGGGACCGTTCATCCTGACAACTCACTACCATGCCCGTAGGAAGATGCGTGATACGAACGGCTGAATGCGTAGTATTAACGTGCTGTCCACCCGGACCACTTGCGCAAAAGGTGTCGATCTTCAACTCCGATTCTTTGATGTCCACCTCGACTTCTTCCGCTTCAGGCAAAACAGCTACGGTTACCGCCGAAGTGTGGATTCGACCGCTTGCTTCCGTAACGGGAACGCGTTGCACGCGATGCCCCCCCGATTCGTGCTTTAGAATGCTATAAACGGCTTTTCCTTCCATCGATGCAATAATTTCACGAAAACCACCGAGACCCGTCGGATTGCTGTCAATCACCGACATTTTCCATCCTTTTCGCTCCGCATATTTCGTGTACATGCGAAAAAGTTCGGCAGCAAACAATGCAGATTCCTCTCCGCCGGTCCCTGCGCGGATTTCCAAAATAACGCTCTTTTCATCCAGGGGATCTTTGGGAACAAGCATCCGTTGAAGCGAATGCTCCATTTCTGTCTTCTGCTGTTCTAAATGGAGGAGCTCTTCACGGGCCATGGCTTGCATATCCGTCGAATCTTCCTGACGCAGCAGATCTTTCGTTTCTTCGATACTACGCAGGACAGACTTATAGTGACGGAACTGCGTTACGATCTCTTCCAATTCGGAGCGCGCTTTTGCGTGCTTTTGATACTTCTGAAAGTCCGTGGAAATTTCAGGATCAGAAAGAAGATCGCTCAGCTCCTGGTATCTTGCTTCAAGCTCTTCGAGTTTTTGGATCATCGGTTCTCACCGCAGAGAGCGCCGAGATCGCAGAGAAAAAATATCCCCGAATTCTGCGTTCTCTGCGTTCTCAGCGGTGAAAAAGCTATTGGGCGGCTTCAGCGGACTTGCTCTTCTTGTAACGCCGCTGGAATCGTTCAACACGACCTGCCGTGTCCAGAAGCTTCTGTTTTCCGGTGAAGAAAGGATGACACTTCGAGCAAATCTCGATGCGGATCTCTTTTTTCGTTGCGCGTGTTACAAAAGTCTCCCCACAAGCACAAATTACTTTCGCTTCCATATATGCGGGGTGTATGCCTTTTTTCATGGATCTCTCCTCAAAATGGTTAAATAAGTATAAGCATCCGCGGAAAAATGTCAAAAGCGCTACACGGCTGCGCTCATGGACGACAGGAACTCCTTGTTGTTTTTGGTTTTTGACATGCGCTCGACGAGCAATTCCATGGCTTCCACCGAGGATAACGGGGACAACACCTTGCGCAAAATCCATACGCGATTCAGTTCATCAGGAGGCAGCAGGAGTTCTTCTTTCCTCGTACCCGACCTGTTGATGTCGATGGCGGGGAAAATTCTCTTGTCGCTTAACTTGCGATCAAGATGAATTTCCATGTTACCGGTTCCCTTAAATTCTTCAAAAATGACATCGTCCATGCGGCTGCCGGTATCCACCAGACATGTAGCAACAATTGTCAGACTTCCGCCTTCTTCGATATTACGGGCGGACCCAAAAAATCGTTTCGGGCGCTGCAGCGCGTTCGCATCAATACCGCCGGAAAGCACCTTTCCGCTGGAAGGGATGATCGCGTTATTCGCCCTGCTCAACCGGGTAAGACTATCCAGAACGATCACGACATCGCGCTTGTGTTCGACGAGCCGCTTTGCTTTCTCGATGACCATATCGGCAACCTGAACGTGCCGTGAGGGCGGTTCATCAAATGTAGAACTGATGACTTCCGCATCGACACTCCGCTGAAAATCGGTAACTTCTTCCGGACGTTCATCAATCAAGAGCACAATCAAAACAATTTCCGGATGATTGGTGATAATGCTCTTCGCGATGGTCTGCAGCAACATTGTTTTTCCTGTACGCGGTGCCGCAACAATCAACCCCCTCTGTCCTTTTCCTAACGGAGTCAGAAGATCCATCACCCGGGCGGAAACATTCTCTTTGTCCGTTTCCATCCTGATATGCTCATGTGGATAGAGCGGAGTGAGATTATCAAACAGAATCTTATTTCGAGCTTCCGTTGGATGTTCGAAATTGACCGCTTCCACTTTAATGAGAGCAAAGTAACGCTCTCCATCTTTCGGCGGTCGGATCTGACCGGAGATCGTGTCACCAGTGCGGAGATTAAATTTTCGGATCTGGGAAGGCGAGACATAAATGTCATCGGGACCGGGCAGATAGTTGTAATCCGGGGCACGCAGGAACCCAAAACCTTCCGGAAGAATTTCGAGAACCCCTTCAGCAAAGATCAAACCCTCTTTTTCCGTTTGAGCTTTGAGTATCTCAAAGATCAGCTCCTGTTTTCGCATGCTGCTGGCACCCGTCACGTTAAGCTCTTTCGCCATTTGACTGAGCGTAGCAATATTCATTTCCTTCAATTCAGCAATGTTCATAACTTTCTCCGTTTGGTCCTCATAAAGGCATTGCGCCCTTACAGGTTAGACAAGATTTTATCGATTTCCCGCCTCCCTTCTTTGGTGAGAGTGGAAGCAAAGATGATTGCGGCTCCCGGAAAACTGACAAGCGCCTGCTTTTCGGTAGCATTTCTCTCTTTCTGATTTAGTTTGTCGGACTTATTCAAAACGACCAGGTGCTTTAAACCGCTTGAAAGAAGCCATTCGTGAAGCTCCAAATCGGCCGGCATGGCCGGATGTCGCGAATCCACAATTTGAATCGCATATTTGAAATGATCTTCATTCAAGTATCGATTTACGAGCATCTGAAACAGTTTTCTTTGTTGTTCAGGAACTCTGGCGAAACCGTAGCCGGGAAAATCGCCAAAAATCCATCGCTCGTTGATCGCATAAAGGTTTAGTGTTTGCGTTTTTCCCGGAGTTTTGCTGACTCTCGCGATTTTCGTCCCTGAAAGCAAATTGATTAGTGATGATTTCCCTACATTCGAACGTCCCAGAAAAGCAACCCTGGGCTGCTTTTGGTGAGGCAAAGAATTTGGCGCAACAAAGCTACCAAGAAAAACAGCGCTCACCCATTGCACCTATTGAGGAAGTATCCATTCCTTTTTTGTGCTTTTGCGTCCCGAAACATCCTTTTCGGATTTTCGTTTCGCCTTTACCGGCCTCATCAATGCGATTGGCAGAACCTCATCCATATTTTCCACAAGGCGCACCTGTAGTTTCTTGCGGACTTCCTGCGGAATTTCCGAAAGGTCCTGTTCATTCGATTTCGGAAGGATGATCGTAGAGACACCGGCTCGATGTGCAGCCAGAATCTTTTCCTTGACTCCTCCAATCGGGAGCACTTTGCCACGCAAGGTAATTTCGCCGGTCATGGCAACATCGTGCTTGACCGGATTTTTCGTTAACGCCGAAATAAGCGCGGTGGCCATGGTGATTCCTGCGGATGGTCCGTCCTTCGGAATCGCTCCTTCTGGAATATGCACATGAAAATCCAAATTTTGATAAAAATCGCCGGATACACCAAGTTCGCCAGTCCGCGAGCGGATATAGCTTAACGCCGCTCGAGCGGATTCCTGCATCACTTTGCCCAGTTTTCCGGTCAATGTTAATTTTCCTTTTCCGCGCATCAATGTGGCTTCGGTAAACAATAATTCGCCGCCCGTCTCGGTCCAGGCAAGTCCGGTCGCCATTCCAATTTCATCCCTTTTGTCCCGGTCTTGCTCGCGAAACTTTTCCACCCCGAGCAATTCGCCAACGATTGCCGGATCGATTGTTTTGGGATAAGAGCTCTTCAGCGCAATCTTCTTAGCGATTTTCCGGCAAATCGAAGCAATCTCTCGCTGGAGATTTCGTACGCCGGCCTCTCTTGTAAAATGGCGAATTAGATAAGGAATTGCACTTTCTTTGAATTGAATTTTGAACCCGGCAAGGCCATGGCTTTCCAGTTCTTTCGGAACCAGAAAACGGAGCGCGATCTGTATCTTCTCTTCCTCGGTATATCCGGGAAGGGTTAGAATTTCCATTCTATCATAAAGCGGAGCGGGAATATTGTAGGACACGTTTGCGGTTGCTATAAACATGACCTTCGATAGATCGTAGGATGTATCGAGATAATGGTCCAGAAAATTCTTGTTCTGCTCGGGATCGAGGACTTCCAGAAGGGCGGAAGACGGATCACCGCGAAAGTCCGTGCTCATTTTATCGACTTCATCAAGCAGAAATACTGGATTGATTGTGCCTCCCCGCTTCATCATTTGAATAATCTGGCCTGGAAAGGCTCCGATGTAGGTCCGCCGATGGCCTCGTATTTCAGCTTCATCACGCACCCCACCAAGCGACAAACGAACGAATTTTCGTCCGGTTGCGCGGGCAATGGAACCGGCAAGCGAAGTCTTACCCACACCAGGAGGTCCGACAAAACAAAGTATCGTTGCAGCTTCTTTTTTCCCTGAGAGTTTTCGTGATGCTAAGAATTCAATAATGCGCTCTTTGATCTTTTCGAGCCCGTAATGGTCCTTTTCTAAAATGCGTTGGGCACGCTTCAGGTCGTCGCTCTCCGCCGTTTTTTCAGACCACGGCACTCCCAGAATCCAATCCAGGTAGTTCCGAGTAACTGTAGCCTCCGCGGACATAGCCGGCATCATTTGCAGTTTCCGCAGCTCCTGGGTGGCTTTTTCACGCGCGTCGCTGGTAAGCTTCACGCTCTCAATCTTCTTGCGATACGCCTGAATCTCTTCCTGATACGCATTTTCTTCGGAATGTCCCAGCTCCCTTTGAATTGCTTTCATTTTTTCGCTGAGATAATACTCACGCTGGGCCTTTTCCATCTGCCGTTTCACTTGCTTTCCGAGTTTCTTTTCCACCTTAATCTCATCCATTTCCGACTTCAGTAGATCCAGAACGCGGTTTAAACGTTCGGACGGATGGATCGTCTCCAGCAGATCCTGTTTTTCAAGTGTATCCAGTTGCAAATAGGCAACAACGTTATCGGCCAAACGGCCAGGATCTTCCGATTTTTGCGGGAGCATTCGCTCCACAAGCATGTTGGGAGATTGTTTCATGTAACGTTCGAGCAAGTTCAGCATTTCTTCCATGCGCTGAGCAATTTCGGCATCCACCTCGATTCGGCGCGAAAGAAGCTTCACATGAACGGTGAAAGAATCGGTAAATTGTGAATCCAGGATGCGAGCTCTTTCCAGGCCTTCAATCAGCACTTTTACGTTGCCGTCATCACATCGCAAACTCTCCACGATCACGCCTATGGTTCCAACGGAATAAATATTTTCTACAACGGGATTGAGAGTTTTTGCAGATTGCTGTGTGGCCAGAAAAACCTTGCGATCTGATGCAAGTGCTCGATCCAGTGCCTTCAGGGAATGGTCGCGCCCAATCAGGAAAGGCATGATCATTCCGGGAAACAGCACAGCGTCCCGGAGAGGAATCATGGGCAGAGTAATTACTTCCACTCTGGCCGGCTGGTTTTTTTCATTCATGATTGACTGGAAAATTCTTCTGGTGGTATGGGTACGAATCATCGTACCCGGATTTCACCGCAGAGATCGCAGAGAACTGAGAGATAATAATCGACTTACTCTGCGGCCTCTGTGTACTCTGTGGTGAATTCTTAAACTGCTTTTTCGATCAGGGTAATTGGTTTTGCAAAATTCAGGACAACGTCCTTTGTTATCACGCACTCCTTTACGTTCTTTTGTGAAGGCAGATGATACATCAAATCCAGCATCAGATCCTCAATAATCTGACGAAGCCCGCGCGCTCCCATTTTCCTTTGAATCGCCATTTCCGCTATGGTCCTGACCGCTTCATCGGTAAACTTCAAAGCGACACCGTCAAAATCAAGCATCGCCTGATACTGCTTTACCAGGGCGTTCTTAGGCTCAGTCAAAATCTGAATCAATGCGGCCATATCGAGGTCGTGCAATACGGCAACTACGGGCAGCCGGCCAACGAATTCTGGAATCAAGCCGTACTTAATGAGATCTTCGGTTTGCACTTGTTCCAGGACCACCCCCGTATTCTTTGCATTTTTAGGAGGGATATTGGCCCGATAACCCAGGCTTTTTTTGCCCGTCCTGCGCTCCACAATCTTATCTAAACCGACGAAGGCGCCGCCACAAATAAACAAAATGTTGGTCGTATCAATCTGATAGAACTCCTGATGAGGATGCTTTCTGCCTCCCTGTGGCGGGACATTCGCGACTGTTCCTTCCAGGATTTTCAAGAGCGCCTGTTGAACGCCTTCTCCAGATACATCGCGGGTAATAGACGGATTTTCATCCTTTCGGGCAATTTTATCGATTTCGTCAATATAGATGATTCCTTTTTGAGTCTTTTCAAGGTCACCATTGGCATTCTGGAAAAGCTTCAAAATGATATTTTCTACATCCTCTCCGACATAGCCGGCCTCGGTCAATGTGGTGGCATCAACCATCGCGAAAGGGACATTCAAGCACTTCGCAAGTGTCTGAGCCATAAGGGTTTTCCCCGTGCCGGTCGGACCGATCAAAAGGATGTTGCTCTTTCCCACTTCGACATCAATTTTCTTTTTAACAAGTTCAAGACGTTTGTAGTGGTTGTAAACTGCGACAGCAAGACGTTTTTTGGGATGCTCCTGGCCGATGACATACTGATCGAGAAAAGCCTTGATTTCGGACGGTTTCATCAGTGTTGAGGAGGGCGCGCTCCGGTTGAACACGTTCTCCTCTTCAATCAGAAGATTTCGGCAGGCTTCAATACATTCGTCGCAAATGCAAACCGAGGGGGAGCTTGCAATCAATCGACGAACATCTTCTTGCCGTTTATGGCAAAAAGAGCACCGGAGAACGATTCCGTCGTTGTTATTTCGTCTTACCATGGATTATTAAGGAAGGATATGAAAACCACCCGTTTTCCAATCTTAATCATAATTTGCAGATTTTGAATTGTCAATTTCGGCAACCACCAGGCACTCTAGAAGCATGGAGTCAGGAATTCCTGCTCCCCCGTGTAAATTTTGTGCGCGCAGGCGCTCCGTAGTAAACCTCAATCGCGCCGTTTTGCCAATGAACGCTGGGCAATCACCTCGTCAATCAGGCCGTACTCTTTCGCATGGTCCGACGTCAGTATGAAATCGCGATCACAATCGCGTTCCAGGCTCTCTTTCGGCTGTTTCGTATGATATTGCAAAATATCGATAATCCGCTGCTTCATTCTCAGAATTTCCTGGGCTTGAATATGAATGTCCGATGCCTGCCCTTGAAATCCGCCAAGAGGCTGGTGAAGAATCACTCGAGAATTGGGAAGGGCAAGGCGTTTGCCCGGGGATCCTGCCGCCAGTAAGACTGCAGCCATGCTGGCAGCCTGGCCAATTGCGATTGTGGAAATGTCAGGACGAACAAATTGCATTGTGTCATAGATTGCCAGCCCGGCAGTAATCGAACCGCCAGGTGAATTGATGTAGATCTGTATGTCCTTTTCGGGGTCTTCCGCCTCAAGAAACAGGATTTGCGCGATCACCAGATTCGCAATTACGTCGTCAATAGGCGTGCCAATAAAAATAATGTTGTCTTTCAACAACCGGGAAAAGATGTCGTATCCCCTTTCGCCCCGGTTCGTCTGCTCTACAACAATAGGAATCCACTGGTTGATGCTGTCAGGTATTGTCATGATTTTTTCTCGCTTTCTTTGACGATATATTCGAGGTTGGCCTGATCAAGGATGAAATCTGCGGTCTTGGAAATCAAAATGCGATGTTTCAAACGCTCCATTCGGTCCTCTTCTTTCAGGATTTCGGCCTTGACGGCCTCGGGAGCGCGACGCTCCTGCTCGGCAATCTGCTGGATCCGTTTCTCCAGGTCATCATCGCTTACTTCAATCTTTTCCAGACGCGCGATGGTTTCCATGAGAAGAGATCCTCTTACATTCTGGTCTGCCTGCTTCTCAAATCGGGAGCGTAATTCATCCCATTTCAACTCGGGAGATTCAAGATTTACACCTTTTTGATGAAGGTTGTAAGCATAATTCTGCATCAGCGAAGCGGTCTCCCTCTTTACAAGACTCTCCGGGACTTCAAAAGGATTTTTTTCAATAATTTGACCTAGCGCCTGGTCCTGTAAATTTCCGCGCTGCTGATTGGTTTTCAACTGCTCAAGATCCTTCTGGATCTTCGCCCTGAGATCATCCAAATTGGCGAAATCGCCAAGATCTTTAGCGAATTCGTCGTCGATCGCCGGGAGACGCCTTTCATTCACACTTTCAATTTGCGCCCGGTAGTGGATCTTTTTCCCGGCTATGGCTTTCTCCGGGTAATCAGCCGGATAATCGGCATCAAATTCCACAACGTCGCCTGCTTTCTTCCCTTCAAAGTTTTCGTTGAATGCAGCATGATTCTCTTCGGATCCGATTTCCACAAGTGTTCGATCGTCAAAGACCTTTTGCTTCTTCCCGTCGTGTTGTTCGATGGTTGCTTTAACAGTGGTTGAAACAAAATGTCCTTTTACTGCGGCTGTATTTTCCAGAGGAATCAATTCGGCTGCCCGTTGTTGATAAGTTTTCAACAGTGATTCAACCTCCTCGTCTTTGACCTCAACCGGCAGGGTCTTAAGAGTAAGACCCCTGTAGTCCTTGGGATCGATTTTGGGCTTTGTCTCGACGGACACCTTGAAACTGAAGGGCGAGCCTTCCGTGAAAAGGACGTCCTGAATTTCCGGTTCGGAAATCACATCGAGATCATTCTCTGCCAGTGCTTCTTTGTAAGCTTCCGGAACAACGTGTTGAATCACTTCGTCTTTGATGTGCTGAGCATAACGGCTTCGAATCATGCTTTCTGGGGCTTTTCCCGGCCGAAAACCTGGAACACGGGCCGTTCTCGAGATTACGCGGACGGCATCCTTGATGCGCTTATCGATATCTTCCCAGGGGACTTCGAAACGGATGACCTTTTTTACATCGGTTACATTTTCGATCTCAGTCTTCATGCATCCTCGCTGTTATGCGCACATAATTTAACACCCGCCTCGGAGATTGTCAAAAAACGTGATGGACAGCGGGGTCCCGGCCAATGCGCAAGCAATCGCGTTTTTCAGGCGACGCACGTACAAGCTATTGTGGATGTGCTGTAAACACGTACGCACAATTTCTGATCAAAACGCAAAGACGCTGTAATGATCGCACGTTCAGGGGTATGCCCAATTTATTTTGTTAAGTTTTCCACACTTTCTGTGTAAATCTCTTTGTTACACGTTGTATGCGCCTCAAAGTGAATATAATTACTTCTGCCGGTAGCAGCGCAAATCATTTTCGCCCCTGCTGCAAGTGCCACTGAATCGTCTCCCGCAGATAGGAGGTTTTGAAAGAATATGAGGTTTTTTGACGCAGTTTCGCCTTTCGATGCAAGGTACTACGGTGCTGATGAGACTTTTTACAAGAAAGTACATGATTATCTATCAGAAGAAGCAAGTATCCGGTATTTCCTTCGCGTAGAAGCCGCGCTTGCTCGGACATTGAGCGATTACGGATTTTGCCCCGGCGAGATCAGTGATGAGATCACTGGCGCGTGCGCTCAGGTAACGGCGGCAGAAGTCTATGAGGAAGAAGCACGGATTCAACACAATATCCGCGCGCTGGTAAACAGCATCCGGAGGCGGATCAGCGAAAAAGCCCGAGGCTACGTTCACCTGTTTGCAACATCCAACGACATCATGGATACGGCTGCTGCGCTTCGATACAAAGAATTCGGAGTAAAGGTGTTGATCCCCGATTTGATGGATCTAGTTGAGATGCTGGCGCAAATTGCCCGAACGGAAGCAGAGACCCCGCAAATTGGCCGTACGCACGGGCAGCACGCGGAGCCAATTACGTTCGGATACGCCCTGGCGCTTTTTGTCAGCCGCCTCGGCGGTCGCACGGAGAAACTCGAACTCGCATGTCGCTCCCTTCGTGGAAAATTTTCCGGGCCGGTCGGCGCACACAATGCTCTTTCTTTGGCCGCAGGTGACCGGGCACTTTCATTTGAAAGGGATCTACTGGGAAAACTGGATCTGCAGCCAAGTCCCACAGGGATTTCATCGCAACTTACCGAACAGGAGCCGCTCACGGATCTGGCCTATACGGTAGTTTCCATCATGGGAATCCTCGCCAATTTCGCGGATGATATGCGGCACCTGTATCGCACGGAAATCGCCGAGATCAAGGAAAAGTTCCAGCCGGAGAGAGTCGGGTCTTCTACCATGCCTCACAAGGTAAATCCAAAAGATTTCGAAAATGTGAAATCCTTTTGGAAAGCGTACGCGCCACGCCTGACTACCGTCCTGATGGATCAGATTTCAGAGCATCAGCGAGACCTCACCAATTCAGCAAGCGGCAGATTCCTGGCTGAACTGTTTGCTGCGGCGGATTACTCAATTTACCGTACTATTAATGTAGTACGCCAAATGGAAGTCAACCGCGAAAAGATGCGGGCAAATCTGGAATTTTCCCGGGATTCCATCATCGCCGAGCCGCTTTACATACTTTTCGGATTGCACGGATGTCCCGATCCCTATGACTGGTCGAAGAAGCTCGTCAATGCGTCGCGAAAGACCGGAAAAAAGATGACGGAGCTGGTAGAGGCCGAACCGGAGCTTCAGCCATACTACTCAAAGTTCACTCCGGAAGAACAAGAGCTCCTCAATCATCCGGAACAATACGTGGGGAATTCCGTGTCAGGCACGCGCCGCACCTGCGATTACTGGGTGGAAAAGTGCATGGAGATTCGAAAGAGAATATAAAACGCAACGGCGCAAAGAAATTCAAAGAACGTTTTTTCTCGATGCGCCTTAGCGCCCTGCCGTTCAGAGCGAGTGGTCTAGCGGAAAATGTGGCCGAGGATTTTGTAAATCATTTTAGCGCACAGGAATGCAGGGGCTTTGGCGCCTCCCTGCGGACAAAGTTCGACAAGATCGAGACCGACAACTCTCTTCCGCCGGGTCAGTTCGCCGACCAGGTCCATGATATCCCGCCAGCTTAGTCCGCCCGGTTCAGGTGTCCCCGTTGCGGGCATCAGCGAACCATCCATGCCGTCGATGTCAATCGTGAAATATACATGTTCCGGCAAAGCACCGACCACCTTCACAAACCATTCAGGGTCTTTTTCAATATCCTTCATGAAAAAGATCTTACTGCGGAGTGTTGGAAGCGCATCGACTTCTTCTTTTGAAATATTTCGAATGCCGACATGAACCACGGGACACATTTCGACGACTCTCCGGAGCGCAGAAGCATGAGAATGCTTGCTGCCTTCAAAGGAATCACGTAAATCGGCATGAGCATCGATCTGTAATACCGCAAGATCCGGCCATTTTTCCAGATGCGCGCGAACGAGCGGCGAGGTGATCGCATGTTCACCCCCAAGTGTGACCTGGAACTTTCCCTGCTCGACGATTTGATGTGAAACGCCGTACAACGCCTCCATCATGGCATCAGCATTACCAAGAATGGGAATCATTTCCTCTAACGTGTGAATCCCGATGTGGTAAGTCTCTTTCTCAAGTTCTTCGTCGTACAGTTCGACATTCCGCGAAGCCCAGATGATTTCGTGCGGAGCATCGCGCGTGCCGGCCTGGTAGGAGGTAGTTGCCTCATAGGGAACAGGCAAAATCACAACGCGAGAATTATCAAAGGAGGAGTACTCGTCAGGAATTCCTAAGAAATTAAAAGGGGTAGAGTTATAGTGGATCAAGTTAAATATCAAACTCCACAAAGATTGCGGCGGCGACCACTGTGGTCCACAGATGGTCTTTGTGACCTACGGCAGACTGCGTTACGCTTCGCGCAGCTACGATGTGGTCCGACAATCTGTAGATTTCACGATTCGCGTCCCAGCTTTTGTCGGCATCAAATTCCAGTCCCAGCGTTGTAGCCAGCATGCCGGCTGCAAGATCCTCTGCGTAATCCCCTGCCTCTTTTTCCGTTTCGCCGAAACTATGATGCTCAGAAAGATAGCCGTACAGATTCTTGTCCTTGGGTATTGCTACACCCACAGTTGCCGCGATCAAACGGTGAGGTTCATTGGTTGCGCTTTCGGACATAACTGCAAATGCAATCTGCCCGTGTCTCAAATATTTCTTCCCTTCCTGCACAGAAACAATTTTACAATTCGGAGGGAAAATCGAGGACACTCGAACGAGGTTCAAAGGAGCAATGCTCGCATCACGCAGAGCCATTTCAAAACTGGTTAGTTTTTCTTTGTGAACCCCTTTGCCCTTGGTCAAGAAACACGTTTTAGGTACCATTCGCCTCTCCTGAATTTGAAATGCCAGAGCAATGAGGGACTCATCGCTGTGGACTGCTTTGCGGAAATTACCATATCAAAAATGAGCAAGAGCGTCTACAGGAATATTGCAAATTTTCAGGTTTCGAATCTGCAAAGCGGAACGGAATGTTGAAACTTGCAACAGGAAACGTACTCACGGAGCGTCAGCGCGGAGCAAGCGAACAAGACGAAGTGCGGACTGAGGAACAAATTGTTGCTCTTGCAATGCTCTCAGCCCGTATTTTCTGCGCAATTCCAGCAGTCCTGTTTTCAGATCTTTGGCTGTTTTCAAGAAGGCGCTGACTTCCTGGGCGCGGTCATCCACACACACATCAAGATCATCCAGACGCGTTTGCGAAGCCGAACGATAGGACCGCCAATGCGAAAAGACCCGGAAAACGAGGTAATAACCGATCACGTTAGGTCCCGGTAAGACCATGATGAAGAGGGACAAAGGCAAGAGCAGCAAGTCAATGATCAGCCAGCGTAAATGATGATAGGAGCGATCACGAAGCATTTTCTTCAATCGGACCCTGACATCTGCCGGATCGATTGGGCGGTTCAATGCAACGGTTATCTTACGAAAGGAATGAAGCCGTCTCAGAAACCGGTCGTCCGCAAAAGCTTCACAGGCTATGCGTTCATACCGGGCTTTGATTCTTTCCCACAACGCGCGGCTTTTTTCCGAAGCCTTTCTCCAGCTTGAGTCGCGAATCATTTCCTCTTCAAAG
>Ga0210094_1000069_pt1:2500-15583 | contig 15583 bp, 13 predicted proteins | sample Browns_TuleA_D2_FD_184854 | JGI IMG/M metagenome (GOLD analysis project Ga0210094, IMG submission 184854) | Wetland microbial communities from San Francisco Bay, California, USA, that impact long-term carbon sequestration - Browns_TuleA_D2 (SPAdes) | ecosystem: Environmental > Aquatic... | reverse complement strand
AGCTACTTAAACTAATTGCAAGATCCGGAACTCCCCCCACGTTCCGGATCTTGTTCCCCTCCCATCAAATCGTAAAACAAAATCGTGGTTTGCCGTCTGTATCGCCCGCGTCCCGCGGGCTGAGCTCGAGCTCTGGAGCACGCCGGAGGCGGGCCGGCCGGCTAGAAGCCGGCGCTCATTTCGACTGTGCGGTTTGATGAGCGCCGCCGTCCCGGCGGCATAAATGTGCGCCGGCCTCTGGCCGGCACGCGGACATCCTGTCTGCGGAAAAGTGCAAAAAATGTAGAAACTCTAGGCCCGCCGGAGGCGGGCGTTACAAATAGCTTACCAAACCTGAAAATAAGTGGACGCGGTTTTCTTATCTGCTATAATCTCTAGTTTCCTTATGGCACTTCTTCGAAAAATATGGGATGGCTGGAAGGCCATCGCGCACAAGATCGGCAATTTTCAAGCACGGATTATCCTGTTCATTTTCTATTTCATTGTGCTGGCCCCATTCGCCCTGATTATGAAGCGCGTCGATCCAATGAGAATTCGGAGTGGTTCCACTCACGGGTGGCAGGAGAGATCTACTGACTCCTCTCCATCTCCGGAGAAAATGATTCGCCAGTGGTAAACGATGCGTATCCTTGGAATTTCCTGCTATTTTCATGACGCTGCCGCTGCGCTTTTTCAGGATGGAATCCTGATTGCAGCGGCTGAAGAAGAGCGTTTCACTCGTAAAAAGCACGATTACGAATTTCCACAAAACGCAATCGATTTCTGTTTGAAGACCGGCGGTATTCAGACAGGCGATCTGGACTACGTAGTCTTTTTTGAAAAACCTTTTGTCAAGTTTGAGCGCTTGCTGCTTTCCAGCATGCAGAGCTTTCCTTATTCGCATAAGGTTTTTCGTGAAGCAATGGTCACGTGGTTTGGGGACAAACTCTGGATCAAACACTTGCTTCAAAACCGTTTGAAAATCGCTCCGAACAAGATTTTCTTCAGCGAACATCATCTGTCGCATGCCGCGAGCGCTTTCTTTTCCTCACCTTTTGAGGAATCTGCAATTTTGTGCGTGGATGGCGTAGGTGAATGGACCACGGCAAGTTTTGGAATCGGCAAAGGAACAGACATTCGGTTGACCAAAGAAATTCGTTTTCCACACTCGATCGGGCTTCTGTATAGCGCCTTCACTGCTTTTCTCGGTTTTGAAGTGAACGAAGGCGAGTACAAAGTAATGGGAATGGCGCCCTTCGGTGCTCCGAAGTATACCGAGAAGGTTCAGAAACTTATCCGTTTTGGCGATGATGGAAGCTTTGAACTGGATATGGATTATTTTTCATTCCATTATTCCACCGACCGCACGTACAATCGCCGCTTCGTGGAACTTTTCGGAGAACCGCGCGAAGCAAAATCGCATTTCTTTACTCCGTCTACGGGATTCCCTGTCTATTTTGGAGATAAGCCGGCAAACTTTGATGAAGCCGGGAGATTGAATCAGCATTATGCGGATATTGCAGCATCGATCCAGGCCGTCACCGAAGAGGCAATGCTCCGGATGGCAAACGCCTTGCAGAAAGAAACAGGATTGAAGAAGCTCTGTATGGCGGGCGGCGTTGCACTCAATAGCGTGGCCAACGGAAGAATTTTGCGCGAGACTCCGTTTGAGGAGATTTACATTCATCCGGCCGCAGGCGACAGCGGCGGTGCAATCGGAGCGGCCCTGTATGCGTATCATGCAATGCTGGGCAAGCCCCGAACATTTGTGATGGACCATGCATACTGGGGGCAGGAACACGGCCCCGAAGAAACGGAAGCTTTTCTAAAGAGTGAGAACATTCCCTACGAACGGATTGAAAATGACGACCAGTTGCTCGATCGTGTCACCGATCAATTGCAAAACGGAAAAGTGATCGGCTGGTACCAGGGCCGTTTCGAATGGGGCCCGCGTGCACTGGGCAATCGAAGCATTATTGCTGATCCTCGCCGCACGGACATGAAAGACATCGTGAATGTAAAAATAAAATTCCGTGAGCCTTTCCGGCCATTTGCTCCTTCTGTGCTGGCGGAAAAAGCAGAAGATTATTTTGTCCTGGACGAAGCTGCAAAACATTATCCCGCGCGATTTATGCTGTACGTGGTGGATGTTCGCGAAAACAAACGCGAAGTTCTTCCTGCCATCACACACGTAGATGGAACAGGCCGTCTTCAAACAGTCAAGAAGGAATTCAGCCCGAGATACTACCGCCTGATTGAAACTTTCGGACAGGCAACAGGCGTTCCGGTGATCTTGAATACGTCTTTCAACCTCAAAGGAGAGCCAATCGTAAATACTCCCAAAGAGGCACACAGTACTTTTAGCCGCTCTGGTATGGATACTCTTGTACTGGGAAACTATATAATAGAAAAAAACTGATTCGCGGGAGACAAAAACAAAATGCGTTGGATTGAAAGCCTGGCCAGCCGAATGGGAATCGTCGGGGAACTGCTTCTATTCTTCTGGCAGCATAAATGGTGGTGGATAACGCCTATGCTGATTGTCTTGATCGTATTCGGCGTTCTGATTTTCTTTGCCCAAAGCTCTGCCATAGCGCCATTCATTTACACACTGTTCTAGTTTTGTCCCCGCCCGTTTCCGGCGGAGAATGCGCGCAAGCGGACGGCGCATATTCAGTCTGTGTATCCCAGCGATTTGAGCTGTTCGATCACGCTTTCATCTGGAAGGACTTTCATGTTTGTATCGCGCGATACAAACTGAATCAGCTTTGTTCTTAGCTCATTCTGAATCTCCGGCAGCATTCCCGTTCTGTTTTGCTCTTCGGCCGGATCTGCTCTGAGATCAAACAGCTCTTCGGACTGCGGCTTGGCATAGGCCAACCGGAAATCATAATTCCAGATCAGTTTGAAACCACCGGAGCGAACATAGTATCGTGCCCGCCTCGCGGCGCCTTTTCCCTGTCGGATCGCGCCGTAACTGTCTCTTGAAGAATTGCCCCCGTTCAATACCTGCAAAATGCTTTTTCCATCCATGTGAACCCCTGGAGGCACCGTGGCCAGTTCTAATATTGTAGGAGCAAGATCTACGAGGCTTACCTGCGTTGCAGTCCTTGTGTTTGCGAAAGATCTATCGGGAAAGCGGATCATCAGCGGGACGCGCACGCAGGTTTCATACAGGAATTCTCCATGGTCAAAGTAGTAGCCGTGTTCCGTCAGACTTTCTCCATGATCAGCGGTGAAGATTACGATCGTTTTCCGCGTTAGCTGGTCTATTTGCCTGACTAGATTTCCGACTTGCGCATCTGCATAGTTAATTTCTTCGTCATACGCCTGAATTGCTTTGCGCATCAGTTCAGGATCCTTGATCATGTTCAGTCTTTCCGGCTCCGGCTTCCTGTAATCGAATACCGGCTTGGGGGTGAGGGCTCGATTGAAAGTAGGGCTCACATGAGGCCCGTGCGGATCAAAGTAGTGAACCAGTGCAAAGAAGGGCTGTTTGTCTGCTTCCGTCATCCACGCGAGCGCTGCCGCTGTGGTTTGTTCTCCCGGTCGATCCAATTGGCGGAGTTCATATCCTGTGAAGCGCGCCAGGTACTTAGCTGCGAAGTGAGGAATAGAAAGTTCCAGTACAACATCGGGCAAGTATCGATACAGTCCGAACTCTTCGCTGTAAAAATCAAAACGGCCTGCTAAACCAACGGACTCATTTTTTAATGTCCACCCGCTGACAAAAGCAGCTGTTCGATAGCCCGACTTGCGCAGAGTCTCCGGCATTGTCTTAATCCCCCCACCGATCCGGACGCCATTGGCTCCAACACCATGTGTGGTTGGGTAATCTCCTGTGAGCATCGTTATATGGGACGGACCGGTAAGCGGTATCGGTGACGTCGCGTCTTCAAAGAGAACGGATTCTTTTGCCAGCCTATCGATATTTGGCGTCCGGGCTTTGGCGTATCCATAGCAGCCGACATGGTCTCTGCGTAGAGTATCCACACTGATCAGAACAATGTTCGGTTTATCCGGGTTTGCCTTTGCAGTGATCGAAGGATGCGACGGCAGTCGAACATGAAATCCCAGGAATACCGCAGCGATCAGGATAACAGCGGTCAGAATCGCTTTTGAACGGCGCCCGCGAAAAAGGCTCGTAAGCTTGCGCGGTAGTATGAAGAACAGAATACTGAAAACCAGAGTTTGGGTAAGTACCGCATATAAAACAAGGAGCCCAAAATTGGGAAGAGAAATCGTTTTTTGCCGGGAAAGGACTTCGGTAGTTTCCAAAAGGCCAAAAAGAACCCCGAATCCGACTCCCGGAGCGGCACGTTCGAGAACACGCATCGTTAGATTCTACACGAACCCACCGTTTCGACGAGTGTTTTCAACACGGAGTACACAGACGTCACAGTGGCGGCCGGCCGCTTGCGGAATCTCCTGATCTCCCCGGATCTCCCCTATCTCCTTATGTTCAGAAATCTCTGTGACTTCTGCGTTCCTCTGCCTTTCTGCGGTAAATAATTTTGGTTGCGGCCGAAGACCGCGCACAGTTCTTTGTGCTGAATTCCTACCCGGCGATGGCGAGTTCCTGCGCGCCCTGCGGCTGCGGAACCCAGTTTGTGTGCGGCGCCTTATTCAAAATGATGTAGCGGTAAAAAAGTTCGGCATATCCGTAAGCCTTCATTCCGCGACTCTTGTAGAAGGGCTTTAGTTCCTTTTGCGTCTGCGCAAGGTTGTAAAAAGGCACGCCCGGGAAATAGTGATGCTCCAGGTGGAAATTGGAATAGAGAAAAGCAATATTCCAGAACCACGAACTCTTGACAAGTGTGCTCCACTGCGCCGGATCGGCAGGATTTATGTTGTAGTGTTGTCCAAGCCGGTTCAGTGAAAATGCGATCGGGAAAACAAAGAACACAGGCACGATGTATACACGCAAAAGCACGTCCCATCCGCCCAGAAAATAGCAGAGCGCCATCAACGAGAGTTGAAAAAGGATCGTAAACTGTCTTTCCCGCTGGATTGTTTTCTGCAAAGGCGCCGGGTATGTAACATTTTCTCTTCCTGCGGCGCGGAAATAAATAAAAAAGAGGGCCGGAGTATAGTAAAGCAGTTTCATCCAACGTGCATTGATCTTAGGGGATAGATGAAACCGTTTCGGATCTTCGGTTGGGGAACCAAGCTCGGCGTGATGATCGAGATGCCACCGCGTGAACTGCGATGCGGAAATACCGCTCGGAAACGCATACACAAGTCCCATGATTCGATTCAGGAGCCGGCTTTTGCGGCTGGGAACAAAAACCGCATTATGGACGACCTCGTGAAGGAGAACCGTAAAGTTGAAAATCGCAAATCCCTGCACGAAAGCGAGTGGAATCCAGAACCACGGATTACGGGTGAAGATCAAAGCGAATGTTGCGCAGGCGAGTAGTGTATATTGCCAGCCCAGGATCAAAAAATGCTTCCAGGGCTCAATGCGATGAAGCTGTTTCACGACGGCCTTGTCGAGGGACGCCATGATCTGATGCTTCACTACCTGTGCGTGTTCACTGTAATAGCTGGCCATAATTGTGTGGAAACAATCTATTATACTTTTTAACCGCCAGGACGCCAAGTACGCCGAGTCCCGTCCGAGAAGCAGTTCCTTCTCGGCGCCCTGGGCTCGTTACAGATTGTTACAGAAGACTTTTCACACCCTCATGGATTTGGCGGATGGCGCGGTCGGTATCCTCCTTCATCATCACAAGGATCATGCGGGAGCGAAGGCTATTCTGCGAAACTCTCAGAATGTCCATACCGCCGCAACTATTCAAGATTCTGGCTGCGACCATCGGCTTGCGAAGTCCCTCGCCGATCACGGTAACTCTCCCGGATGGTTTATGGGAAGCAATTCCAATCACATGGGGAGCAGGAACGGTTCCTTTCGTAAAAATGTGTGTGCCGGGGTTTTCGACATCGCGGGTGTAAAGAACCCGAATCGCAAGTCTTTTTTGAGACGCATATCGTACTGCGAGCGGATGCAGGATCTTGGCTCCAAATCGGCAAAGTTGCTCGGCCTCCCGGTAGCTCAAATGTGGAATCCTTTGAGCATCCGCGACAACCAGCGGATCAGCAGTCATGAATCCGGGTACGTCCTTCCACACTTCGACTTCCTCAGCATTCAGCCATCCCGCGAAGAGTGAAGCGGAATAATCCGAACCGCCACGGCCAAGCGTGGTTGTGAGGCCTGTTTTTGTTGCACCGATAAATCCAGGCAAAACCGGAATCGCCTTTTGTTCCAGCAGCGGAAAAAGAGAATTTTGTGATCGGAGTCTGGAGAGACGAAAGCGCGGTACGGCAGCGGAAAAAGCATCGTTTGTGACAACCAGTTCCCGCGAGTCTACCAGCCGGGCGTTCAGCCTGTTCTGGCGCAGGTATGCTGCCAGCAGCACACTGGAGAGCAATTCTCCGTAGGCAAGAATTTGATCGCGGGTACGCAAGGTTAATTCTCCCAGAGTCATTACGCTTTCCAGGCACATTCTGAATTCCCGCATGCGCAGGCCGATCTGCTGGCGCACGTCCTTGCCAAGCTGCAATATCTCGCAGAATTCGAAATGTGTAGACGCAATTCGTTCGAACCGCTGTTGCGCTTCCATTTTTTCGCCGGCAGCCGCGTGTGATGCAACTGCATCCAACTCATTTGTGATTCCTGCTAGCGCGGAAACCACGACCACTGGTCTTCGTGATTCACGGCCGCGGATAATGGATAGAACACGCTGCCATGCCGCCACATTTTGAAACGAACTTCCACCGAACTTCATTACAATCATGAAAACACCTCATGCACCAATCCGGCAGGACCACTCCAGGTCCTGCAATTGTTTGATTGTGGCTCGCTCGCTGCAAGCCGGACAGTTTGGATTCGGGTGCAGCTTGTACGTTCGAACAGTGGATTGCAGCGCGTCGTACCAGAGCAATCGTCCGACTAAAGGACTCCCGATTCCTGCGAGCCACTTGATCGCTTCGGTTGCCTGGAGCAGGCCGATAATTCCGGGGAGAATGCCGAGGACGCCGGCTTCCGCGCAGGAAGGAGCAAGTTCCGAAGGTGTCGGTTCGGGATAGAGGCATCGGTAGCAGGGCCCCTGACCGGGAACAAATAAGGAAACCTGTCCTTCGAAACGGAACACCGATCCGTACACGTTTGGTTTATTGAGAAGAACGCAAGCGTCGTTCATCAGGTAACGAGTGACGAAGTTGTCCGTCCCGTCAATTGCCAGATCGTAGTCCTGCAAAATTTCAGCCGCGTTGGCAGCAGTAATTCTTTCCGCATAAGTCCGGATGCGAATGCCTGGATTTTGCGCAAGCAGTGCCTCTTTTGCGGAATCCACTTTCAATCTCCCGACATTGGCAGACGAATGCAGGATCTGGCGCTGAAGATTGCTTTCATCCACGCGATCATCATCGACAATTCCAAGAGTACCGATGCCTGCTGCGGCGAGATATAAAGCCGCCGGACATCCAAGACCGCCGGCGCCGATCAACAACACTTTACTTTTCAGCAGTTTCAATTGCCCGGTCTCGCCGATTTCAGGAATGATCAAGTGCCGTTGATATCGTTTTCTCTGGTCGTCGGAGAGAGTTTCGGAAATCTCTACATGGAAACCATTCTCTTTCCATTTTTGAAAACCGCCGGACATCGATAGAACATTCTTGTAGCCGAGCTCCTGCAAATTGTGCGCGGCAAAGAGAGAGCGGCTTCCACCGGCGCAATACAGCACCAGTTCCTGGTCCCGATCGGGCGCCGCATCTTCAATCCGCAACTCCAGAAAACCGCGCGGGATAAAAACGGCTCCCGGTAGATGACCCTCGCGGAATTCATCCGCTTCACGCACATCGATGATTTTAGCGCCGGCGCAGGTCCCTATTTTTTCACGGACAGATTCCGGAGACACTTCCTGAATCTTCCCTCGCAAGTTTGCGAGTAGATTTTTTGCTGTAATCATAATTCCCTCCATTGTAGGGGTGCGATTCATCGCGCCCTGTCTCTCCTGTAGTTGCGGCGTGCAGGGCGTGATTCATCACGCCCCTACAAAACTCAACCGCCCGCAATTGCCGGTAAAATCGTAATGGTGTCATTGTCTCGTACGGGTGTATCCAGATCCTGCAAAAAGCGGATGTCCTCTTCGTTGACGTAAATGTTGATGAAAGGCTTCAGGTCTCCATCTTCCGCATAAAGATTTTGTGTGAAACCGCGGAATTGCCCTTCCAGATTGCCCAGAATTTCTCTGACGCTGGATCCCTGGCCAGCGACCTGGCCATTTCCCGCGGTATGCCTTCTAAGAACAGTTGGAACTAAAACGGTAACTGCCATGATGCACCTCCTTGTGACAAATGAACCGATACCCTTCTCCCCTCCTTATGAAAGGGGGGAGTTAGAGTGGGGATGAAATTGTTTAGTAGCATGTCTCCAACCCCCACCTAACCTCCCCCTTGATAAGGGGGAGGAGTTGCTGTTTCAAAGACGTTTTGAAAATCCTGAAAACTTGGTTTGATTGTTGCGGAGACGCTGACACCGGTGACAGCTTCCTGAGTTTTGAGCCCGTTACCTGTAATGCAAAGCACAATCGATTCGTTCGAAGGAATTTTCCCGCTGCGAATTAACTTCTCAGCCGAAGCAACAACCACGCCGCCGGCAGTTTCCGTGAAGATTCCTTCCGTACGCGCAAGCAGCCGGATGCCTTCGACAATCTCCGCATCCGTTGCGCTTTCACCGGCGCCGCCGCTTTGACGTATCACGCGTGCAGCGTAAATTCCATCCGCGGGATTTCCGATCGCAAGAGATTTTGCGATCGTATTGGGCTTCACAGGGCGCAAACGATTCAGCTCCTGCTTCACCATATCTACGATTGGAGCGCAGCCTTCCGCCTGTGCTCCGTACATTCTGCAATCTGAAGATTCTACAAATCCAAGCTGTTGAAACTCCTGAACGGCTTTATGAATCTTTGTGATCAGTGATCCGCCGGCCATTGGAACAACGATGTGCCGCGGGGTTTTCCATCCAAGCTGCTCCAGGATTTCATAACCAACCGTCTTTGATCCTTCCGCATAATACGGACGCAAATTCACATTCACGAATCCCCAGTTGTAACGATCCGCGATTTGAGTGCAGAGGCGGTTCACTTCATCGTAATTTCCGGTTACTGCAATCAGGTTTGCCCCGTATACAAGGGTTCCTATGATTTTTGCCGCTTCCAGATCCGCAGGAATCAAAATGCAGGTTTGTAATCCGCAAGCTGCGGCCTGCGCTGCAAGAGCATTTGCAAGGTTTCCAGTGGAGGCGCATCCGACAACTCTGAATTCGAACTCGATTGCTTTAGCAAGCGCAACAGAAACGACACGATCTTTGAAGGAAAGCGTTGGGAAATTCACCGCATCATTTTTGATATACAGCTCCTGAAGCCCCCAGTGAGTCGCCAGGTTTCGCGCGCGGATCAACGGAGTAAACCCAACGGAGACTCCGGACGGCGGAATTGTGTTTCCCGGCAGAAGCTCCCGATATCTCCACATGTTTTTTCCACGCGCTTGTATCGTTTCGCGCGTAAATTTTGCAGCAATCTCCACATAGTCATACGTGACCTCAAGAGGTCCGAAGCAGTTTTCGCACATCGCTACCGGCTCTGCGGGGTAACGCCTATCGCACTCTCGACATTTCAGTTCCTCAACCATTTTCTTCACTCCTTTTTTCAACGCTGAGAACGCAGAGTGGAGAGCCAGAGTTTTCTCTTCCCCTCTCTGCGTTCTCTGCGACCTCTGCGTTGAACCGAAAAACAAAAAGGCCCAACCCGGCAAGTTTGCTTGCCAGGTTGGGCCCTATTGAACTAGTGCTTACCCTTGGAACCTTGCCAGGAGTTCTGCTACATGCAGCGACAACACGTGAATCCGGAAGAATGGACTTCCGGCATTCGCATGATCATGCAGTGACAGAAAACCTGTTGGTTCATCATTAACGTTTTCTATAGAAACACAAGTTCCGCCAGTTTGTCAATACGGAAAACCTTCAAACTTGAACTTTGGGTTCAATACAGCGATAATTTTTTATTCCTCTAAGGGCGAATCATGCAAACCATTTTCCTTAGCATTCGAGAAACGAATCTTCTCCGGAAGCGTTTGCATCATTTACTCAGCCTGCGGGACAAATTGTTGCTCAAACCGTCCGAGGAGACGGTACATGATCTCCGTGTTTCTTCTCGGCGCGCGCGCGAGGTGCTCGATTACCTGCAAGCGGTCATTCCCGACGGCTCTTACAAAAAAATGCGACGTCCTGCGAAAAACATAACCTCGAGACTCGGTGAGCTGCGGGAAACGGAAGTCAACCTGAAGCTATCGGAAGAATTTCACAAAAAAGAGTTGATTCCACCGCTTGCTGCGGAACTGTTGATGCATTCACTGATGAAGCGAAAGAAAAAACTCCAGCAGAAAGTGAATCGGCAGATGAAATCGCGAAACTTTACGGCTTATCAAAAATTCTTGACGCATCTGAAGGGCTCGAGGGTTATGCTTCCGGCAAGCGAGGAGGTTCTTCAGCACCGTTCGAATGATTTTTATCATTTCCAGTTGACGGATGGAATGAATGACGAAGAGTTGCATGAACTCCGGATTCTAACGAAGAAGTTCCGGTACGCCGTGGAAATCTATGCCAGATTGCAGCAACGGAAGATCGGGCTTTTCGCGCTGCGGCTCAAGAGACTTCAAGAACTTCTTGGTGATATTCACGATCTGTTTGTCTTTGCCAACCTGATCAAGGGAGAGGCGCAAAATTGGAATGTTCCTGGTTTAAAAATCATTCCGGAAGCATTGGACTCCGCCATCCGAGCTGTTTCCCGCCAGAAAGAGAAACTGTATCCACGCACTCGAATTCTGTATCAGAGAATCCTTGACAATACACCGGAAGGAATCAGGCCGGCGCCGCGTAAAGAGGTGCAGACTGCGGAAACACCGCAGCCGGAAGCCGAAGCGGTCCCGGATTACATCTACGAACAATCCACTCCTTAATCGGCTCTGTGATAAATTAGTGTTATGAAACTAGCGGCCATCGACATCGGAACAAACTCTATCCACATGGTTATTGTGCGGGTCGAACAGCACAGAATTTTTGAGATCATCGATCGCGAAAAAGAAATGGTTTTTCTGGGAAAAGGAAGTTTACTCAGAAGAAGACTTCCTCAGGAAAATGTCGATCGAGGCCTTGCAGCTCTGAAATCATTCAAAGCAATTGCCGATTCGCACCAGGTGGATGAAATCATCACGACGGCAACAAGCGCCGTTCGTGAAGCGAGTAACGGACGCGAATTCATGGCTCTCGTTAAGAAAGAAACCGGAATTGAAATCCGGCTGCTTTCCGGAACAGAGGAAGCGCGAATGATTACGCTGGCGGTTCGCGACGTCATCGATTTGAAGGACCAGCGCGCTTTGATTGTCGATATCGGCGGCGGCAGCATGGAGCTAATTGTTGCTGATGCTCGCCATATTTACTTTGCTCAGTCCATTAAGTCCGGCGTGATCCGCTTGCAGGAACGGTTCATGAAGCATGATCCTCCGGCGCCGAAGGACATCAAGTCCCTGCAAAAATGGCTCGGCAGTAAATTGGGCCCGCTGAGCAAGAAAATCCAGGATCTCTCCCCGGACATTTTCATTGGAACATCCGGTACGATTTTGCATTTTGGCGAAATGATCCGGGCCGCGCGGAAAAATGAAAAGAGTAAGAACATCATTACGATTACCGAGCTTGAGACCGTGAACGAAAAACTGCAACGAACCACGATGGAAGAGCGTTTGAAGTTTCCCGGCCTCGATAAAAAGCGCGCCGAACAGGCGATCGGCGGAGGTATTCTCATTGAGATGGTAATGGAGCGGTGCAGGGGAAATGAGCTGATTCTTTGCGATCGCGCCTTGCGTGAAGGCTTGATCGCGGATTATCTGATCCGCCGCACTCCTTCTGAACCACGGAAAGTCCAGGCGCGCGAACTCAGAAGCAAGAGCGTATTGAACCTCCTCAATCGCTGGGATATCGATCGGAAGCACGCAGAACACGCCTCGCGGTTATCATTGCAGTTTTTTGACGCGCTTTCGGCCTTTCACCCTTACGGCGCTCCGGAGCGGGAACTAATGGAATATTCCGCATTGCTTCACGATATTGGCCGCGTGATTTCGTACCCGGCCCACCACAAGCACGGCTGGTACATCATTCACCATGCGAACCTGATCGGGTTTCAGCCGAACGAACTCAACATCATCGCCGCGGTAATTGCCTATCACCGCGGAAAGAAACTGAAAAAACAAGACGATTACCTCAGTCACCTCAACAAGAAAGAACGGAAAATCGTGAAGTTCCTGACAGGAATTTTGCGCATTGTCGACGGTCTGGACCGCCAGCACGATCAATCGATCAACAAGATCGTTGCAAAAAAAGAATCACGAAAACATCTTTTCGTTGCGCTTGTTTCGGATGAGCCTGCGCTGATCCCTTTGCGCGCTGCGATTGAACGATGTGGATTGCTGCAGAAAACCATGGGATTCAAGCAGATCGATTTTCGTGTGGAAAGCGCAAAAGCCCAGGCAAGCGCTACCGCGGGATAATTTCATTGCTGAAATTCTCCGGATGCTTTCCTTTAACGTCTGCGTAGAATGCTTGCAATTTCTCAAAGTCTGCTTCTATCGAACCGGATGGTTGAATTGCTTCTCCGATCTGAATGATTCTTTTGGAATAATCGAAAGAGACCGGAATGATCGGAACGTGTGCGTTCAGGGCCATTTGATAAAAGCCCGTTTTCCAGCGGTCCACTTTTTTCCGCGTGCCCTCCGGAGAAAGTCCCAGCAGAAATTGATCATGTCGTTTGAAATTTTCCACGGTCTGCTGAACGATTCCATGAGAAGCGTTTCTCTGTACGGGAATCCCGCCAAGCCAGCGAAAGAAACGATCAAATGGCTTCCGGAAGAGCGTGTGTTTGCCGAGCCAGCAAATACTTAATTCTAAATAGAACTTGGCGGCAACTCCGATCACAAAATCCCAGTTCGACGTGTGTGGAGCCGCAATCAGAACGGCTTTCGGCGTTCGAGGAAAGCTGCCTTGGACTTTCC
>Ga0210094_1000068_pt1 | contig 15691 bp, 10 predicted proteins | sample Browns_TuleA_D2_FD_184854 | JGI IMG/M metagenome (GOLD analysis project Ga0210094, IMG submission 184854) | Wetland microbial communities from San Francisco Bay, California, USA, that impact long-term carbon sequestration - Browns_TuleA_D2 (SPAdes) | ecosystem: Environmental > Aquatic > Marine >... | reverse complement strand
AAAAGCGAGTTTATCCATCCTGGCGAGGCTTCGGATGACCGCGCGATCGACCGCAGGTTCCAGTCGCTCAGGCACGGAAGGCTGCTGAGATGCAAGTAAAGCAAATTCATCTTTGCTCTGGTCAGCGGTCATCTCTTCGTGATATTCGGGATCGGCATTCACGGCCCAAAGATCATACCGCTCACCCTGAATGTTCTTCACTGCAAGCATTGCAGTGAGCATAGAATGATCCTGGTTGTTGTATTTGTGCATGCCGTTCCTGCCAACGAGCTGAAGATTCGGCATTCGCACAAGGAAATCCTGAACAATTTGCAAACTCTCCTTATAGGTGGAATCGTAAACGGGGTAGGCTTTCTGCATGCGAACTACGGTACCGTCTTCCACGTCTGCAGATTGAATGAGACCGAGAATCTGCATTTCCCTTTTCGCGAGATCAATCAGATCGGCGTCGGGCATGTTCCACAATCCGTCGCCTTCAAAGCAGAAGTATTCCAGACCGAGGCACGTTTTGTTGGGATCCGGCACCATTTCGGGGCTCCAGTTCTTAAAATTTTGAATCCTCCCGACTTTCACTTCCGGATCGTGAATATAGATCCAGTTGTCCGGAAACAGGTCTTTCTGATTCACGATCAGCGCAACTGTAATGAAGTCGCGATAGTTCAAACTATTAGCAGCGTGTAGGACTGCTTCCGGCGGGGAGGGCGAAAGCTTCCGGATCAAATCGCGAATCGGCATCGTGCTGATAAAATCCGTGCCGTGGACGATGTCCCTCTTCCCGTTACTTACGAATTCAATTGCTGCAATCCCTGTTTCATTCCACAGAATACGGTCCACGTCTGAATTCAATGCAACGCGGCAACCATTTTTTGAAACACTCTCAGCTACCCGGAGCCACATCATTCCAGGCCCAAAACGCGGGTAATGAAAAGCGTCAATTAACGTCTTGATGACTGCGCTTTTGTCGTGAGTCTTCGACTTCAGCAGCGTATTCTTCAAAACTGTCATAAGGGAAAGACCTTTGATGCGCTGTGCGGCCCATTCTGCGCGGATCTCATTGCACGGAATACCCCACACCTTTTCCGTATAGGTTTTGAAAAAAATCCGGTACAGTCTTTTGCCGAATCGATTGGAAACCCACTGCTCAAATGTATCGTTTTCACGATGGGGAAACAGCCGGGCCCAGAAGTAGCTGCACACAATCAAAATGCTGTTCCAAAGACCCAGTCCGAAAAGCGCATTCATAGCGCGGAGAGGATAATAGAAAAACCTGCGATTGTAATAGATGCGGGAGAGTCTGCTTCGATAAAGAAAGTCGTCTTGCAGCACCTCTTCCCACATCCGCTCGACGGCCCGAACTTTGGTGAAAAAACGGTGGCCGCCGATGTCGAAGTGATAGCCCTTGTAGGTAACGGTACGGGCAAGTCCTCCGACAACGGGATCCTTCTCAAGAACTACGGAAGGAATTCCTTGCTTGCAAAGCTCGTAAGCTGCTGTAAGACCGGCCGGACCGCCGCCCACGATGACGACGCTCTTTTCCGCTGACATAAAGAACCACTAACTATACCAGATTTAGCAGGGACACTGGCGAACCGGAATTGAACAGATCAATCCCGCAAATGAACACTTGCTCACCGAGAACTGGTGGGAGAACAATGGCATAATCTTTGCGGCACGAGCGGTACCATGGAAATTCTTCTGAGAGATATCCGATATGCTTTACGACTTTTTCGAAAAAATCCGGGGTTCGCTCTTGTAGCGGCTCTAACTCTAGCCCTGGGAATCGGAGCAAATACCGCAATTTTCAGTGTAACGAACGGTCTCCTTCTCCGGCCCCTGAACGTTCCGCACCCTGACCGCATGGTGCGAGTGTATGCTGTGAAGCCATCATCGGATGTGGACATAATTTCGTACCCGAATTATGCCCGCTTGCGCGACGGCAATCAGAGCTTTTCCGTCCTGGCCGCACATCAACATACGCCGGTCAGCTTCAGTACGGGGAGCAGTTCAGACACCGTCAACGCCGAAGTAATCAGTGGAAACTATTTCCGTGCTTACGGATTGTCTCCTGCGACGGGTCGCATGATCTTCACAGAAGATGATCAAAAAGAAGGCGCCCATCCGGTAGTCGTTATCAGCTACCGATTGTGGGAAAAATATTTCCAGAAAAGTAACGATGCAGTCGGCAAGAAGGTCTACTTAAACGGACATCCTTTTCAGATCATCGGAGTGGCACCCAACTCGTTTAGCGGATCGTACCTCACTTCAGATGATGATGTGTGGGCGTCCATTGCTATGCATGAAGAGCTGCGTCCGCGTGGCATTCCGCTCGCCACTCCCGCATGGGGTTGGCTGAACATGACCGGTCGCTTAAAAGAAGGGACGACGATAGAGACAGCACAAGCGGAATTGAACCAGCTGGCTCTGCAGCTCCGAAAGGAATTTCCCGATACCAACAAAGGCATCTCCTTTCGCATCACACGAGCCAGTTCTCTGCCGGAGGAACTGAGTCAACAGCTTTCGAAAGGGCTCCGTTTTCTTACCGTTGTTGCCGGACTCATACTTCTGATCGTTTGCGCCAATATTGCGGGAACGCTTCTGCCCCGAATCCTGGCACGCAGACGCGAGATCGCGATCCGTAATTCTCTCGGTGCAACAAACGGCCTGCTGATTCGTCAATGGTTTACAGAAAGCTTCGCTCTCTGTCTGCTGGGAGGCGCCCTGGGAATTCTGGTTGCTGTCTGGTGCAAAGAGGGATTGAAACTTTTACTTCCACCCGACTGGCAGGTTTTTGTACCTGCGATATCCATCGATACTCGAGTTCTGGCGTTCACTTTGATCATCACCTTTCTCACAGGAATTTTTTGCGGGATTGCTCCGCTTCTCCACCTGCGAAAAGAAGAAATTTTTTCAGGACTGAAAGGAGAAACAGGGGGAGTTCCGCGATACCGACTGTTCGGGTTGTTTGTGAGTGCCCAAACGTGTATTTCGCTGATGCTTCTCATTGTTGCCGCCCTGCTCCTTCGCAGTCTGGCCAGCTCCACCGCATTTGAACTTGGATTCAGCGAAAAAAATCTCTTGCTGGCGTCGTTTGAGACACGAAGACATGGCTATGCAGACGATCGGGGGCGTGAATTCATTCAACAGCTAACCGAAAGACTGAAGCGCTTTCCGATGGTTCAGGCCGTTTCCTACGCGATAGTAACGCCGCTGGATAACGGGAGTGAATCACAAGGTTACCAGATCCAGGGACAGCCGGAAACGATAGCCATTGACAACAACAGCGTAGGACCGAACTATTTTCACACCCTGGGAATTCCATTAATCTCAGGACGAGATTTTGCCGTTGAAGATATTCACGACCAATCGTTGCCTGTAGCGATTGTGAACACAACAATGGCACGGAAGTTTTGGCCCCTTCAAAACCCAATCGGGAAAAAGCTCCGGCTGGAAGGCGGTCCCGAATTGGAAATCATTGGAGTTGCAAAAGACATCCAGTATTACTCCGTTGGTGAAAAGCCTCTTCCCTACATTTACGTTACCCCAAATTCCGTTTATACCGGACAACTGACTCTACAGATTCGGACGAACGGTCGTCCCGAAGATTTCGTTGGAACTCTGCTTAACGAAATTAAAGCGATGGATCCAAATGTAGCGCCGTTTCAAGTAATGTCTTTTCTCTCGCTGCGAAGATTGCAACTTTTTCCTATTCAAGCACTGACAATGATTTCCACATTGATCGGATTCGTGGGCCTCGTTCTCACGTCGCTGGGCATTTACGGCGTCGTTGCCTACACAGTGGCTCAACGAACGAAAGAGATCGGGTTGAGGATGGCGCTGGGCTCATCCCGAAAAAATATTCTCTGGATCATCTTGAGCCAGGGGATGCGGTTTGTGGCGGCAGGCGCAGTCATTGGAATCCTCGCGTCGATCTCGGCAGCAAGATTTCTGGCGTCCATTCTTTTTCAAATTTCTCCGACGGATTTTGTCAGTTACTTACTCACCGTCACGCTCCTGTTACTTACAGCGTTGATCGCCGCTTCGATCCCCACGCACAGGGCAATGAAGATCGATCCGACGATCGCCCTGCGATACGAATAGCTGTTTGTAATACCCACCGACAACTGCGTAGGGGCGCCATGTGCGGTTAGATGAGCGCCGCCGTCCCGGCGGCATGAACGTGCGCCGGCCTCTGGCCGGCACGCGGACATCCCGTCCGCAGAAAAGTACAAAAAATGTAGAAACTCCAGGGGCGCCATTTATGATGCCCTGCTGTCCGGGCATGAAGGGCGCGATGAGCGTGCCCCTACAAAGGTCGTCAGATCGTCAAAATCAAGTTAGAATAAATCTTTTCAAAATCGCATCTAAAAAGGATAAGGTGAATTTTGCAATGAAGAAAACTTTTATTGAGACGCAAACACATGAAATGGACTCCATCCGGTCGATTCTTCGCGATTATTACGGACGCCATCTAAAAAGCAGTTCGGATCTGACGCAAAAAGCATGCTGCACCGAAGAAAGCCTGGCGAGGTTTGCATCCATTCTCGAAATGATCCCCGGAGAAGTGAAGGCCCGCCATTATGGTTGCGGTTGTCCCGTTCCCGATGATGACCTAACAGGACTGCGAGTCCTGGATCTCGGCTCCGGGGCAGGAGTCGATGCATTCATCCTTTCTTTTCTGGTGGGACCCAATGGTTTTGTTTCAGGAATCGACATGACGGACGAGCAGTTGGATGTCGCAACCCGCAACACGGCAGCTGTGATGGAACGATTCGGTTACGATCGGCCAAATGTGCGGTTTGAAAGAGATTTTATAGAAATGGCATCCTCCGTTCCGGATCAATCCATCGACATCGTCGTATCCGATTGCGTGATCAACCTCTCCCCGCGAAAGGATCTTGTGTTCCAAACGATCTACCGCATATTAAAAGAAGGCGGAGAATTTTATATTTCTGATATTGTCGCCGACCGGCGGGTGCCGGATTCCATCCGCAACAACTCGGAAATGATTGCGGAATGTCTTGGCGGAGCAGAGTATGAGCATGACTGGTTTGATGTGATGCGAGACAGCGGGTTTCAGGACCCGCGAATCATCAGCCGCAGAGAAGTCCAGCGCGATGTTCTGGGCGAGCCCATCATTTTTTCTTCGATGACCGTGCGCGGATTCCGTTTTGCCGATCCACTGGATCGCCGGTGTGAAGACTACGGCCAGATTGCAACCTATAAAGGATCTATTTCAGGGCTCCCTTCGCGTTTCATGCTGGATGATCATCATATGTTTGAGACGCACCGCCCCGTTCCCGTCTGTCGAAACACCGCGAGGATGCTGAAGGAGTCCAGACTGGGAAATCACTTTGACGTAACGGCGCCGATCAGACATTTCGGCCTGTTCCCTTGCGGACCCGCTGTGTCATCCTCATCCACACAAAACGGTAGCTGCTGCTAAGTGAATCTCCTGCTCTCGTTCGCTGCACTGTTCGTCTCTTATGCCAACGGCGCGAACGATGATTTCAAAGGCGTTGCAACACTTTATGGAAGCAAGATTCTGGAATATCGAAAGGCGTTGATCTGGGCAATCGCAACAACCTTCACCGGATCGATCGTCAGTTACCTTCTGGCTACTAAATTATTAGCACTTTTTTCGGGAAAGGGTCTCATAGAACAAAATGTTTTGCGTAACCCTGCTTTCCTGACAAGTGTTGCGCTGGCTGCCGCATTTACGGTTATGCTGGCGACTCTTCTGCGGTTTCCAATATCCACCACTCATAGTCTTGTGGGCGGTTTGTTAGGATGCGGCATTGCAAGCGGCGGCCTGACGTCTTTATCCGCCCTGGGAAAAGCATTCTTTGTGCCGCTATTACTCGGCCCATTTTTGTCGGTGAGCCTCACCATGATCCTCTATCCGCTGCTCCACAGACTCCGCGCATTTGCCGGAATCGAAAGCACCTATTGTCTTTGCATTGGAGAGCGCCGGGATGTCTTGATTGGAGCGCCAGGTCTGCTGACAGTGCGGTCCACCGGCTTACGTGTTTCCGTTGCGGAAGAACAGCATTGCCGACTGGTATATGCGGGCAGTTTTTTGGGAATTAACGCTCAACGAGTCATGGATTTCTTTCATCTGATATCGGGAGGGGCTGTTTCTTTTGCGCGAGGATTGAATGATACTCCGAAGATTACTGCGTTGTTGATAGCGGTTACATTTCTTTCCCCGAGGGCAGGGCTACTGGTGGTGGCGTTATTCATGGCAATTGGCGGCACCATTCATTCACGCAAGATAGCCCGCACAATGAGCTTTGACATAACGGAAATGAATCCCGGTCAGGCGTTCACAGCAAATTTCACAACCGCAGTTCTCGTGATTGTGGGATCGATTTTCGGATTTCCCCTTTCAACGACCCACGTTTCCTGCGGATCGCTATTCGGAATCGGAATCGTAAACAACACAGCAAAGAAAAGAACGATTTTTCAGATTCTACTCGCCTGGATTATAACCCTGCCAGTTTCTGCTTTGCTTGCAGCTTTCTTTTATAAGCTCGTCGCAAAGTAAGAAACCGCCAGAGTAGGGGCGCGATTCATCGCGCCCTTCACGCCCGGACAACGAGCACGCAGGGCGCCATTCATGGCGCCCCTGGAGTTTCTACATTTTTTGCACTTTCCCGCGGACCGGACGTCCGCGTGCCGGCCAGAGGCCGGCGCACGTTTATGCCGCCGGGACGGCGGCGCTCATTAACTGCACAGTCGAAATGAGCGCCGGCTTCTAACCGGCCTGAGCAAGTGGGCGCACCATCGAGTAGGAGACGGGGTTACCCCCGTCGTCCTCTCACACCACCGTACGTACGGTTCCGTATACGGCGGTTCACGTTGTAAATTGAATTCGTTTCACTTGATCAAGCAATGATACGAGTCCAAGTTTATCAAAGTATTTCTTGGGAAAGGCTTCGTTCATGTGTGAGGCTCCGGAATTCCACCAAGGCCCACGGCCGTTGCTTGCCGATTTCCACGCATGAAGTTCATCCAGTCCATTTTTCATCAGATTTCGCTTTCGTGTTGCCGGGCGCTTCCACTGTCGCCACAGGATGCAGCGGAGTCTCCGCCGTATCCAGCCGTCCAGCTCTTCAAAGCTCCCTTTGACATCGGATAGCGCAAAGTAGTTTGCCCATCCTACGAGAACGGCCTTCAGTTCTTTGATGAACCGTTTTAGATTGCGTCCGCGTCCTTGCCGCATCAGTTCCTTAAGCTTCAGTCGCAGTCGTTCGACACTCACCCGATCCACTTTCAATCGTGGAGGTTTGTTCGAAGTCATGCTGTAGCCCAGAAACTTCCGGTTCCATGGACGTTCTACCGCGCTCTTCTCACCATTCACCTTCAACTTCAGGCGCTCTTGTAAGTATCGGCTGATCGATGTCATCAGTCTTTCTGCTGACCGCTTCGATTGCACATAAATATTGCAATCATCTGCGTAACGACAGAATCGATGACCTCTTCTTTCCAATTCCTTGTCCAGTTCATCAAGCAGAACGTTTGAAAGTAGCGGTGATAGCGGCCCTCCTTGCGGTGTGCCTTCCGTTCGTGGAGAAACTAATCCACCTTCCATCATTCCTGCTTGCAGGTATCTGCGTATTAGTTTCAGTACCCGTTTATCTTTAACCTTGCGCGCCACTCGCGCCATTAGCACGTCATGGTTTACGCGGTCAAAGAACTTCTCCAGATCAATATCTACTACCCATCGCCTCCCTTCCGCTACATGACGCCGCGCTTGCCGCACTGCCGCCTGTGCGCTTCGGTTCGGTCGAAAGCCGTAGCTTGATTCTGAAAATTTTGGATCAAAGATTGGTTGTAAAATCTGATGAACCGCTTGCTGAATGAGTCGATCTACAACCGTAGGAATGCCCAATTGACGCATCCCCTTACCTCCAGGCTTTGGAATTTTCACTCCTCGCACCGGCTGCGGTTTGTACCGTCCTTCCAGCAGCTCTACTTTGATTTGCAGCCAATGCTCTTTCAGATAACAGCGCAGATCCTCTGTGGTCAGTTGATCCACTCCAGATGATCCTTTGTTGCTTTCCACCCGATGCAACGCTGCAAACATGTTCTCGCGTTCGACCACTGCTTCCATCAACTGATTCGTTTCCTGGATTGAGTTTTCTCTCCTTGCCGTGGCTTTGGACACGCCTCTCTTCTGCTCTCGCAGATTCCGTCCGCTGCCGCCCGAAGTGGCTCCGCGCTTTTCATCGCGGCCATCTGTATCTTTTTCTGCCATCGAAATTTGAGCCTCGCTCCTTACAACGCGTTTGGTCCTTTGATCGGGTCGATTCGATCTACTATGACCTCGGCTGACTTCTGCTTATCCATCCCAATGTCTCACAACATCAGTAGCTGTTCGCAGATATGCAGATCTCCCCAGGTAATGCGCACCCACCTTCACGCTTATGTCTGCCGCATCTACGCACATCGCCTTCCGTACAGGTATTGGATTTCCAGGATATTGGCCCCCTTGTCCAGGGTGCGCGCCTTTTATGCGGTTTCTGTTCGTCAGACCAGCGCTTTGCCTGCGGCTTCCTTCAGATTCCATCTCGCGATGGACACCCTTGCCGTCCGGCTAACACTTGCCCCTGTCGGCTGTGTAAAGAACTTTCATCTTCAAGTGGGTGCGCCCAGCAGGGCGCACCAAAAAAAAGACCGGTGGGAGGAAGTCCCACCGGTCAGTAACTTGGAAAAGTTGCTCAGTTCACGCCGAACACAAGATCGTCGTGATCGTTGTAGCTTCCTGTTCTGCAGCTACTTGCAGTACTGCCGTAGCGGAAATTCCCGCGAACAGCCTGGTTCGCGCCGGTTGGAAGCGTATATGTAGCGGTGAATGATTTCACACCCGCTGCAGTACATTTCTGTGTTCCGATCAACGTCCAGGAAGGGGAGCCCGTTCCAGGAATACTTGCTGTTCGGTACAGATCTAAACTGTCGGAGCTGCCATAGCAATACACAGTTACCGTCACGGTTACTGCTTTTCCCGAAGCCAGGGCCGTTCCATCGTTTGTAGCAATCTTCATGGCGTCGATGGATTCATCAAGGTGATAGGTTCCCGAATTCCCGTCTGCACAGGAAGCATTAATTGTGTTGGAGTAGTTAGGCTCCGGCCCAACCGTACCGCGACCATTGATGATCGAAGCGCCGGTATCACAGGATTTTCCACCGCTGGGGCAAGCAGGCGCTTTGTAGGTTGAACTGTAAGCTGCCATCAAATCGCTTGCGCCGCCGCCGTTGCTTACGGTGACACTGACCGCGCTGCTTGTGCCGCTGTTGTTTGCAGCATCATAAGCTTTGGTTGTCAGACTGTAGGCGCCATTGGGAGTCGCGGTTGTAATCCACGTGATGCTATACGGTGAAGTGCTGTCGGTTCCAATGAGTGTTGCGCCTGCATAGAAGTCGACGCGCGTTACACCAACGTTGTCACTTGCATTTGCAGAAACCGTAGCATTTCCGCTGATCGTAGCGCCGTTAGCGGGAGCCGTAATCGATGTGGTCGGTGGTGTCGTGTCGTTACTGACCGTTACGCTCACTACGGCGCTGGTTCCCGTGTTGCCTGCAGCATCATAGGCTTTGCTGGTCAGATTATAGGATCCGTTTGCTACCGTTGTTGTATTCCAACTGATGCTGTACGGAGAAGAGTTGTCGCTTCCGATGAGTGTGGCGCCGGCATAGAATTCCACATTTGTGACACCAACGTTATCGCTGGCATTCGCGCTCACTGTAATTGTATTGGCTACCGTGGCACCAGCGGCCGGAGCTGTGATCGAAGTTGTGGGCGCCGTTGTATCCGCTGATTGACCCACACCAAAAACGAGATCGTCATGATCATCGTAAGCGCCGGTGGAGCATGCAGAAGCGGAACCCTGGTAGCGGTAGTTCGCGCGAACCGCATGAGCCGTACCGGTTGCGGGCAGTGTATATGTGCCGGTCATCACTACGGATTGTCCTGAGACGGTGCACGCCTGTGTTCCGATGAGAGTCCATGTTGGAGCCCCTGTTCCAGGAATACTACTGGTGTAGTAGAGATCCAGACTGTCCATTGTTCCATAGCACCACACTGTCACGGAAACGGTTGCCGATTGCCCGCCGGCAAGAGCCTGTCCACTGACGGTTGCCACGGAAATGCGATCGACAGACTCGTCACTATGATAAGTTCCTGAAGTGCCGTCTGCGCAGCTTGTGTTGATGGTATTCGGCTGGCTGGACTCTGCCCCACCCGAGATATTCGCGCGACCGTTCAACAAAGAAGCGCCGGAGTCGCAGGATTTTCCGCCGCTTCCGCAAGCAGGTGCTTTGTAGGTTGAATTGTATGTTGCTGTTAATGCCGGTGGTCCCGCAACGTTGCTGACCGTTACGGAAACTACCGTGCTGGATGCAGAATTTCCCGCCGCATCATAGGCTTTGCTGGTCAGGTTATAGCTGCCGTTTGCTACGGTTGTTGTGTCCCAGCTAATGCTGTAAGGAGATGATGAATCGTTGCCGATTAAGGTTGCACCGGCATAGAATTCTACGTTCGTAACTCCCACGTTATCGCTGGCGTTCGCGCTGACCGTAGCTGTTGCTGTGAGGGTTGCGCCCGATGATGGAGCCGTAAGCGATGTAGTTGGCGGAGTTGTGTCCGCTGCTCCGCTGCATGTAGGGATTTTAAATGATGCGATGCGTGTTGCCCAGTTAAAAATGCCCTGAGTAGGAATGTATTCTGTTGTATACCAGAACGTGCAGTCGTCGGAAGGATCAACCACCATTGAGCTATAATCGCCCCAGCGCTGTAAAGGCTTTGCGGGTGAACCATAGGTTCCGATCTGCGAAGCATGGGTAATACTGGTCAGAATATCGGCTTCCGTCCCCATCGTTCCTGGTGCATCACCGGCGTTCCGCGTTGTGTAGCGGATCGTCGGAGAAATGCTGCCGCTGGAAACGCTGTAACCCATGGCCATGTTGCCCTGCTGATCCATCGCCGTACTTGCGACCCAGCGCCAGCTTGTATCGGGACCGTAAGAGCCGGATTGGTAAACGGTCGGAGTTGCGTTAGGACTCCTTAATTCATACCAGCGAACGTTCGCTGCGGTTTGGCCGCCGATAGAATGAGCGACGGTCAATGATTCGTGATCGCCAAAATTGCGATAAGCAAACCGATTCATCAAGCGATCTGCCAATGCTTCCAGGTAGTAGGAAGTTCCGCCGTTGGCCTGCGGAACGCAGGCGCCGCGTGTTGAAGTGCTGCAGGAAGCCGTGAACGATGCAACTGAAATATTGGTTGGGCCGGTAAATGTCGAATTCGCCGGGGTCGTCCAATCCACGTGGAATTTCCATAATTGCAGGTTGTTGCTGCCGAATCGAACGACATAGTTCGGGGACCCGGCAGGAGGTTGAATAGAACCGTCCATATCGGAGGGGAGCAAGCCCTGAACGTTTGAGCCGGTTGTGAAGCATTGCATTGTGTTGGCCTGGCCATTCAGCATCTTGCTGCGGTCATGAGCGCAGACTTCGCCAAAGCTTGTGGATCCAAAAATATTGTATGTAATGTAATAGCCGTCGGGCCATACTCCGAATTTCGGATAATCGTTGAAATTCGTAGAGCCGAAAGAATAAGAAAAACGATACCAGGAACCCCTGGGGTCAGAGGTCTGCGACACCGCAACGCATTCCAGGTAAGGAGTTGTGGAGACGGAAAACTGAGCAACGATCCACCGGTCAGACATTTGATCATAGTTGACTGTTGCATCACCGTCGTTGTTGGTTTGGCAACCGCCACCAAAGCCGCTGAAAATCGTATTGGTGTTCACGGGGCCGTATAGAACCGTACCGGTTTTATTGAAAATTGCAAAACCTGAATTGACGGCCTGGACAATGTAGTTAGGACCTACATCACCAACCGTGTCAGGAGGCGCTACATTTACGCTCCAGGTTCCCTGTGGTCCACTGAAACCGTTTCCAACACCCAGAAAGTTTGAATTCACGGATGGTGCTTGAGCCGTACCGGGAGCCATCTGGATCACCGAATCAACGCCGACGTCCTGTACTGGGTTGGTGCGATCGACGTCAATCGGAATCGGCCGGTTGGGCACGACTCGTTTAACGCCCGCCTGGCGGGGAGTCGGGATTATTTCTCTCAAGGGTTTTGAGAGATCCATATGAACCATCCTGTGTTCTTGCGCCCCACGTTTCACAGGAACATTCTGGATGTCATCCTTTGGTGCCGCAAATGTGCTCAGCGGCAATGCAAGCGCGAGAAATAAGATTAGGAACAAACCGGTTATTTTTCTGGGTGTCATGCTTTAGATAGCCTCCACTAAGTTATCGGCACATGTTGCATTAATGGTGCCAAAATACCGCATGAATCTATTTCGACTGTAAGCTGCTTATTTTAAATGAGTTATATCTTCTACACTGTTTGATAGCGAAAAACGCAAGGCTGGAATCGTTCGTTGCGCTTTATACACGCGAGATAAGCTCTCTCGACGGTAAAATTGACACGATCTGATGTTGGCGGTAATGAAACGGATGTTGGCAGTTAAAGAAGTTTCAATTTGACGTTCCAGGTTCAATAAAGCGAGTGTCTTGTAACGCATGAATGTTAGCGACTCCTCCCCCTTATCAAGGGGAGGTTCGGAGGGGGTTGCCTTTCCCCATCGACTAGAAAAGAAGACAACCCCCCACTAACTCCCCCCTTCATAAGGGGGGAGAAACAATTTAGAATCTTGTGTTACACCACGCGAGTGTCCTGAAACCTGCGACGTCTTATTTGGCTCCTGCGGTGCGAAGCAATTCGATAGCCTCTTTGTAACCTGCGTGCTGGGCGACAGTGAGAACCGTCAGTCCATCTGTGGTTTTTGCATTAAGATCAGCGCCCGCAGCAATCAAGACCTTCATTGTTTCAATGCGGGCTGTTTGAGCAGCGCGCATCAAGGGAGTGTATCCAAGCTTGTTTTGGTGATTCAGATCAGCACCGGCTTTTATCAGAACCTGTAAGTTCTCTGCGCCCATGTTGTTAATCGAATAAATGAGAGGAGTATCGCCCATGTTATTCTCCGCATGAATGTTTGCTTTTGCTGCAAGCAAAATGTGGACAAGCTCAAGGTGGCCGGGAGTGTCGTAGTTGGCAGCAGCCATCAGTGGTGATAGTCCATCCTGATCAGCGGCATTTGGATCCGCTCCCGCAGCCAACAGCATTTTTGCAATTTGCACATTGCCTTCATCCGCCGCCCATAGCAAAGGAGTGCCGCCCCAGCTATCTTTGACTTTTGCTTTGGCGCCGGCTTTCAGCAGCATCCGCACAATTTCGGTCTTGCTTTCCAACGGGGGAACCGGAATTCCTTTTTCGCGACCTTCCTTGCCGACATCGCGGATCGAAGCCCACATCAATGCTGACGCACCATTAGAGACATCTGTTGCGTCGATATTCGCTCCTGCATGAATCAAAGCGGCGACAATCTCCACTCTGCCGAACATGCAAGCCTGGATCAGCGGTGTAACACCTTCTTCTTCATCCACCGCATTGACATTTGCCCGCGCTTTGATGAGCTCGTTTACTTCATTCAAGTTGCCTTCCTCAATCGCCTCCATTAGACTCTCTGCTTTTGCGGATTGCTTATTCTCCTCCGCGTAAAGAGCGGCGATGAAACAAAGACACAGGATCAGAGATAAGGTTCGCATGATTGGCTCCTATCGAATGCCATTCTAATCGATTTGGGTTAGACTTAAACCCTGTAACACATGAAAGTATCGTTTCAGTTTGTAGCGCCGGCGTCCCCGCGGGCTGAACTCGAACACAACGACCGCGCCGGAGGCGGGTGTTACAAACGCCAAGTATAAAGGATGAACACATGAAATTCCTCAGATTATCGTTCTTTTTGTGCCTCGTCGTATTTGCATTTCAATTGACTGCATGCGCGCAAGACGAAGCGGTCAAGCCTACGATGACGAATGAGCAAATTGCCGCGTACATTCGTAAAGCTTTTAATGTTCCGGCAAACGTTAATATAACCATCAAGGAAAATCCGGAATCGAAAATCGTGCCCGCAACTTACCCGATCATGGTGCAATTTCGCGGAGAGCGCGTGAATCAAGACCAGGAAGCGTGGGTCACAAAGAATAATGTCCTGATTGTCGGCCGAACATTCGACATGTCGGTCGATCCATACAAAAAGAATCTGGATAAGATCAGCATGGCGAACGTTCCTGTGACCGGAGCTCCGGATGCGAAAGTAACAATTGTTGAATATTCCGACTTCCAGTGTCCGTACTGCAGTCAGGCTTATGTAACGGTCAAGGATCTTTTGAAAATTTATGATGGGAAAATCAAAGTTGCCTACAAGCATCTTCCCTTAAGCAACATTCACAATTGGGCCGAGGATGCAGCCATGGCTTCGGTCTGTGTCCATCAACAGAGTCCGGAAGTATTCTGGAAACTGTCCGACTTCCTGTTTACAAACCAGAAATCCATTACAAAAGATACTATCGGAACTCAACTTCAGCAGTTTTCTACCGACAACAATTTGAATTACGAAGCGTTGCAAAAATGCATCGCGGATCCGGCAACCAAACAGAAGGTCAGTACGGATTCGGCAGAAGCGAATAGTTTGGGATTGAATTCCACTCCTTCCTTTGTTGTCAACGGACGCACGGTTGTGGGATCTCTTCCCGAAGATCAATTCAAGCAGGTTATTGATGAAGCGCTGACCGCGCAGTAGAAGGGTTCCAAGATCAAGGATCAAAGCTCAAAGAAAGATTCACTCGGCCACAACATCCGTGTACTGCGAATTGCGCTGATCCTGACGGCAATCTATTTTGTCGTTGAAGCTCTGGCGGGATTCATCACCAATAGCCTTGCCTTGTTGTCGGATGCGGGCCATATGCTCTCGGACATTCTGGCGCTCTCGGTTTCCCTCTATGCGGCTACCATGGTTCGCAAAGCGCCCACCATCGAAAAGAGTTACGGGTATCACCGGACAGAAGTTCTGGCAGCACTTTTCAATGGTCTCGTTCTGTGTTTGATGATCGGGTTCATTTACTATGAAGCGTTTACCCGCTTTCTTCATCCCGAACCCGTGAACGGCACAGGCGTCATTGTAGTTGGTGGAATCGGCCTGATTGTAAACTTGATTTCTGCGTGGCTTTTGCACGGGCATCAGGATTTGAATGTTCGGGGCGCGTATTATCATGTGATTTTCGATGCCCTTGGTTCCGTAGGCGCCCTCCTTGCAGGTTTGCTTATCTATTTCACACACTGGACAAAGTTCGATCCGCTCCTGAGCGTCCTGATCGGAATTCTTGTTTTGTATAGCGCGTGGGCTCTGATTCGCGAATCCATTGACATCCTGATGGAATCCGTTCCCAAGCACCTGAATCCCACCAGCATTCGAGAAGCGGTGAGGAGCCTGAACGACGTCATCAATATTCACGACCTTCACATCTGGAGCATCGGCTCCCAATCCCATGCGCTGTCGGCCCACATTAAGATTCGCCCCGGAAGTGACCCCGTTGATGTACGTACGCGGATTCAATCCCTGCTCCTCGAGGATTTTCATCTGGAACACACAACATTGCAGGTGGAGTGCTTCGAAGATTGCGCAGAAATGCACGAATAGAAGTAACCGCCAAGACGCAGAGAACGCCAAGAAATGAAAGAGTAAAGAATTCTGCTTGGCGCTCTTCGCGCATGGCG
>Ga0210094_1000065_pt1 | contig 16308 bp, 11 predicted proteins | sample Browns_TuleA_D2_FD_184854 | JGI IMG/M metagenome (GOLD analysis project Ga0210094, IMG submission 184854) | Wetland microbial communities from San Francisco Bay, California, USA, that impact long-term carbon sequestration - Browns_TuleA_D2 (SPAdes) | ecosystem: Environmental > Aquatic > Marine >... | reverse complement strand
ATTTGATATCTCCATCTTGAAAGTGAAAGACGGCGTGTTCCAGGTTCTTTCTACAAACGGCGATACGCATCTGGGCGGTGATGATATTGATAATCGACTGTCGGAATTCCTGATTGATATGATCCGAAAATTTGGGTGGAATGGCCACATGGATGGGAACCTGGTTCAAGCAATTCGCGATGCGTCGGAACGCGCGAAAGTCGAGCTTTCTGCCGAAGATAAAGCGAATGTTCGGATCCCGCTGGAGGAGCAATTCTTTGAATTTGCACTTTCCCGCACGGACTTTGAATCGCTGGTCGGCGATATCATCGAGCGCACGATTCGCCCTTGCCTGAAAGCACTGAGCGATGCCGGACTGGAACCTTCCCAAATCGATGAAATTGTACTGGTCGGTGGCAGCACGCGCATGCCGCTGGTGCGCCGGACGGTTCAGGAATTGTTCGCGCGGGTTCCACGTTGCGAATTAGATCCCGACGAAGTGGTTGCGCTGGGCGCCGCCGTACAGGCGGATATCCTTGCCGGGACTTCAAACCAGGAAGTCCTGTTGCTGGACGTCACGCCGCTGTCCCTCGGTATTGAAACCTATGGCGGGGGCATGGCAAAGTTGATCGAACGCAACTCTACCATTCCTACTTCCGCCACAGAATACTTTACGACGTTTGTTGACGGCCAAACGGCAATTGATGTTCACGTTCTTCAAGGCGACCGCGAGCTTGCAAAGGACAATCGCAGCCTTTCGCGTTTTCAATTAAAAGGAATTGATCCCATGCCGGCAGGTTTACCGCGCATCGAGGTCATGTACATGATTGATGCGAACGGGATACTGAACGTAACCGCGCGTGACATGCGCACAGGAACACTTCAGTCTATCGAGGTAAAACCGACCTATGGTTTGACGGACGAAGAAGTAGAAAAAATGTTGCTGGACTCCATGGAGTCCGCAGAAAGCGATTTCGAGGCACGGATGCTGATTGATGCCCGCAACGATGCCGACATCGTATTACGTGCAACAGATAAGGCAATGCTGCGGGCCGCCGAATTCTTAAAACCTGGTGAGAAAGCGGGCATTGTGAAAGCGAAAACCGATCTCGAAAGCGCATATCGCGGCTCGGATCATTCCGTCGTCAGGCAAAAAATCGAAGATCTCGATATTGCAACCCGTCATCTGGCCCAGGAAATAATGGACAGCACGATTGCGAATGCGCTAAAAGACAAAACAATCGATGAGCTGGAAGAGCAGGCTGAGAAAACGACTCATAAATGACTTATAATTTTACGCAGAGGCGCAGAGGCGCAGAGAAATGAAAATCACATGGAAAGATCCGGAGGAGATAGGAATTCAGTTGCTGGAAGCCCATCCCGGTCTGGATCCGTTGACATTACGTTTTACCGATCTTCATCGGATGGTTACGGAGCTTCCGGACTTTGACGATGATCCGAAAGCATCGAACGAAGGGATACTGGAAGCAATCCAGATGGCGTGGCTGGATGAGCGAAATTAAGCAGGGCGCGATGAATCGCATCCAGGAAGGCGCGTAAACTTGTAGGGGCGCCATTAATGGCGCCCTTCGTGAATTATGTTGATTGATCAATTTGGAAGACAGGCGACGGACCTTCGGGTTAGTGTAACGGATCGCTGCAATTACCGCTGTGTTTACTGCATGCCGGAGCACGTGCAATGGCTTCCCAAGCCGCAAATCCTCACATTCGAAGAAATCGAAAAGCTGGTTACGATTTTTGCCTGCGAAGGGGTTACCAAGCTGCGTTTGACCGGCGGCGAGCCGCTGGCGCGCCGCGATTTGTCAAAGCTCGCAAACCGTCTCCGGCTTGTTCCCGGCATTCAAGAAATCTCGCTCACTACGAACGGTTATTATCTGAAAGAGCAAGCCCGTTCATTAAGAGATGCGGGTATCGACCGGATCAACATCAGCCTTGATTCGTTGCGCCCGGACCGTTTCGAAAGAATCACCCGCAGCAATTCATTCGATCGTGTGATCGCAGGTATCGAAGAAGCAAGGCGGGTTGGTTTCGATCCGATAAAGATCAATTGCGTTCCGGTGCGAGGCTTCAATGACGATGAAATTCTGGACTTCCTGACATGGGGTGCGGAGAATAGGCTTCAGATCCGCTTTATCGAGTTTATGCCTCTCGATGGCGATCACCACTGGAAACGCGAGAACGTACTAACGCAATCGGATATTCTTGCAAAAATCCGTGAGGCCGAAACCTTTGAATCCATTTCGCAATCTCGCCCGGCGCCCGCAAAGACCTTTCGCAAGGACAATGGTGAATTTGGAATCATACCATCCGTAACTCAACCTTTCTGCCAGGATTGCTCACGTATCCGGATCACTGCCGAAGGGAAATTTCGTACCTGTCTGTTTGCAGTTCAGGAAACGGACTTGAAGGGCCCGGTTCGTTCCGGGGCGCGCGAAAAAGAAATCGTGGAACTGATCCGAAATGCGGTTTATCATAAATGGGCGGGTCATAAAATCAACGATCCTGATTTTGAGCAGCCGGCCCGCGCAATGTACGCAATCGGAGGATAATATGCCGACACAACTTAGCCAGGCCAAACTGGGAATTATTACGGATGAAATGCGGATGGTCGCAGAGGATGAGACTCTCGCGCCGGAGTTTGTCCGCGACGGCGTAGCAGCGGGAACCATAGTAATTCCGAAGAATGTGAATCACAAGTTCCGTCCGCGCGGGATTGGGAAGGGCTTGAGTACAAAAGTGAATGCTAACATTGGCCATTCTTCCGACCATCAGGATGACTCAGAGGAATTGCGAAAGCTCGCAATGGTGGTCGATACGCAGGCGGATGCGGTGATGGACTTAAGCACCGGCGATCATCTGGATGAGATGCGAACGCTGATGGTTCAAAATTCACCCTTGATGCTCGGTACGGTTCCGATTTATGCAGTTGCGCGCGGAGCAAGCATCATCAAATGGACCGCCGATGATCTTTTTGGCGAAATCGAAAAGCAGGGACAGCAAGGTGTCGATTACATCACTGTTCATTGCGGCATTACTCGTGAATCCGTGTCGCGCCTGGAAGATTGTCCGCGAGTGGAAGGGATCGTGAGCCGCGGAGGGTCGATTCATGCCCACTGGATCCGCTTCAACAACGCAGAAAATCCGCTGTATGAACAGTTCGACCGGCTCCTGAAGATTTGTTACAAGTACGACATGACTCTCAGTCTTGGAGATGGTTTGCGGCCCGGCGCCATCGAAGACGCAACAGACCGGCCACAATTGCAAGAACTGATTATCCTGGGCCAATTGCAGCATCGCGCACATCAGGCCGGCGTGCAGGCCATGATCGAAGGGCCGGGACACGTGCCGTTGGATCAGATTGCGGAAAACATGCGGATTGAGAAAAAACTTTGCAACGGGGCGCCCTTCTATGTACTCGGACCGCTTCCGATCGACATTGGAGCCGGTTATGACCACATCGTCGGAGCGATTGGAGGCGCCGTTGCTTCGGCTGCGGGCGCTGACATGCTTTGCTACGTAACGCCTGCAGAACACTTGCGGTTGCCCACTCTGGAGGATGTCCGCGATGGAATCATTGCTTTCAAAATTGCAGCAGCATGCGGCGATGTTTCAAAGGGAGTCCGCGGCGCGCGGGAGCGGAATTTCGAAATGTCTCGCGCCAGAAAGCTACTCGACTGGGAAGGGATGTACAGACTAGCAATTTACGGCGCGCGAGCTAAAGAGATGCGAATGGAGAGCGAGGATTTCGATTCTGCTGTTTGCACAATGTGCGGAACTCTCTGTGCCGTAAACATTGATAACGCCACGATCCGCCAGACCGGAAGAAGAGAGCTGCTTCAAATTGGAAACATTCTCAGCTAAACAAACGGAAGCAAAGATAACGAGGCTGCAAGAACCTGCCGAGCCTCTTCGCTTTCCTCGCTGACTTCTGTTGAAAATGAAAGTTCTGCCGGGCGAAAAAGACCACGAGTATGTTTTGGAATTCTCGGATCAGCAGGAATTCGAAAATTTTTTCGACAATGCAGACCGTGAAGGGGCTTTTTCTCTGGAGCAACCCGGTTTATCCGCACGCTCCGAGTTCCGTGCCGTAGCGATCGGAAGCCCCCGATCACGAAAAATCAGGCCGCTGAAAGTTGTTCCTGATGGAAACTTCGCCCGTATCGTTTTGACTGAAGTTGTCTCCGATTCCCATCCCGCACAGCCTGAAGAAAAGCGGGAGCCCGTAAAAAGCATCCAGGAGCAGCTTCGCGGGATGACCGTCAGTGAGAAGGCGATGCTGGCAATGAAAGCAAACCTTGCCGATCGACGTCTGTTGATGCAGGATCAAAATCCGAAAATCCAGGAATTCCTGATGCGAAATCCGCGAATCACAGAACCGGAAATTGCCTGGATTGCAAGAAACCCGATGAGCGCAATTCCAACTCTGCTGACCATCATTCAGCACAAGGAATGGATGGCTACCGATGCGATCCGCCAGGGAATTCTCACAAACCCTAAGACCCCTGCGCACATCATCATGGACCGCCTCCCGTATCTTTCGCCGGCGGACCTTCTCAAAATGCATCACGCGAAAAATTTGCGCGATGACATCCGCGAAGCTGTTCAGAAACAGATGAAGAAAAAGGGAATTATCGCACGGAAGGATTTGTAAAAAACACGGAGGTCACAGAGCGGCAGAGCCGCAACCCAATGCATTTATGTAGGGGCGCGATTGATCGCGCCCTTCACGACCGGATACAAGGTCTCGTAGGGGCGCCATTTATGGCGCCCCTACGAGCTGAACCGAGCAAAACAACGAATCTTAGTTTAGAGTCGTGATGAGTGGAAGTAAGAGCAGCTTATTGAAGGGGGAGGTTGGTTGCCGGAAAGGATTCAACTGAGGACTGCTCTTTCGCAAGGATACTTTTGTGCCAGCCATACGGAATGGTAATCAGAACCAGGAAGAGCATTCTTATTTCCGAATCGCCAAAATTGTATTCGAACATTCCTGCAACAAGGAGAGCCACCACAACTCCAATGGTGCCATGGATCATGAAGGTCTCTTCTGAATTCATGACATTCCGCTTCCAATGGATTAAATCCGAAATGACTTTGGTAATCAGCCATATCCATGCAGCCAGAACCAGGATCCCGTTCTCGGCGGCGAGTTGTGCCAGGTTGTTATGAAGATGTTGATTGTTTCGGAAAGGGCTATCGGGTTCACGATAACGCGGGTACACATACTGGATCATGTCTCCGCCGACCCCGGTTAATGGAAAATCCTGCACGATTTTCCAGCCGCTCCGAAGCATCTGGATTCGATCGCGGCTTGACGTTTCATTCGGATTGAAAATATTACGCATCCGGTTCGTTACGAAGGTAGGGAAAAGCAGTTGAGAGATAAGCACGATGATGAAGACCACCGCCGGTATTGCAATAATCCAACGAACCTTTCGCATGGCAATCATCACGGTAAAGGCGGCAAGGGAGCCGATCCAGACATTTCTTGTAAGTGAAAGGATCAAAGCCAGGGAAAGAATTCCGAAAGCAGGATAGAACCAGACAGGATGTTGCTTCGAAAACAATAGATGAGAAAAAAGCAATACATTCAAGATCATTAGCAATCCTGAAAAAGTCATCCAGTGACCCATGAATCCTTTGATCCTTATGTTTGCCACCTCGGATTCGGCATTAAAAAACTGCAACAATCCGTAAGCAGCGGAGATCACTCCAGCGACAATCAAGATTCTGTAGATGATTCGAACATCGTTTAAATCGCGAATCGCATCATAGAGAATTGGTAGAATAATAAACAGCGTCAGATGTTTTGCGTTTATAAGACTTAAAGAAGGGTGAATCGAAAACGCCACGGACAGCAGGCTGAGATAGGAAAATGTTAGAGCGGGAAGCAGAAGCGGAAACCAAGGAAACTGCCGGTGGCGGCGAAGCTTCCAGTAAAGATATGTTGCCACAAGAATGCTTAGAAAAATCTGGGAGGCGGCTATCGAGAATGAAATGGAAAAAATAAACAGCAGAATCAAGATCCAAATTGTTTTTTCAAGACGGCTCCGAGCCCCCAGGCTCAGATTCAGCGACTCGAACATTTCCCCGCCAATGCGAAACATTTTTTCATAGTACTAGAAAATGCGGTTGATTGCTCGCCGTCTTGCAGGTTGAACTTGAGATCAAGAGCCCTCAAGAGGTTCGCGGGCGGATACAATCGTCTATTCTTTCCTTACCAGAAAGAAGCTGTTACCCGATGCAATCGGTGGGCTGAATTCCCCCGTTTTGAGTGTGGAAAGGACCTTTGCAAGGGACGGATTCATTTCAGAGGCCGATAATTCCAGTACCGGCTGTCCGGACCGAGCCGAAGGATGAATGGAGTACTTTTGCGCAAGCATTTCCCAGCCTTCACCCTTTTGAAGCTTCTTGAAAATCACATCGGCGGCAGCTCTGGTTTTGGTTTCAATGATTCGAAATCGGAAAAGGGAATCATTTGTTTTGCCTTTCACAAGCGCAAGGTTGCTTCGATAGGACTTCTCTTGCGGCGCCAGCTGCACGGCCTTTTCGAATTCACGCGCCGAATCTTGAAAGCGATTCGAGGCGCCGTAAAGCATGCCGAGCTGGTTGTGCGCTTCCGGATCCTCCGGTGTACGCATTACGATTTCTCGGAATTGTGCGATTGCCGGATCGATCCGTCCGGTGTCCCGGTAAATGGCGCCTAAACGAAATCGTGATTCGAGATCGTCCGGATGAGCTTGCAGTTCCGCGAGTAGAAGGGCCTCTGCTTTCGTAAATTGCTTTTGTGTCTGATATAGCCAGGCGAGGGATTGGATCAGTAAGGGATGATTGGGGGCAATCGTCAATCCGGCCAGCAAAGCCTTTTCAGCTTCTTTTATGTTCCCCTGGGATTCCCAGGATTCGCTGAGGTCCCTGTAAGCCGGTAGAAAATGCGGCAGTTTCTGCAGCGCGAGCTCAATTTCCGTACGGGCTTTGTCATACGAGTGTAGTTGTAGATAGGAACGGCCGAGATAATAATGTACTTCGAAGCTGGGAATATTCCGGCTGCGCAACAATTCAAACTTTTCCGCTGCCAGAGCGTAACGTTGCGCCTGGAACGCTTCGATCCCCTCGCGGATCGTCTGGTTAAAGATTTTGTACTCTCCAATCTTGTCCTTTGGATCTTCAAGCGTACCTGTTAGAGCTGCCGCGGTTGAAGGGACTCCGGCATATCCAAGGCTTGCAAGTTTCTCCAGCGTTTCAGGGTCGAGTTCCTGTGTAGACGGAACCGCCTCTGCTTTGAGGGCGCCGGATTGTTGTAGCCAATTGCGCAAATCGCGGACAGGAGTTGCGCTCCTGCTGTAAAGGTTTCGTGACTCACCGGAATCTTTTGCCAGATCATACAGTTCAGGTTTCGGGGCTTCGATGTATTTCCACTGCGACGACCGCACTCCTTGCAGGCGGCTCCATCCGAAATGCAGCCACGGCGTAAAAGTCTCGCAATAGGAAAGGAGTTTCGGCTCCGATTCGCCGGTCCGAGTCAGCCACGGCTTGAGAGAAATGCCGGAAATGTTCCTGGGAACCGGAAAATTTAGGAGATCAAGAATTGTAGGGAAGAGATCCACCAATCGTGTCTGAAAAGTGATTTTGCTTCCTGCATTCAATTGTCCGGGCCAGCGCATGAGAAGGGGAACATGGAGCGTCGAATCGTAGATAAAGAACGAATGCGCATTTTCTCCGTGTTCACCCAGGCTTTCGCCGTGATCGGAGGCGACGATCAGTAGCGTGTTGGGGCGGAGGAGTTTCACAATCTTCGAAAGGATTTCATCGGTATACGCTATTTCCCCATCATACGGGCGATTTGCAAATCGTGTTGAGTAGGGCGGTGGTGGTTCATATGGAAAATGAGGATCGTAGAGGTGGATCCATGCGAAGTATGGCTTTCCTTTCGCAGCCGGTTGCCATGCGGCAAACTCGCGATAGACTTCTTCGCCTCGTTTTTCGAGATTCAAGGCGAACTGCGTCGGCTGTTTTCTCGGATCGAATTCATCTGCGTAGGTATCAAAGCCTCTTTGCAGTCCCGATTGAGCATTGACCACGAAAGAGGCCACAAACGCAGCGGTTGCGAACCCATGCTGATGCAGGATTTCGGCGAGCGTTGGAATTTTCGGGTCGAGTGGGGCTGCAACATTGTCGTGAACGTTGTGCTGAAAGGGAAAGAGTCCGGTAAAGATCGTCAGATGGGAAGGGCGTGTCAGGGGAACATGAGAAACAGCATTGGTGAACAGAACTCCTTGCGAGGCCAGGCCGTCGATTGTTGGAGTTTGCGCTTTTGCATAACCATAGCAACCCACGCGGTCCGCCCGCAGCGTATCGATGGTCACAAGAACAACATCGGGAGTAGCTGCGAACAGCAACGTGGGGAATAGCAATAGACAGAGCACAAACCGAAACTGTTCTTTGATCCCCATTCTCATCTTTCGTATAGTATAGCTTGCGTATGACTCTAGATTTGTAGGGGCGGCTAGAAGTCGGCGCTCATTTCGACTGTGCGGTTAGATGAGCGCCGCCGTCCCGGCGGCATAAACGTGCGCCGGCCTCTGGCCGGCATGGCGCATTAATGGCGCCCTCTACTGTGAGCCACGGTTTGAAGGGATATGGATTGAACCAGAAACCGGAATCGGAACATCCACAAGTTGAGATTACTTGTCCGCACTGTGGCGGCGCATCGCATTGGAACCTGCTTCAAACTTTGAATCAGTGTTCCTATTGCGGCTCGCTGCTTTTCTGGCCCTACCCCGAAGGAGAGCCTGACTATCTGGTGGCCGAATCGCAAATTCGGAAAGAATCAGACCTCATCGATGTTCTTGCGATGTACGATGCAATGCGGGAAGCAAGCAAACGGCGCGGTCGAATGAATTCCGGCAGGGCAGATCCAGACACTGACATCTCATTTGATCTTGGATCGGGCTTCACGGACACGGATATTTACGAAATTAAACGCGATCGACTCCCTTTGTTCCGGTTGCTCAAGTCTTTCTGCGTGTATGTTCCATATCAACTTGTGAACAGTCTCCTTGCTTTTCATGTGCTGGGACGAATCTCAGGCGAACTCAAGGCTGTACGATCGCTGTTTTTTCTTTCTGAAGCAATTGTGCCCGGCTATTCGGAGGACTGGAACTTTCGTGACAAAGGACTCCAGCTCTCGAAACAAAACCTGAAACCGTTAACTGCCGGCAAGTGGAAGGAGCCTTTTCTGGCGACCGGCGCCCCGACAAACGAAATTGAAAAACTGGTTCGCCAATGGACAAGTTATCGCAAGCTCATTGAGCCGGATATCCAGCCGATCTGTTTTCGGGGAAAAGCACTGGAATCGCTGCGGTGGTGGGTATATCGTCCGTATTATTTTGTGAACGCTCAAACACCAGACGGCGTGAGGTGGTTTCTTGTGGACGGACAATTTGGAACCATTGCCGGCATGCCCGATTCTCTGGAAGTCGGTAGAATTGTGCGCGGAGACTGGAAGAAATTGGACTTACGTGAGGTGCGAGCTCTTGACGTCAAAGTAGTTCCGTTTCGCTGTCCCAATTGCGGTTGGGACGTCAAGTTGCAGAAAGGTGACTACCAGCTCTGCGGTAATTGCACTAGATTGATGGCGGTTGGTGAGGACGGCATGGCCGTGCAGCCCTACCGCATCCTTTTGCCGGAGCAATTACACTGGTGGCCGAAGAATCACAGAGGGCCAAAAGTATGGCTGCCGTTCTGGAGAGTCCAACCTTCGATCCTTTTTGAAAAAAAACGATTTGACGATTTTACACAGTTGCTCGCCTACCTTCTGCCCGGAGTGAAAATCGATGGGGAGTATTCGCATTTCTTCATCCCTGCTCACGATTGCTGGACCGTGGCAAAATATGACCTCTGGTCGTTTCAACTGGGAGCATCATTGAACGAATTTCCCGCCTCTCCCGAGAAGTCAGTTCTACTTGATTCCATGAATGGAAGTGACGCGATCATTCCCGTTAAGATTTCAAAAAAACTGCCGGCCACTCTCTTTCCGGAAGTCATGCCGATGTTTATGCCTTCGCGGGTCCAGGTGCGCATGAATACAATACTGATCAATCGTCTTGCGAAAGCAGCGGTACTGATCAGCGATCAGGAACTCGTTTATGTTCCGGCGCCTGTTTTTGAGGCAACGGGCAGGGATCCGAAAGTACAGGGCCCGAAAAGCATGATCGACTGGTTGCCCTTGAAGGACGGAAATTGGCCGCCCGTACTGCAGCGTACAGTTCGGCGCTGGAAGGCCCTCAGTGACGAGCCCCGGGAGGACAAACCGAAATCACGGGGGAGGTGGCTCACCTCTCCTTTTAATTAAAGTGCGTGTTACCACGGCTGTGGTATTGCAGACGCGAATCTACCTGCAGGTCCGGGAAAGCGTCACTGAGCGGAAGATTGGAGTCCTTTGGCGCGCTGGAGCGCTTGATTGGCTTCTGAATCTTTGCCCATGGCCTTCAACGTGGAAGCCAGCAAAAGATAACCGCCTGGTTCCTGAGGGCGAAGTCGTATGAATTGCTGGAAACAAGCGGCAGCCGAGTCCAGTTGATTCAATTGCTTAAAAAGCATCCCCAGGCTGTGATAGGTTCTGAAATTTCCGGGCGCAACTTCAAGTTCCTTTTTATATTCAGCGATGGCTCCGGAAAGGTCATGCTTCCTTTCGTGAATTTGACCGATCGCAAAATGAATGGCGGGTCTGGTTGGCGCAATCGCAATTGCCGCAGAGTAATTTTCTTCCGCGCGTTCCAGATCGCCCATCCCAATGTAAATATCGCCGAGTGTTGAGTGCAAAGTCGCCTTCGCTTCATCTTTTCTTGTCTGGCGAAGGAATTTCTGGAAGCCGTCAATCGTCCGGGCGAAATAAAGTTTTGCTTTCTCGGTCTGGTTATGGTGAAAGTAAAGGCGAGCGAGTCTCAGATTGACATACAGATCTTCGGGGGAATATTCCAGCACCTTCAATAAGGCGCCTTCCGCTTCCTCGAATTTCTCTTGTGCAATATAACATTCTGCAAGTGCGGATCGAGCTTCCGTATAGTCCGGCCGGAGAGCAATTGTTGCCTGATATTCACGAACCGCGTCGTCATACATATGCAGAGCGGAACTTGCTGCTGCCAAAGTAAAATGTGCATCGATGAGCTCCGGAGAATCCTTTAGAACAGAATGAATGATCTCAACGGAAGTTTCATAATGCCCCCGCTGGACAGCAGACAGGGCTTGCTGCATTCCGTTGATGACCTGAATCTTGTCTTTCGGATCGATTCCCGGCATCGCAGTACTCTGTGATACGCCAGTCAGATAGCCCAGACTCCTCAGCTTTTCCTGAATGGATGTGTCCACCGGACCCGGAGTTTTTTCTTCCAAAGCTCCGCTGCTCTGGATAATCCTGTCGAGCTCTGACTTGAGAGACTTCGCAACCTCCGGTTTTACGGCTATCAGATTGTGTTCTTCGGCCGGGTCCGCCTGTCGATCGTAAAGCTCGGGTTTCGGGGCTTCGATAAATTTGTAGTCTTCCCTCGTAATGCTTTTCAACGGCGACCATCCGTAGTGAAGTTTTGCGTATGCACTTTCGCTGTATGCTACTCTCTTTTGTTTTTCTCTTCCGTTCATCATCGCGATCAGGCTGGAGCCCTGCATCTGATCGGGGCGCTGTACGGCAACCAGATCCAGGATGGTGGGCGCTACGTCTATGAGACGAACGACTCCCGGCACTTGATGGGTTCGCGCTCCAGGGATGCGGATGATCAATGGCACGTGCTGCGTTGTGTTGTACAGAAACGTACTGTGGGTTAGCTCCCGGTGTTCTCCAAGGCCTTCTCCATGATCGCTGGTTACTACAATCATCGTATTTCGGTCGACCCCAAGTGACGCTAGTTTGCGCACAAGTCTCCCTATGTTCTCATCTGTATAAGCGATCTCCCCGTCATAGGGCCGGTCCCTGTACTCTTCTTGATACTCGCCGGGAGGCGCATATGGTTCGTGCGGGTCATAAAAGTGGACCCAGCAAAAAAACTTTTTCTGATGATGAGCATCGAGCCATAGTTCCGTCTCGCGCTCAGTTTCGCCTCCGGGTCGTTGGGCATGGTGTGGGTCCAGCTCTTTAAACTCGGCGATACTGAAATTATCGTAGTAGTCATCGAATCCCTGATTGAGTCCCCACTGGGAATCAAGCACCACGGATGAAACAAAGGCCGCTGTCTCGTATCCATTCGCCTTAAGAATCTCAGCCAGCGTTATCTCTTTCGGGTTCAGATAAAAGCCGGAATTGTCAAAAATTCCAAGTGTGCGTGGACGTCTCCCGGTCAGGATCGACGCATGCGAAGGCAAAGTCAGCGGCACGTGGCTGATTGCATCGCGGAAAATAAAGCTTTCCGTGGACAGTTGATCCAGATTCGGAGTCTTTATTTTCGTATAGCCATACTGGCGCAGGTGATCGGCGCGTACCGTGTCGAGCGTTACAAGCAGGACATTGAACCCTTTGTAGGCACCTGCCGAAATCATATCCCGGCTGCGCAAGAAATAGGCTGTGATCCCCGCAAGGAGCAGGATGCAAATCACAGGAGCGAAGAAATACTTCCGCTTGCTTCCAGGAGTTTCTTGTGGGGTCGTAACTTCCTTGCGCTGGGGCGCTTTCTTTTTCTTCTTCTTGCTGCTTTTCATAACTGCTGCTACTAACATAAGTTACACTACAACACGTTATCCTATTTGCGAAATAAGATTTGATCGGTTTTACTGCAGAAGGGAAGAAGGCCGAGAGGAAAAGAAACGAATAAAATATGCTGTTGGACACCCCGAACAACAATCGTTATCATTCCATTGATGTTTTCTGCAATTGATGTAAATTACATAGTCTTGTATGTCTATAGCGTGTGAATACAAACTAGCCTTCGGTCCGGAATTTTGTGTTACGGAATGTCCTGTGAATGTTCCATGCGGGTTGTTCCAATACCATCGAGTTACGAAACCTGGAGAGGTTCCTCCCGCTGAGGAAAGAGTCATTGATGTAGCCGTGCTGGACATGAATCACGGGTGGCCCAATCTCGGCCATGATTCGCTGGTTCATCTGGTTCAGGATATGGTTTGTGATTTCCAGCATGTGTTGCGGAAGTTGCAGGTTTCTTTGCGCGTGATTTCCTATGATGTGCGGTCATCGGGAATGCTTCCTTCCAAGCCGGGCGATCGTTTTCACATTTATCTAGGAACGGGAGGGCCCGGCAACATTGATCCGAGTCAGAACGATGGAGTATCGGAAGGAAGCCAGGGCATCGTGGAGAACTCCGATTGGGAACCTCGCGCTTTTGAGTTGTTTGACGCAATTCGTGCCGATGACGATGCCGTGTTGCTTGGTGTTTGCCATACTTTTGGGACGATGTGCCGTTGGTCCGGCATTGCACGACCTGTGCTGCGTTCGCGGGAAAAGGGCGGCAAGTGCTCCGGGGTTCTGGAAAACATTTTAACAGCGGAGGGCGCAAGTCACCCGTGGTTTAGGAAATTCACGCAGGATTTGCCGGACGGGCGGCGATTGCGAATTATGGATAACCGCCTTTTTGATCTCATTCCCGTTGAACCTTTTCCGAAAGGAACTATTCCCATTGCTTATGAAACCCTGAGCGTTGGGGGTCCGGCCGGAGATGCGATCACGATGTTGGAGTGGGAGCGCGATTCCGGAGGTGTGATGCCCCGGGTCTTTGCAGTAAATCATCATCCGGAAATTGTAGATCGATCCCGTCAGAGGCTGATCCTGGAGCGCAAACATAACAACGGTACAGTGACGAAGGAATGGTACGAAGAAAGACTCGCACTGTTAACGCAGAGCTATCCCGATGAAGACAGCGAGCAACGCCTGGCATTGACATCTGATTTCACTCTGATCGCACCGCTACGCTTCTATCTGTTGCGCGAAGTCCGGCGCCGCGCAGAGGCTCTTTCTCTTCCAGTTTCTATTCACGAAGATGAAATCCTGAATGCAACAGAAAGTGTCGAGGCTCGAAGCTCATAGCGTCGACAGCAGAGGGAATCTATGCAATATCGAAAATTGGCCAATCGACTCGAGGTTTCTGCAATCGGACTTGGCTGCATGGGTATGTCCGAGTTTTATGGGCCTCGTAATGATGAAGAGTCCATAGCAACCATCCATCACGCATTTGATCATGGAATCAATTTTTTTGACACTTCTGACATGTATGGCGTGGGGCACAACGAAGGACTGCTAGGCATAGCGATTCGCAGCTTTCGCCAGCAAGTGATCGTGGCGACAAAATTCGGAAATATTCGAGGCGTGGATGGCGCTTTCTTGGGAATCAGCGGCAAGCCGGATTACGTGCGTTCTGCCTGCGATGCCAGCTTACGGCGCCTGGGCACGGATTACATTGATTTGTATTATCAGCACCGCGTGGATCTGGACACGCCTATTGAAGAAACAGTTCGAGCGATGGCTGATCTGGTGCGTCAGGGAAAGGTGCGTTATCTCGGGCTATCGGAAGCATCCGCCGCTACAATTCAACGTGCCGCCGCTGTACATCCGATTGTGGCCCTGCAATCGGAGTACTCTTTGTGGACGCGCGACATCGAAGCTGAAATCCTGCCTGTCTGTCGAGAGCTTGGAATCAGTTCCGTAGCGTACAGTCCACTCGGTCGAGGTTTTCTCAGCGCAAAGATCAAAGAGCAAAGTGACCTTGCAGAAGATGACCGCCGTCGAATTTTCCCGCGTTTTCAGGGCGAAAACCTGGAGCAGAACGTCCGCTTTATTGAAAATATCGAAAAGATAGCCGCGGCAAGAGGATGCACTCCCGCCCAACTAACGCTTTCCTGGTTGCTTTCACGCGGAAACGATATTGTTCCAATTCCAGGAACAAAGCGCCGAAAGTATCTGCAGGAAAATATCGGTGCTTTGGAAATCCACCTGGAGCAAGAAGATCTGGATCGTATTGAAGAAATAGCGCCGCCGGGTATCGCTCGTGGATCACGTTATCCAGAAGCTGGGATGAAGACATTAACTCGCTGACGCAGCGCACCCCACATCGAGAACCGCTGAAGCCCAGTGTAATCGTACATAATTTGAGTACCGGCCGGAATGTGTTTGATGGCTCTGACAACGATATGCAGGATGTCATCGCAAAAGGCGCCTATGGATTCGCTATTGGGCGATTCGCTGTGATTGGCGTAGCGTAATTCGTTCCCCTTCTCCCGTGCGTCGATGAGATGCTTTCTAAAGCTGAACATCGAGGTAGGATATCCAAAACAATATTCATTGGTATTTCCGAAAATCAAATTGCATTTTCTGACTACTCCGGCATACTCTCCGATATACTCCCAGGGCTGAATGTCTTTCTCGGCAAATAGCCCATAGCCAATTGTTTCATCGATCCACCGGATGGAAACCTCAGCTACGGTATGGCTTCTGATTTGTTCGGCATGCAGAGTCCCAAGCCATCGGCTTTGTGCTCCAATCGTTCCAATTTCCAGTGCATGGGCGCACTGTTCTTGAATACGCTTGAGAATGATTTCAGTCTGGAATTCCAGCCCTGGAATATAGCTAATTCCGGTGGCAATTTTGAACTCCTCAATAGTGTATTCTTGAATCTCCTTTTCGCCCCGCGAGCAAAATTTAATGACGTGAGAGTCAACCTGAGATTGATGAATGTTGTGCACGGTAGGCACTGATGTTTGGCTCACGAGAATTTGTTTACAAACGCACAGTAATCCCGCGTAAAGCGAGTTCTTGAAAGAAACGCTCGGCCGGGACAGTTGTTTCCGGACAATGAACGCCCGGCATGTTGATTTCTCCGCGCGCGAGCATTTGTCCAACGATGGACAAAGGCACACCCGTGTCCAGCGAGCCTGCAGCGATTTTCCACTCAGGATGCGGCAAGATGATTGATTCTGCCATGGCTTCCTCGGTCCGTCCATCTTTGATCCCTTTCGCATGCACGCGCAGCACATCGCAATCCCGCGGCTCCGCATCTACCGTTGGCTGCCTTGCAGTCACCGCAAGCAATATCTCACGCGGCGAGACACCACGAACGATTTTCTCATGCGAAGCGAAACCAAGTTCCACAAGGAATTTCACTTTGTTTGTGAAGTCTTCAGGAAAAGCGACTTTAAAGCTGGATTCCTGCAGCGTAGAAAAAGAACGGGGGAACATGGCAACTTCCGAATGTAATGTGTAAAGCGCCTGCATTTTACCCACAGGAGCAGGGAATTCGATCGACTCGATGCCGCTCATCGGAGGCACAGGGCGTGGCTTTCCATTGGTGAAAATCATCGGCTCCATCGCGAATT
>Ga0210094_1000064_pt1 | contig 16593 bp, 12 predicted proteins | sample Browns_TuleA_D2_FD_184854 | JGI IMG/M metagenome (GOLD analysis project Ga0210094, IMG submission 184854) | Wetland microbial communities from San Francisco Bay, California, USA, that impact long-term carbon sequestration - Browns_TuleA_D2 (SPAdes) | ecosystem: Environmental > Aquatic > Marine >... | reverse complement strand
TCTGGAAGAAAAGCTGTCGGAACGCGTTGTAGGCCAGCAGGAAGCTATCGAAAAATTAGTCAGACGGCTGCGACTCAATAAAGGACCGCTAAAAGAGAATTTCTACCGCCCCGATGGCGTTTTTATGTTCCTGGGACCGACGGGTGTAGGCAAAACGGAACTGGCGAAAGCGCTCGCCGAATGTCTGTTTGGCGATGAACATAAAATGGTACGTGTCGACCTTTCCGAATATCAGGATGGCGGAGTCTCCATTGAAAAGCTGATCGGAATGCCCCGTGGAATTGTTGGCTCCGAGCGTGGTGGGATCCTGACAACTCAGATTCGAGATAATCCGTACACCGTAGTTCTGCTGGATGAAATGGAAAAGGCGCATCCGCATCTACAATCACTGTTCCTTCAGGTTTTTGACGAAGGCTGGCTGACGGATGGCCGCGGAAAGAAGGTTTATTTCAGCGATTCCATCATCATTATGACTTCCAATGTGGGCTCGCATCTTTTCAAGAGCGCTCTGCAGCCGCTGGGTTATCTGAACGACAGACAGAATGTGCACGTGATAAAACGGGATGTCCTGAAGGAGATGGAGAAGGGCTTCTCACCGGAATTCAGGAACCGGGTTGACGAGATTATCGTTTTTGCACCCCTCACAAGGATCGAAGTTCGAGCGATCGCAGAGAAGTATTTGAACCATCTGGAGACCACGCTTCGGGAATCGGGTAAGAACCTTATCGTCACTCCGGAAGCATTGGACACTCTGGTATCACAGGGCTACAGCTACGCATACGGCGCCCGCTTCTTAAAACGAAGTATCGATGAGAAAATCAAGATTCCACTGACTACGAAATGGAACGAATCGGATTCATTCCTCGCTGAAGTCGTCGATGAAAAGGTCGTCGTCCGCGCTTTTATCCCCGAGCTGACTTGAATCATCTCTGATGACTTCCTCCTTCTTACCGGAATCAGAGAAAGACTACCTGTTACAATTTCACTCGATCTTCCGGAATCCGGCTGAAGCTCAACAGTATCTCTACGATTCCTGGAAGCGAATGCAAGTTGTCCTCGGCTGGATGAGAGAATTGCAGCAACGGGGTGTCAAAAGGGTACTAGAGCTTGGCGCGAATCCGTATTTTCTAACCCTCCTTCTGAAAAAACACTGTGATTTTCAGATTCAACTCGCCAATTTTTTTTCCGAGAACGACCACGCACCAACAGAATTGCAACTGGTCGAAAATGGAGCCGAGCGGCATGAGTTTAGGTATTCCCATTTTAATGTTGAAAAAGACCACTTTCCCTATGAAGCGGGCTCTTTTGATTGCGTCATCTTTTGTGAGATTCTGGAACACTTACTGCTGAATCCTGATTTCACGCTCGCAGAAATCCAAAGAACCCTGACACCCTCCGGTTACGTTATCATCAGCACGCCTAATGCCGCCCGGTTAAGTAATCTGGTGCGGCTTGCGCGCGGCAAGAACATTTATGCCGACTATTCCCCGCACGGAATTTACGGAAGACACAATCGGGAATATACTCTTCCGGAAGTTGTAGATTTGTTAGAACGCCACTCCTTTCAAGTTTTGCGAACGGACGTGCGAAACATCTATCCGCATCCGTTCAAGACGCGTATCCTGCAGAGGTTACGTCCGAAAACCTGGTACGAACACCTATTCGTCCTGGCCCGGAAAAAGTAGCAGAATGAGAATCTGTCTGGACATGAGGCCAGCTCTATCGAACGCGACAGGCGTCGGAATGTATCTTGTAAATCTGGTCGATGCATTGTCCCGCATCGACGAAAACAATGAATACCTTCTCTTCTCAAGCTCCTGGAAGGAACGTTACCCGTCTGTGCATTATCCTGGCAATTTCAAAGCTCAGGATTTTCGCTGGCCAGTTCGAGTCTTGAACTACTGTTGGAACCATCTTTCACATCCCCATATTGAATTTTTGCTGCACACTCCAGTTGATATTGTTCACTCCCCTACTCCTCTCGTAATCCCATCGCGTGGCGCAAGAATAATCACCACTGTTCATGACCTTTACTTCTATACCCATCCCGCGGACGCCGTCCGCGAAATGAAAAACGTCTATCCGAATCTGGTAAAGAAGCATTGCCTTCGAAGTGACGCAATCATCGCAGTTTCTGACTATACAAAGAGACAATTGGTGGAAATTCTCCAGGTTCCTTCCTCTCAGATTTACACAATCCGGCATGGATCAGACCCCTACTTCCTGGAGCAAGCCACCACAAGCGAAAAAACGCATGTCCTGAGCCGATTCAAGATTCGTTCGCCTTTTTTCCTCTTTGTCGGGACGCAGGAGCCACGAAAGAATCTGGCCACCCTCATTCGAGCTTTCCTGAATCTTCGCGAAGAACCTTTTCTGGTCATCGCAGGACCAAAAGGATGGGGCCCTGATTTCGGGAAAGAATTCTCCAGGGAGCGCATCGTGATGACGGAATATGTATCGAAACGAGATCTTCGCGCGTTGTATCAGCAAGCAACAGCGGTTGTATTTCCTTCATTCGATGAAGGCTTTGGCCTTCCGCTTCTGGAAGGAATGTCATCCGGAATTCCCGTCCTTGCTTCGCGGATCCCTGCTTTTCAGGAAGTTTGCAATAACTCGTGTTTGTACTTTGACCCGGCGAATGTGGAAGAACTGACTGAAAAAATGGAGGCTGTGTTCCACCAGACTGACTTGCGGAATACACTCATAGCCAAAGGCAAAGAGCGGGTGAAGCACTTTTCCTGGAAAGAAACGGCTCAAAAAACCCTGGATCTCTATATGAGTCTGTAATTCGCTTTGTAGGAGCGCGATTCATCGGTATTGTCCCAAGATTGTAGGAAAGATCGGCTCGTGACCAAAGTCGAAAAACCATTGAGGTCAGTTGATGGATTCCCCTCTCCCTTCCACGGCTTCTTCCTCTATCCGGGACTCCAATAACAATCGCGGAAGGGAGAGGGGCGCTTTCGAACAACGAATTCAATCCAACAATTCGAACTCACTTCCTACAACCTTGGAACAATACTGATTCATCGCGCCCTGTCTCCCAGGACTATTGAACGAAAGGGCGCCATCAAAGGCGCCCCACAGTGTTGAATGGGTATTTTCAGTTCACATCCTGGTTCTGTTCCAGTTTCTTGATCATGTTCTCAATATTCTTTCGATTGCCTTCATCGGGCGCCTGATTTAGCGCAAGCTTCGCATGCTTCAATGCCTCCGTAAAGTTTTTCTCTGCTGAGTATGCGCGCGTTAGGCCTACTTCTGTCGGCCAGGCGTTGGGAAATCTTTTTGCATTGAACTCAAAAATCTTGACGGCTTCTTCTGTTTTCTTTTGTTGTTGCAATATGCGCGCATATTGATGGATATCGATGGGAGTTGCGGTCTGATGATTCAAAGCTCTTTCGCGTGTTTTTGCCGCCTCGACAGTATTGCCGTTTGCTTCCTGCAAATCCGAGAGCGTCACGAGAGTTGTAAAATTTTCTATCCCATACGAAGGAGAGTTGACGGCAGTTTCTGCCCATTTCAATCCCATGTCCAGGTGCTTGTTGGCTTGCACGGTGTATTGTGCTGCGGTAACCCAATTCTGCCAGGTAAATCCCGGACTCGAGCGAAGTTCTTCCTGGATCAACTTCACGTATATGTTGTCGATGTTTTCCACCGTGATCTTGAAAGGCAGTCGAAGTTCTTCCCATTTCAACGCTAGGGTTGCATGGTCTGTTTCACGGTCGGTGAATTCATAGGTTAACCATTCGTTGTATTCGCTTTTTTCGGGTTTTGCCTGGACGCGAAGCGCATCTTCCTTGGCGTCATAGGTAAAACTCCCCCACGATGTGGAATTGTTGGAGAAGATAATTGTCCACTCTTCTTTTCCGGGAATGAAGTGCAATCCATAGTCTCCGGCCTTCAATGGTTTTCCCTGAACAAGGATGTTATTAGAAGTTCGAAAAACGGTGTTCTCGTTTGAGCCTCCGCGCCAGGGACATTCATCGCCACAGGTCCCGAAGCCGAGATTTGCCATGCCGTAAGGAACGAGCTCACCCCAGATTTTTCCACGCCGGTCGGATCCATCGGGAGCATGGACGTTCGGACTGTGGTAATCAATAGTAATTTCTACGGGGCCGATGAATTGTGTAACAATGCTGTGCTGATTGTCACCGCTCGGCGGCACTGTGAGGCCGGGCCATTGCGCACTCGCTGTACCCGCCAGCCCCAAAACAAGAATGAAACAACAAATGGGAAAAAACTTCATGGGATCCTCCTGAGCTTTATTTAATAGGAGTTCTATTGCCGGAACCAGTCCTCGGCTCTGAAGTGGATACAGTCTGTGACCAGTCGGCCCCTGGAAGGAACGACTACGGAGTCCCGGAGAACACCGAGATCCACGGAAGAAATAAATTCAGCTCCAAGTTTCTCTGTAAAGCTCACAAATCAAATTATTGTTTTTCTTAACACAATTTTCAGAAGAAAACATTGAATGAAAAACCATAAGGGGATAAGGAGATAACGCGGATATGGAGATGCCTCGCCCGACCGCTTGCCAAATCCCTTCATCTCCTTAAGTCTCCTTGATCTCCCTTGTCTTATATGTCTTCTGAATTCAAGCGTGCTGGTTGCGGCCCGCAGGGCCGCGCCGTGATTCTCCGTGGCTCTGTGGTAAATCAGTGGTGGGAGTTTACAGAACGGCCGATGCCGTAATAATGAAAACCGAGCCGGCGGTTTTTTTCGAAATTGTACAGGTTGCGGCCGTCAAAAATGTAGGGTTGCTTCATAGACTGGCAGATTTTTTCAAGATTCAGCAGTTTGAACTCGCGCCATTCGGTAAGCACTACGAGCGCATCGGAACCGCGAGCAGCATCATAGGCGTTGCGCGCATAGTAGATGCTTGTCCCGAAAATGTTTCTGGCATTCTCCATGGCAGCCGGATCATAGGCGCGCACTTTTCCTTTGCGCGCCAAAATTTGCTCTATGACCTCGATTGATTTCGCTTCCCGCATATCGTCCGTATCGGGCTTGAAGGCAAGCCCCAGAACGGCAAATACTTTCCCTTCGACGTCGCCAAGAACATTCTTCATCTTGTCAACGAAGTTCGTGCTTCGTTCTTTGTTGATATCCACGACAGATTGCAAAAGCTGAAAATCGTAGCCGAATTTTCTCGATGTTTGGATCAACGAATCCACGTCTTTGGGAAAACAGGATCCTCCGTAACCAAGTCCCGGCTGAAGATGATGCTTTCCAATTCGATGGTCGTAGCCCATTCCGTTAATTACTTGAGATACATCGGCGCCCGTTCGTTCACAGAGGTCCGCGATAGCATTTGCAAAGGAAATTTTCATCGCCAAAAACGCGTTGGAGGCGTATTTGATCAATTCCGCGCTTTCCACATCGGTGATCAGCATCGGACAGCCGAGGGATGAGTAAAGCTCCAGGAGGATCATGGCAACTTGTCTGTTGGGCGCACCGATGACGATGCGATCCGGGGAAAGAGTGTCATGAATTGCTGAACCTTCCCGCAAGAATTCCGGATTGGAAACAACATCAAACTTCACGCCGTTTTTCTTTACGCCATCAATGATGTTTCGCACAAGATTGCCGGTGCCTACAGGAACTGTGCTTTTGTTAACGATGACCTTGTATCCGTTGATGGCTTTTCCGATACCTTCGGCAGCCTTTTCAACCTGAGAGAGATCAGTTTCGCCATTTTCTTTGGGAGGCGTTCCTACGGCAATAAAGACTACATCCGCCTTCGCCACCGCTGCGCTAAGATCCGTTGTAAAAGCAAGACGTTTTTCATCAAGATTTCGCCGAACCATTTCTTCCAGTCCGGGCTCATAAATCGGGACTTTCCCCTGAGAAAGCTGGCGAATTCGTAGCTTGATTTTATCGACACAAATTACGTCATTGCCCATATCGGCAAAGACGGATCCGGTAACCAAGCCGACATAACCTGTCCCGATAACCGCAATATTCAATTTCTATCCTCGCGTCGAATGGGAGCCCTACAGGTCGCTGTGGGAAAGGCCTCGCACCAGGGTCAGCCACATGATTTTTAGATCCAGTGCCAGAGACCAATTTTCAATGTAATAAAGATCATGTTCGATCCTTTTCTCAATGCTGGTATTGCCACGCCATCCATTCACCTGTGCCCAGCCAGTGATTCCCGAACGAACCTTGTGGCGTAGCATGTACTGCGGAATCTGTTCCTTAAAGTAGTACACAAAAAAAGGTCTTTCCGGCCGTGGGCCAACAAGGCTCATGTCCCCCTTTAGAACGTTCCAGAACTGTGGCCATTCGTCAACATAGAGCTTACGAAGCAATTTCCCGCCCGTTGTGACGCGCGGATCATTTTTCCGTGACATCACGGGGCCCGTTTCTGATTCGGCATCCACTGCCATAGTGCGGAATTTATACATGAGGAAGAATTTACCATCGAGTCCCATTCTTTCCTGCTTAAAGAAGATCGGACCCGGGGATCGAAATTTGACAATAGCAACAAGAAACGGAAATAGAACTGCAGTCAGTGTCAAGCCAACAAAAGAACAGAGAATATCCATGAAGCGTTTGAAAAAGGAATTCAACCCTCGCAGGGGCAGATCGCTGAGGTTGATGATGGGAACTCCATCGAGATCCTCAATCCCAGCTCTAATCGCAACATATTCAAGAATATCCGGTACGATCTTAATATCGACAATTTCATTGCGTGTGGAATGCAGAATCTGCATCATCGTTTCATGCGCGCTGAGGGGAAGAGCGATGATCAGGAAATCCACCCCCAATTGATCAACCATCACGGAAACCTCGGTGGTTTTTCCGATTACCGGATACCCGGCAACAACTGTCTTGCCTGGATCATCGTCCAAAAATCCGACAACCTCGTAGCCAAACTCTTCGTGATCACGGATCTTGCGCGCAACTGTTTCGCCTAAATTGCCTGCGCCTGCGATCAACACCTTCTTGATGTTGTAACCGCGGCGCCTCATTTCCTCCAGAACGCGACGGATCGACGCCCGCGCGAGCAAAATGCCCGCAATGTCGAGAGCCATGAAGTACAGAAAAAGAACTCGTGCCGGCTCAAGGGCCGGTTCGCCTTCCAAACCACGCTGATGATAAACACGGTAGTAGAGCAATGCTCCCCAAACCACGGCCGTCGAAATTCCAACAGAAGCCGTTACAGAGAAGAACTCGTCTATGTATGATCGCGCCCGACGAACCTGGTACAGTCCATGAAAATAGAAAATGATGGGCCATACAGCCAGCAGAACCGGCAGTACGTTGATATATTGCTGGAAAGGTGGAACCCCATACCGGACAGGGATCAAATCGGTAAAGAACCGCAGATAGTACGCAAGAACAAATGCAGCAGTAGTAGCGAGGAGATCGCCGCACAGATAAACGAATTGCAGTATGTTATTTTTTCGAGATACCATCAGTTGTAACGGCAGTTTTTTCCGGAATCAGCCTCTGAAATTCACTCCTAAATCGCGCGGGGGAGAAGCGCAGGGCTGTCTCGCGCATAAGGACTTCATTAAAGCGTATCGAACCAATCTTGTCAACCGCTTCCTGGAGTGCCGAAGCGCTTAAGTCATTGAAAAATAAACCAGTTTCCTGTTCAATGATGGATTCCAGCGCCCCTCCCCGCGACAGCGCGATCACGGGGCAGCGGCATGCCAGGGCCTCAATGATGTTGATTCCAAAATCTTCTTCGGCCGGTTGAATCAGCGCTGCAGTCTTCCGGTAAAGCTCACGAAGTTCAGCGGCATCGATACGTCCCAGATACTGGATGTTCGATTCTGAAATTTTTTTGAGCCGTTTGTATTCCGGCCCGGTTCCAACAATAACCAGCGGCTTGCCGTTTCGATTGAAGGCTTCTATCGCTACTTCAATTCTCTTATAAGGAACAAGTGCCGAGACAATTAAGAAAAAAGTACCCCGGTCACTTTCTGCCGGTGTGAAAAAATCCACATCTACAGGTGGATACAGAACTTTCGATTCGCGACCGTAAAACTTCTTGATTCTCGCAGCTACAGTCCTGGAATTTGCAACAAACTGGTTTACTCTCTGGTTGGTGGAAACATCCCATTCGCACAGATAATCCCGCACAGGAGGCAATGCGATCCGCTTAAGAAATCCGGTCCGGTGCCGACCAAAATAATCATCGTAATGACTCCAGATATAACGCATGGGCGTGTGACAGTAGCAAATGTGAACAGCGGAAGGCGAAGGAATCACGCCCTTTGCCACGCAATGGCTACTGCTGATGACAAGATCAAATTTCTCGATTTGAAAACGCTCGATTGCTTTTGGAAACAAAGGCAAATAATGGCGGTAATGCTTTTTGATCAGCGGAGCGTGCTGCAAGAACGAAGTGCGGATCGTGTGCGATTCGATTTTCGTAGAAACGGAACCCCGGTTGTGAATCAGAGTATAAATCGGAGCAGAGGGGAAAAGATCACACAGGGCCTCCAGCACTTTTTCTCCCCCGCGCATGCCGGTAAGCCAGTCGTGAATAATGGCAGTCCTCACGCCCAGATCTCCAGTAGCGTCCGCAACGATTCCTCCGATCTAAATTTCAACGCCTGATCCCGTCCCAGTTCCGACAATCTTTTTCGCTTTGCAGCATCCGCACAAATTCTTGTAAGTCTGGATAATAGATCTTCCGAGTTTCCACAGGCAAAGAATTCTGCGGCGCCACCAAGCACCTCTTTCAGGGCGGGAGTATCCGAGCTTAGAACCGGACAACCGGATGCCATAGCTTCCAGTGGAGGATAACCAAATCCTTCATAACGCGAAGGAAATACAAAAAGCATTGCACGTGAATACAAAGCGCGTAGAAGCTCACTCCGCGCAAATCCAAGAAGACGGACGTTCGGAGTGTTCAAAATCTTATCAGACAATTCATGTTCCATATCATGATTCTGCCCAACCAGTACCAGCGCAGGAAGATCTTTGCTTCTTGCATATGCTTCAATCAATGTATCGATCCCTTTGTGTTTTTTGAAGTTGCCGATGTAAAGAAGAAACTCCTGGGGAATCCCGGCCTTCGTTAAATCAATTCCGGGCGGGCGCTCAAACCACTCCTGCGAAAGACGGTTATAAAGCACAGCGATTTTCGACTCTGCCTCCGGCATCCATTCAATCAAGTCCGCTCGAGTTGTTTGGGACACGACCAGAATCCGTTCGGACTTCTGAACCGCACGACGCAAAACATACTTGGCCGCATGCACTTTCCACGCCGGGAAGTATTCCTGAAACTTAAAATGGATCAGGTCGTGAACGGTAACAATCGAACGACAATCGAGTCTCAACGGCAGAGTGTAATGTGGAGAGTGAAACAGATCGATGGCGTTTGCCTTGGCGCTCCTTGCAAGCGAAAAATGTTCTCGCAAAGAATATTTTGCCGCGGGCTCCTGAACCAGATGAAAATAGGGATTTACATCCACAGTATTAGCAGGATCGTAGTAAAGGAAGAATTCATGCTGCTTCGCCTGATCTGCTGCTCTTAGTACAACATTCCGAATATGGGTTCCGATGCCGTAGTCGTTGATCTTTCGAATGTCAATTCCAATTTTCATAGAAGTCTTGCGGCAAAATAATTTTCGTTGCGGCCAAAGGCGCGCTGTGTTTGTCAGTGTTCATCTATGTTTTCAAAAAAGTCTGTACATTGTCAGCAAGAAATTCTGGAACCATCCATGGTGTTTTTTGTAATAGTAACGCTGGCTCTTTCGATACTCCCTCGAGGCGCGATCCGGTATTTTGCGAACGCTCTTGTTTCTCCCGTGAACGATGGCAACAGATGGGATATAGACCACACGCTTTCCGAGATCATGAATCCGCTTGCACAGATCCACGTCCTCCTCATACAAAAAGAAGTTTTCATCAAATCCCCCGATAGCCCTGTAAATCTCGGCATCAATCATGAGAGCGCAGCCGCTTACATAGTCGGGAAAAAACTGCCCCTGAGACCGGATCCATTGCTGCAATTCAGGGCTCTTTTCCTGCGCCATCCGCTTCTTCTGAATAAATTCGTTGTAAATGGAGAGAAAAGGCCCAAATGATAGTTGTATGCTCCCATCTTCATTAAGAACCTTCGGGCCGGCAACAGCGGCGATTTGCATTGCGTTGATGAGCGGCGGAAGCAGGTTTTCAATAATCAGGGTATCCGGATTTACAAAAAAAAGATGCGGTGCTTGCGATTTTTGAGCTGCAAGGTTGTTGGCCCTGGCAAATCCATAATTTTCCGGAAGACGCAGATAGATAGCATCAGGCAACTTCGCTGACAGATCTTCTTGCGAATGATTATCAGCAACGATCCATTCGTAGGGAACTGCGGCCAGGTGTTGCCGCATAGATCGCTGCAAGGCCAATACATCCTCGGGTGAATTGTAGTAAACGGTAATAATGCTAACTTCCGGCGCCAATGAGATGCTCCCAGTCGTTCCGTATCACATTCGCCGTATCGCGCCAGCGGCTGTGTTGTACTTTTTCGAATCCGGCTTGAATCAAGTTTTCTCGCAACGCCTGGTCACAGAGCACGCGTTGCAGACTTTCGGCGACCGCATCAGGATGAATCGCGGCAAACTCCGCACAGCCCTTGTACACTTCGTCCATGGCAGGCGTGCGCGAGATCACCGCCGGTACGCCGTAAGACATCGCCTCCAGCGGGGGGATTCCGAAACCTTCATAGGTAGAGAGGTAAACAAAAGCGTCTGCCATCCCGTAATAATCCTGAACAACTTTGGAAGGTACGTATTCCAGGAAGCTGACACGCTGGGTAACGGAGTGCTTATGTGCAATTGACGGCAAATCCATGCGCGGATAAGTGCGGTTTTCACCGATCACTACCAGTTTCACATCTTCACCCAGCTTCTTCATTGCTTCGATAACCACCGGCAAATGTCTGCGCTGAAAAATCGAGCCGACATACAAAATAATTTTGCCCGATCCGTAACCGTAAGACTTGCGGAGGGCGAACCGGCTTTCAGGATCCGGATTTCTCTGCTCCACTCCATTTGGAGTTAAAAGAATCTTGTCGGACGAGATCCCGAACCGTTGGATAATTTCGCCGCGCACATGATTGGAAACCACATAGATGCGCTCAGCTCTGCGAACGGCCCGGCGCGCACTGAATCTCCGGACCCATCTTTCACGCAGACGAAACCATTCCGGGTGCTGAAAGTGAGAAAGGTCATGGATCGTAATGGCCTGTATCCCTGAAAAAAACGAAATGGAATTTGCGGTCGGTGTAAAGAATAATCGCACGTTTCTGTTGTTCAATTCGCGCGCAAGGGTTCCATTTTGCCAGAGCAGATTCCGGCTGCCTGATCGGAGTAAAACCGGTTCGGCATCGATTGCATCCAGAGGAGGTATTTCGTTTTTGAAGAAAATCTGCATCCGAAAGTTAGCGCCTGGTTCCATGTTCCGCAGAACATTCCCCAGATAACTTCCTACACCGGTTGGCTTTCCCTCCAGTTCCCTTCCGTCGATTCCTATTACAACAAATTCGCCACCCAAACTCATTGCTCATTGCTCATTTGTGCCGGCACTTATACCTTGAAAATACTGATTTCCTGTTTGAGAATTCCAGCTTGTTCGAGCAGCACGGAGAGTGCGCGCTCCATTTCCGCTACGCTACTGAGATTTTTGTGACTGCTTTCGCGCAAAAACTCCACAACCTTTACGATCTGCTCGCTTCCTTTCGCCTGCTCGGAAGTTGCTTTCATGATGTGCGCGACCATTTCAGTAACGTGCTCCATCGCGTCGGCAATTTGCTTTCCCCCATTTGCCTGTTCGATTGTCGCGCGGTTCACATAGCCGGTCATTTCACGCATGTTTTCGACCGCAGAAATGATCTGCTCGCTTCCTGCTTTTTGTTCCGTAGTCGCCTCGCTGATTTGCGTCATCATTTCGCGAACCTGTTCAATCGCCAGATTGATCGATTGAATCCCGCGGGACTGTTCGCCGGTGGCCTTCGCAATTTCGCGCGACATATCGGAGGAACTGCGAGCCGATTCAAAAATCTTCTTCAGGTTAACATTCGCCTGTCGCGAAAGGCCTACTCCCTCTTCTACCGTATGGGAACCACTGCCCATGGTCTGGACAGCATTCGCTACATCGTGCTGAACGGTCTTGATCAAAGTATCGATCTCTTTTGTTGATGAGGCCGTCCGTTCGGCGAGTTGTCGGATTTCTTCCGCAACAACCGCAAAACCCTTGCCATGCTCGCCTGCCTGAGCAGCAATAATAGCGGCATTCAGCGCCAGCAGATTTGTCTGCTCCGCGATGTCATCGATCACATTTAGGACTTGACCGATCTCTTCAGAGCTACTTCCCAGTTTGGTAATCACCTCGCCGGCACGGTTTACATCCGAGCGAATCCTCTCCATCCCTTCCATCGTAGATTGAACGGACTTCATTCCCATTTCTGCATTTGCAGTAACCTGTTCACTGAGCTCCTGTGAACTTGCCGCGTTCTTTTCAACTTGCCGGATCGAACTTTCCATTTCCTTTGTGGAAGCGGCCGTGTCGGAAATCAGAGTAGCAAGCAGTTCCACGCTGCGGTCCACTTGCTGAATGGAAGAAACCATCTCCGTTATGGAAAACGCCGTTTCATCCACCGAACTGGAGAGGCTTTTGATGTGTCCACTTACTTCATCTATGCTGGACGCCATCTCCACAATCGATGACGAAGTTTGTCCTGCGGAAGAAGAGAGATTCTCCACATTTTCTGCAACACCACGAAGGGAAATATTCATTTCCGTCATTGCAGAAGAAACCTCTTCCAGGGAGGAAACCTGAGCCTTGCTGGCTTGCAGTACCGCGATCGTGCTGTCCTGGATCTGTTCGCGGCCCTGATCCACCCGAAAATGCGCATCGCGTATGCGTCGAATCATTTTGGCAAGATTTTCTGCCATAACATTGAAAGATTGAGCTAGAATTCCCAATTCGTCCTTGCTGGCCGTAGTTATGTGCTGGCTCAAATCTCCGCGTGCGAGCACCGAAGCTGCCTCTGCTACTTGCGAAACGGACGCGGTTGTTGAACTGCTGAGCAAATAGGCAGCACCCAATCCAAAAAGCGTTGCGGTTGCAATTGTCGCAAGAAAAACGATCAACAAATTCGATAAAGCATGATCGAGCTGTGTTGGAAGAATGGCCATACGGACCACACCGATTACTTCCTGTTCTTTCCGACTTCCCGTATGCCCCACCATTGTCACATCAAGAGGCCTGATATCGTCGGCCCTGGCTGTAACCGAAACTACAGGAGCATAGAAATCGTACAACCGTTCTTCTCTTACGCCCGTTATCGTCCGCCCTTGCTTGATTTGCATTGTTTTGTACGGCTCGAGCTGGAAGTCGATATACGAAGGAGGTCTGAGATTGCTATTGCTCTGCGCAAAGTGTTTTCCATCACTTGTTTGAATAATCCGTCCGGCCGCATCAACAAATTCAACGTACTCAATTCCCTGTTCCGTTTGAATCATCCGACGCAGAATCGGCTCCAGTTCATCCGCGAGGCCCAGACTAACCTGGTACGAATGCGATTCGGCCAGCCTTCGGACAATCACTTCCCCCCGACGGAACAGCGCGTCCTTCAAGTAGAATCGGGAAAGCAGGAACATTGTGACACCCATTGCCACAATCAGGAGAAGGAAAAAGGCTACAAAGAACCGAATTTTAAAACGTAAACTGCCATTCCGAAACATCAGTTAGAGCTCAAAGTTCAAGGATCAAAAATCAAAGATAGCTGAGGAAAGACCGTCTGGTATTGTATCACTTGATCTTTGATCTTTGAGCTTCCTACTGGTAGATCTTCGTTGCGGCATTCTGAAGATTCTGGGGAAGGACCAAACCCAAAAGAGCAGCAGCCTTTAAGTTGATGATGACCTTGGGCTTTTGCGATTCCAGGAAGGGAAGTTTACTGGTTGGAGTTCCCTCAATAACTTTATTAGCAAGCTCCCCTGCCAATCGCCCTGTCTCCAACGGGTCCACGGAATAAGAAAAAATCGCTCCGGACCTTACGTATCGATCCGTCGGGCCGACACAGGGAATTCTGCTTTCTAAGGACTTCGAACCGATGTACTTAATGACCTCTTCCGTGTTCAATGACGGATCAGGGGGAATCCAAAGAACATCGGCTTTTCCAACCAAATCCGTCATTACCTGCTGAAGATCCTGACTGGAATGGATCGGCGCGGGGACGATCTCCAAATTTTCATCATCGGCCGCAGTCCGTGCAGCCGCTATTAAAGAATCGTTTAACGACTGAGTATAAATCACTCCGATCTTTTTGAAATTTCGGCTCACGGTCTTCAGCACGATAAACTGCTCGCGAACAGGAACTTTCAAAGCGACACCGGTCGAATGTTCCTTCTTAAATCCCTGTTTGTCCGGTTCAATAACGAAGGCAAAAACCAGCGGCATATCCGGCAGATTCGTGCGGATCAAGTTGGCTGCCTGTGAACCGATTGCAAAAACGAGTTTATAATTCCCGGATTGTATGGAATTCAAGATGTCGTCTTTGTTGGAGAGATCTTCGCTGAGATCGAATTCTTTTTTGTTTTCGAAGCAAATGCTGACAAAACCGTTTCGGGCTTCCTCAAAGGCGACGACACCTGCGGTTTTGAGAAGGGCGACATCCGCAAAGGTACTGTTTGCAGTAAGCAACGCTACGAGAATCAGCAACCGTCGCATATGCTTCATTGGAAGTTCAAGCTTGCAAATATTCCAGGAATCTCCTCGAATCTCGAACCTTTTCCGCTGGGACGAAACTTCCGGTAGTGGTTCAATTTGTGTTGCTTTGGGTAACATATTGGCAAGGTATTTGTAACGCAGGATGGGCCCTACAGACGGCAAACCATCATTTCGTTTCCGGTCAACACAACTTCGAGCCACGACGAAACTTCGATTAAATTGTATAACCGAATGATTTTCCGTGTCAACTTTGGAACCCGGCGAGGTGAAACGGATCGAATCGATCGCGCAGAACATCGCCAAGGAGATTGAAACAAAGTACTGCAAAGAAAATTGCGGTACCCGGGAAAACGCTGAGGTATGGCGCTTCCAGCAAGTGATTTTTTGCATCGCTAAGCATGTTTCCCCAACTCGGTTCCGGGGGTTGCACACCAAGGCCAAGAAAGCTCAGTGAGCTTTCAGCCAGAATCATCCCTGCAAAGCTAAAGCTTATCTGTACCAGCAGAGTAGGAAGCATGTTCGGCAAAATGTGCCGAAACAATATCCGGTTCGTGGTTGCGCCGAAATTCCTGGTCGCTTGAACGAATTCAAGTTCACGGAACTTTAACACCAACGCTCGGCTCAATCGCGCGTATGGAATCCATCCGATCGCTACCAGAGCGAGGATGACGTTCTTTAAGTTCGGTCCCAGAATTGCCATGAACGCAATTGCAAGCAGCAGCCCGGGAAATGCAAGCAGAACATCCGCGCTTCTCATGATCATCTCGTCGGCCCAACGGCCGACAAAGGCCGCAACCGCTCCAAGAATGGTTCCGACGCAGGAGGAAAGGCTTACCACCATCAGAGAAACCAGAAACGAAATTCGACCTCCGTAAATCAACCTGGAAAGAAGGTCGCGACCAAGTTCATCGGTACCCAGCCAGTGCACTCGGGAAGGAGGAAGCAGCCGATCGTTCAAATCAACTTGTTGATAGGAGGCAAGGCCCAAAAAAGGCGCAAATATGGCAGAAAACAACAGCAGAGACAGGACAACAACGCAGAGACGTAGAATCGCGCGAGAGCTCAAACTCAACACTCTAGAAGATCAAGGCTCAAAGATCAAGGTTCACGGAAGGAACAACAACGGGGTGTTGATCCCTGAACTTTGGCTTTGATCCTCTCCAGAAACCTTGATCTTTAGTGGTGGTTCCGATACAATCGACAGTGTTTTCCGAAACGCAAATGACCGTGTATAACCATCCTCAAATGTCTTGGATGAGGCGTTACTCTTCATGCCACTAAAGCTCGGTGAACTCCTTGTTCGAAACAAACTCATCACAAAAGAGCAGCTTGACAAAGCACTTCAGGTGCAAAAAGCCAGCGGCAACAAGCTCGGATACGATCTCGTCAAGCTCGGCTTCGTCACAGATGAAGATATTGCCCAGTGTCTAAGCCGACAATTTGGGATCCCGGCAATCAATCTTTCGCATTTTGAGATCGACCAGGCGGTTCTCGATCTTGTTCCCGTGGAAATCTGCCGGAAATATGACCTGATTCCCGTGAACCGCACAGGCGCAGTTTTGACCGTGTCCATGGCGGATCCCACAAACATCCGGGCGATGGATGAAATCAACTTCATCTGCGGCTACCAGGTAGAACCGGTGGTTGCCTCTGATTTTGCCATCCGGGAGGCAATTGACAAGTATTATGGCTCCGCGCACGCGCTGGAACTCAAGCAAGTGATGGAACAGGCGATGGCCGAAAAGAACTTGCAAAGCGGAGAGATGGGTGATGTTGAAGTTCTTGAATCCGCCGAAGAACTGGATCTGGCACTGCTGGAAAAACAGGCGGAAGACGCCCCGGTCGTAAAGCTGGTTAACAAAATCATGTATGACGCCTTGAATCAAGGCGCCAGCGACATTCACGTTGAAC
>Ga0210094_1000062_pt1 | contig 16724 bp, 7 predicted proteins | sample Browns_TuleA_D2_FD_184854 | JGI IMG/M metagenome (GOLD analysis project Ga0210094, IMG submission 184854) | Wetland microbial communities from San Francisco Bay, California, USA, that impact long-term carbon sequestration - Browns_TuleA_D2 (SPAdes) | ecosystem: Environmental > Aquatic > Marine >... | reverse complement strand
TCGAGTTTTTGGAATTGCAACCGAAATGCGCGCTCTGTCTCGCTTACATGAATCGTTTGAGAAAAGGAAGCGAAATCGGGATTTGTACAAAGGATCGAGTATTCGCCCGGCGGTAATTCTACGCGGACAGGAGTAATGCTGCTCACGGGCGTCGATAGATTCTTGCCGGTTATCTGAACTTCAGCCCAGGGTCGAACATCAATCGATACCGATAAAGGCTGAGCTACCGGAACCACGGGAACATCATTCTTCGAAGGAGCGGGCGGCGTCTTATGTTCGATTTTCGGCGTGTCAATCCGGTCGTCCGTCTTCACTTCCGTTGGAGTCCAGAACACAAGCCAAAGAATGGCAAGCACAGCCAGTCCGCCAACAATTCCCAGCCCCCATTTCATTATGGGTGATATTCCAAAAACAGCTCGGCCCGTCGGCGCGCCTTGCGGTTTTACCGGGGGTTTCGGCGTAACCGGAGGAGCCGCGACTTTGATGGAGGAGGGCACGCCAATTGCAGGCTGTACGACAGGCGCGGGTGGAGTTACGGAAGGCGCCGAACGTGGCTCTTCGGCGACGACGGTTTGAGAAAAAATGGCAGAAGGCTCCGTCTTTGGATGCTCTGAAGTGGCCAGCTCAATCTGCTGAAGTAATTCATCCGTGTCGATTTCCTCGACATTCAACATGCGATCAATGTCGTGCAGCTTTGCCTTTGCAACAGCATGGTCCGGCTGCCTGACCAGTATGTTCACGCAAATCTGTCGCGCCTGACTGAGCTGTCCGAGACGCACGAACGTGTCTGCAGTCTTCAAAAGTTGTTCAAACTCGCTGGCGTCTGCTTTCGCACGCAAAGTATTCAAGTTTTCTTCAGCTTGTTTCCGCAAACTATAAAATGCCTGAAACTCGTACGGAAGCGGAAAACTCAAGAATTCTTCCAGAAACTTTACAGCCTCTTCCGATTTGCCCTCATCGATCCGATCCTGAGCGTCAACGAAGCGTTGATAAAGATCCTGGTTACGCTCAATTTTTGGCAACAGGGTCTTCACTAACTGCGGAGCTTCCGCATTGACACCGTGCAGAAGCTTGGATGCAGCTTCAAAATTTAGCTGTTCACACAGACGATCCACTTCGTTTGTTATGTTGCGTTCTTCCGAATCCTGGTAGGCCTTTTGCTTGAGCGCGGCTTGAATTCGTTCTTCCAGTAAAATTGCCTGAGGACTCTGCTCAAGTTTCAGCGCGCGTTGAATGGCAGCCAGGGCCTCGTTAAAGGATTGCTGATTGTAGTGGTATTCGGCTTCACTAAAAATATTTGTAAATTCCGCTTTACGTTTGTTTGTTTCGTAAGCGGCGCGGGCACCGCGTAAAAGTGTTTTTGCCTCCTCACTGGACGGGTCGATCGTAAGAGCCCTCGTCAAATGCTCAACTGCGCCGCTTGCGTTATCATGCTTTAAGGCAGTCTGCGCAGCCTCGTAATGTGCTCGATACTCCTTATCTTTACTGGACCGCTGCTCTGCGCTTTCCAGTTCCAGTACCAGATGTTCGACCCGGGAATCGATAGGCAAAAGACGTTTAATTTCGGCAATCGAAATCCGAGCTTTTTGAAACTCTTTCTGCCGGATGTTGTCGGTAATCTCCTCAAGAAAAAGTGAAATGACGCTGTCTCGCCTTTGTTGTGTCTGCTTGTCATCCGGACGCCTTGAAATGAGAGTTCCATAAATTTCCAGCGCCTGGGCAAACTTGTTTTGCAGCTTGTGCTCTTCTGCCAACAATACGAGGCGTTCCGTATCATTCACACTGGGTGTGCCGCGACGTGAAGGCGTCGGCAGCGCAGGATAGATCACGGAAAGTGCGTCCAGAGCGTCATACAAATCGTGCGCAGTTTGATAGCGATTCTCCTGAAATTTCTCAATCATTTTGTGAACAACCAGAGTAAGTTCGAGAGCAAGCTCAGGGGCAATCTCTCTTAGAGGCGGCGGTGGTTCATTGATGTGCTTGTATATCAGCGCAATGGCCGCATCATCATGAAACGGAACTCGTCCGGCAAGCATTTCATAAAACATGATTCCCATGCTGTAGATATCGCTGCGGCCATCGACCGGTTTGCCTAGCGGTTGCTCCGGTGGAAGATAATGGGGCGTTCCCATCAGAGTACCGGTCCGGGTCAGTTGCCCGACAAAAGCCATTCGTGCGATGCCGAAATCCATTAATACCGGCTTGCCGAATTCATCGATCAACACATTTGCCGGTTTGATATCGCGATGAACAACACCACGATCGTGCGCATATGCAAGCGCATCTACAAGCTGTTTGACAATTTCAATCGCAACGCCCGGCACCACTTTTTTTTCACGGCGCATCTTGGCTGCGAGTGTATCGCCAGGAATGTACTTCATCACGAAGTAGTACGTGTCGCCGCTATCGCCTACATCATAAATATCGATGATATTCGGATGGGAGAGCGTTGCTGCGGCGCGGGCTTCCCTGCGAAAGCGCTCAATCATTTCCTCATCTTCGGCTACACGAAGGATCTTGATTGCGACCTGGCGACCGAGCTGCGTATGTTCACCAAGATAAACATCAGCAAAGCCTCCGGAGCCTACTTTTCGAAGGATTTGATACTTATTTCCGAGCGCTTTCTCAAGAGCGGCGATCTTAGGATCTACATCCGGAACCAACGGAGCACCGGAGAGACTTTCAACATTCGCGCCGCACGAAGGACAAAACCGTGTCTTGGGCTTGATCTCAACCGAGCAATTGGGACAATTCATTCGATTTCATGCTTTCAAGACGATTTATAAATCTCCAGAATCTTGGGAGAAATATAAGGTGGAAGATTTGTTGTAAGCGATAGAGATCGAGCCCTCCGGAACGATTCCCGCGCGAGACGCAAACGATCTTCGCTACCGTTTTCATCCAACATGGACAGCGCGGCGTACGAACACCCCAAAAAGAAGTGTAACCTCCAGCTCTGTGGCGCCTTCGGTAATCCGAGGTTCGCCGCGCGAATCGCTTGACCGTAATCCCCACGATAATAGGCCATCAGAACGTCCCTTTCAACATTCTTGCGAGCCTCCTCCTGCTTCTGAACATCTACCTGCGAATTTCTGGAACTTTGAATCTGTTTCAGCAGACTTTCGATGCGAGGGTCGGTCGGATATTGCACCTTCAGCGCAAGCGCTAAACGCTCCGCGGATTCCTGATTTCCGGCATCCATTGCATTCTGCACTTCCCTGATCTTTTGCTGTTTCTCGTTAGCCTGCAACTCTTCTGCCTGTTTGCCTGCGATTTCACTTAACAGGTTTCGAGCATCACGATTGGCCGGATCCAGTCGAAGGATGCTGTTCGCGTAAGTTTTTGCGTCTTCATAGCGCCGCTCACTGAGAGCATCCCTGGTCTGCTTTAGAATGGCCTTGATCAAAAGAGCATTGTCCGGCTTCGCATCAACTGTAGACGTAGGCCCGGGTTTCTTTTCCGGTGGAGGCGTAACAACTACCGGCGGTTTCTTTTCTTCCGGCGGCTTGGTTGTTTGAACGGGCGGCTTGGTAGTCTGTTGCTGTTCTTTTTGCATGGCATCGATCTGAGGTTTCATTGCCTCATATTCGCTGGCTAGTTTCGAAGACGCAATTCGGCCGCCCTCTGCTTCCCTTAGATATCGCGCCGCATCCGCTCCCTTCTTAGCTTGAAACGCGCAGAGAGCCAGATAGTAATGAGGAAAATACTCCATATTCTGGGTACCGTAGGTAGGCGCTTTTAAATCATCCCGCGGATTCCCCTGCAACGCCTCAAAAATGAGATCCTGCCCTTCCGAGCAGTTCCCATTCTTGATCCGGTCACGGCCTCTTTCGTAGGCCTTATACCATTCCAATCCATATGCGGGAACGGTCAGTAAGATCGCGGCGATCAGTGCAAGAAATCTACGCCACGATATCATCCAAGTTTTCTCAGAACCTCACAACGGAAGAAACGACGAGCTCAAATCCGCGATGCGCCACTTCCGACTTGTTCAACAAAAGGCTCTGCTGGACCAGCTCGTTTTCCAACGAAATGTCGCCGGCAACGTCAAATTCTATATGACTGAATGTCACACCACCACCAACGGTAACATGGTCGATTGATGACGGCTTGTTCGTTCCAAAGATCGGTGAAAGAAAATTTTGAGCTGACGGAGCTGAACGGAAGTAGAACAGGTTGCGACTCTGACGGTAGTAGCCACCTCGAAAGGCGAGAACAGCCTGATTGCCACGAACCAGGTACTCTCCACCGACATGCACATCGGTACCGTCGTCAACTTTAAATACCAGTTGATCCTTGGGGAAAGGCAATAAATGGGTAAACAACGAAAAACCCGCCTGCACATTCTCTAATTGAGAGTAGAAAACACGAACCACATCGAAGTTGACGGTAAAACCGGCAGCATTTACCGAAAGACCGACGCCCAACTGGTCAGGAATATTGAAGTCTACGTTGGTCACAACAACCTGCGGTCCTCCTGGGAAATCAACGTTTGTAACTACCGTCTTCAACTGAAAAGAGGGGTCATACTTGTAAACGGCGCCGATAGAAACATTCGAATTTACGTTCGCGAGGAATCCCACATTAAGGCCTACACCGACCGAATCGTTATCATAAACGGAAGTGAAATGGTCACCGAATTGTTCTAGTGGCTTGCCTGGGACAAACTGTCTGGCTCCGATGTCGGATTTGATGCTGAAATCACTGATCTTCAATGTTCCGCCCAGGGAAATGTGCTCACCCAGCTTTCCGGCCACAGTAAGCCCGTAGTTCACATCTTTGATCTTCGATGACCCGGAGAAGGCATTGGGCTCGATAAAATGAAAAGGACTCGCCGTAACATCGCCACTGAGATTCGCCTCAACATCGATCAATTCATGGCGGGAGAATCCCAGCGTAAATGACTCAAACGGATGCACATAACTCACAAACCCCAGAGCATCGACGGAGTTCAAGGAATCGGATGCGTTAAAGTCGGCAAGCGCAAAATCCGTTCCCGGAGGAACATGGGCCGAGCCGTCAAGATTTTCGACTGGTAAATTCGAAATCTTCGTAGTCACGCTTCTCGAATCACGATGCCGGTACTCAAAGGAAACCTCAGGACGCGACAAGATCGTAAGTCCTGCGGGGTTCGTTTCCGCGGCAGTTGCATCATCCGCCCGCCCGATAAAAGCTCCACCCATTCCCATCGCCCGGGCGCCGGGGGTCGTCAGGTTTAAGCTGAATGCACGGAAGATTTCTTCATCCGTGATCGCAAACAAAGGGGAACAAACCAGAATTGAAACAATCACAATTGAGAAACACAGGAACTTACTCATGCTTCCTCCTCATTAAAGCCCATCTCTCATCGAAATATTAGCACGGATCTACTCCCAACGGAATAACTTGACGGCCAGCAGGCACGATCCGACAGACCAGACTCCAAGTCCGGCAAGTTCTTTCCAGACCTGCTGAAAGGTTGCCCCATCAATCGCAACGCTCCGGAGGCCGTCTGCGAGGTATGTTAACGGAAAAACGCTTGTCATCAGATGAGCAAAGCCAGGCAAATTAGCTCGGCTGAAGAACACACCGGACAAAAGCATCATCGGCAATGTTATGAGATTGGCAAGCGGGGCAACCTGGTCCTCGGATTTAGAGACTCCTGCAATGGCAAATCCGATTCCAAGAAATACGATCGCGCCAAGAAGTCCGACTATAAACAATACACCCACGTTGCCGACAAAATTCAAATGGAAGAAGAGCACACCTGCAGAAATCAGCATGGTAACCTGCAATAACAGCACAACCAGACGCGTTACCACGTGGGCGAGAACAAAATCGTTGGGCCGGATCGGTGTTACCTTCAACCGTCGCAATACACCGCGTTTTTTCAGATCCACGAACACAAAAGCAACACTGAAAACTCCCATTTGCATGATCGACATCGCTAGAATTCCAGGCAGGAGAAAATCCATGTACGTAAGCTTTCTACTTTTTACAGGTTTTGTTTGAACCAGAATTCGCTGCTCCGATGGAAGATTTTTCATTGCCATTTCGTCAAAGACGCGTTGCAGAACCAGCCCGCCGAGCTGGGTTTCCTGGGGCTTGGCGTCATTCGAATACGCGATCAGGGACTGCCCGGAATGGTAATCCGCGGGAATGACAAGCACGAGATCGCGCTCACCTTTCTGCAACGCCTTCCATTCCTCATCCTGTTCCCCCTGGTGAATCTTGATCGTTTTAATGGCGGATAATTCTGACAGAATCGCCGGAGCCTTCCCTCCGGATAGGTCTACAAATCCAAGCTCAATCGTTCCAAGCCTGTCAAATCGAACGAAACCGAAAAGCACTACCATGAATAACGGAAGAAATAGCGTCCAGAACACGGCCTCCTTTTCCCTGAAAAACATTTTCAGGGACGCGATGATCAATACCCACTTCAGCCTCACTGTTCCTCCCGCAAAGAATGTCCGGTTAAATTCAGGAAGACGTCTTCCAGGGTTGCCAGTCTTTCAGCGCGCTGTTTGGTGAAACCAGACGCCAGTAATCTTGAGATCAACTCCTGCGGCGGGGCCATCGCAACGATCTTGCCGTAATCCATGATCGCAACCCGGTCGCAAAGCTCCTCCGCCTCTTCCATATAATGCGTTGTGAGAACAATCGTCTTGCCATCATTTCGTATGACGCGGATCACTTCCCACAAATGCCGCCGGGCTTGCGGATCCAGTCCCGTAGTCGGCTCATCCAAAAACAAAACGACCGGATCATTTACAAGGGCCGCTGCGATCGAAAATCTTTGTTTCTGGCCGCCGGACAACTCATTCACGCGCGCCTTTGCCTTATCCTGGAGTTCTACAGCGCTTAACAGATCGGTTGCGTCGGCTTTTCGACCATAAAGCTCACCGAACAGTATCAACAACTCAGTAAGAGAAAGCTTGTCAAAGAACGAAGAGCTTTGAAGCTGTACGCCAATGCTTTGCTTGATACGCTGTGGATCTTTTCGTACATCAATCCCGTTCAGAACAGCGGTTCCCGAATCCATCTCTCGCAACGTTTCAATCATTTCGAGAGTCGTTGTTTTGCCTGCGCCGTTGGGCCCAAGAATTCCAAAAACTTCCTGACGGTAAACCTGAAAGCTGATCCCGTCAACGGCCACCAGACTGCCGTAGCGTTTCCCGAGGTTCTGCACATCTAAAATGATTTCAGCCATAAGCGTTCATTTGTACCATAATTTCGAAGAGTTTACTCCCTCTCCGTTCTCCACGCGCTCTGCGGCGAAAACAAATCTGCTAGAATGGAAAGCTGTTTCAGGAGGACCCATGCGCATTTCGGTTGTCTTTGCAATTTTTGTTTTTGTTTTATTTCCGTTTCTTGCATCAGCAATTTCTGATGACAAACCCATCCTGGGCTTTAGTGAAAAACAATTAACGGCGCAGCGTGACCTGGAAAATAAGTTCGACAGTTCCTTAAACGCTGAGAATTTGCGCGAATGGATGAAACGTTTGTCCGCAAGACCGCATCACACAAGCTCGCCCTACGACAAAGACAACGCCGACTTCCTGGCAGGATTGTTCAGTTCCTGGGGCTACGAAACGCAAATAGAACAATTCAAGGTACTTTTCCCAACCCCGAAGACTCGCGTATTGGAATTGGTCGCGCCCGAAACATACAAAGCAGAACTCTCCGAACCGACCGTCAGTGAAGATGCGACATCCGGGCAGCATAATGAACAATTGCCTACGTACAATGCATACTCAACCGATGGCGATGTCACCGGTGAACTCGTTTATGTGAATTATGGAATACCCAAAGATTATGAAGATTTGCACTTGCGAGGCATCGATGTGAAAGGAAAGCTTGTGATCGCGCGTTATGGAGCATCCTGGCGTGGAGTGAAACCGAAAGTTGCAGCGGAACATGGCGCGATCGGTTGCATTATTTACTCGGATCCGGCGGGCGATGGTTATCGCTATGGCGACGTCTATCCGAGGGGCGGTTATCGCAATGAAAACAGCGTTCAGCGCGGTTCAGTCATGGATTTTACAGAACACGATGGAGATCCTCTGACACCCTTCGTTGGAGCAACCGAAAACGCAAAGCGCCTCCGGCGTCAGGACTCCAGCGCCATTACAAAAATTCCCGTGCTGCCTATTTCGTATAAGGACGCGCTTCCACTGCTTCGCGCGCTGGAAGGCCCGGTTGTGCCACAGGAGTGGCGAGGGGATCTACCGATCACGTATCACATAGGTCCCGGACCGGCGAAAGTACATTTAAAACTGGAATTCAATTGGGACCTCGTTCCTATCTACGATGTTGTCGCCCGGATGAATGGCACAACATATCCGGATGAATGGATTATCCGCGGGAATCACCACGATGCCTGGGTCAACGGCGCGACGGATCCGCTGAGCGGCATGGTCGTCCTGCTGGAAGAAGCCCGCGCTATCTCCGAGCTTGCAAAAGCAGGATACAAACCGAAACGCACAATCATTTTTGCAGGATGGGATGGCGAAGAACAAGGCCTGCTTGGATCAACAGAATGGGTAGAAATGCATCAGGATGAGCTCCGTCAAAAGGCGGTCGCGTATGTAAATTCGGACAGCAATAGCCGCGGATTTCTTGATGTTGCGGGCTCACAAACACTGGAAAAATTTATCAACCAGGTATCACGGGATGTGGAAGATCCTTATAAGAAAATCAGCGTACAACAAAGGGCTCGCGCCTACAAAATGATGGAGGGGGATCCCGCAGCGAAGAAAGAGGCACGGGACCGCGAGGATTTGCGCCTGCCCGCGTTGGGCTCAGGGTCCGATTACACTCCGTTTCTACAATTCGCAGGAATTGCTGCGCTGAATATAGGCTTCGGCGGCGAAGAAGAATACGGCCAGTACCATTCGATTTATGATTCCTTCGACCATTACCTTCGGTTTATGGACCCCGAATTCCAATATGGTGTCACTCTAGCGAAAGTCGGCGGGCGCTGTGTTTTGAGGCTTGCAAATGCAGATGTCCTTCCTTTTGAATTCACAGGGTTCGCGAATGACATCGGCGCTTATGTGACCGAGTTGAAAAAGCTGACGGAGGATATGCGGGAAGAAACGGAAATCAAAAACACCATGATTCAGCAAAAGATTTTCGAAGCATACTTCGATCCAACCAAGAAATTTGTCGTTCCCGAAGCTCAGGAACCTGTTCCCCATTTGAATTTTGCGCCGTTGGAAAATGCTGCGGAAAATCTTGAACAATTGGCAAAGGATTATCAAAAGGAATACAGCGATGCAATGAAAGAGGAGAAAGTCTCTGCCGAGAAAATGCAGAAACTGAATTCGATTCTGATGCTCAGCGAGCGCGCTTTAACGCGAACAGAAGGGCTGCCGGGACGGCCCTGGTTCCGGCATCAGATCTACGCTCCCGGCGTGTACACCGGCTATGCGGCAAAAGCGCTTCCATCCGTTCGGGAGGCGATCGAACAAAAAAAATGGAAGGCAGCCGAAGATCAGATCAAGATGGTCGCGGAGACTCTAGATCGATTCGCGGAAGAAGTGAAAAAAGCGAAGAAACAACTTGACTAAATTTGTGTCCAAACTGACACAGCAATGCTGTTAAAGTTTCTGTTTGTCGGGGCGTGATTCATCGCGACCTGCAGAGCCGTATGACGGGGCACCCAGTGCGCCATCAATGGCGCCCCTGCAGGCGATGGGTTGCAGGCTAATGGCATATTGATTGCACAGTTACGGATCGTGATGAACGGGGCCTTTAGGAAAAAAAAGTTCAGGATCGCGATTGCTCTGGCCCTGATTCTGACCGCCACAATATTCGGAACCTTCATCCGGCAAATCGCAAAAGCGCGAAGAACGCTGCTTGAAGTTAAAACAGCGGCAAGAGAACAGAACGCCGTCACAATCGATTCCCGCAGCTTCAGCCTTGCCACAGATCCACAGGCGCAACTTCTGTCCCTCCCATTTGACGTTCGTGACGTCGCGTCCTACCACGCGAAAGTATACGCCGCCAGTTCGAATGGATTGCTAACCTATTCGGAAGACGGTAAACAAATCGATCACTGGACATCACTGGAAGGGCTTCCTTCCCAGGACCTCACCGCGCTTGCTGTATTCAACGATTCACTCTGGATCGGAACATCCGATTCCGGCCTGATCCGACTCAAAGACGAAGAGTGGACTCATTTCGTGCCTCATAAAACCGGACACCGGTATATCCACTCTCTTCTCGCTACGCCTCAGGGCAAACTTCTGATGGGAACCGACGCAGGCATCCTTTCGTTCGACGACAGACGTTTTTCCGATTTTTGGCCTGGCTTGAAAACGGAAACGGTCACAAGCCTCGCTGGAGACGCGCAGAATTTGTTCGCCGGCACTTTTAAAAACGGTCTGTATCATTATGAAGCAGGCGTGCTGCAGCACTTTGGCCGCGAGGAAGGATTACGCGATCTACTGGTCAACGATATCCAGATCGATGGCGAGCGCTGCTATGTATCAACCGCCGATGGAATCCAGATCCTGGAAAAGAAAGCCTTCCGAACCGTCGCTACGAACCTATTCGTAACTTCCTTCCTGATCGATGGTAACACTTTATGGGGCGCCACCCGCGATCGCGGCATTGTCCGCCTGAAAACTCCTGAATCCAACATGGTCCGAACACCTCGCCGTCAAAGACTTTCCGCTTCCATGAATCCAAGGTCGGATAGAACGTCTACGCTCCGGAGTTCACCTGCCATGATGAAGAAGCTTGATGCCGTCATAGTTTCCGCATCCGGTTCACAAATATCCATCCTGGAAAGCAATGAGTGGAGAAAGTGGAATTCACCACACGCGCTATTCAGCGACGCGAATGTCTCCAGCCTTCTCAGAGCGAAAAATGGTGAGCTCTGGATCGGCTATTTCGATGACGGACTCGATATCCTGTCGGTGTCGAAAGACGCCATCACACACTATAAGGATGACAACCTGTTTTGCGTCAACCACATTTCAGAAGACTCAAGAGGCAGAGTTTACGTATCGACATCGAATGGTCTCGTCGTTTTTCAGCCGGATCGAACAAGCCGCGTTTACCGCACACAGGACGGTCTACTCAGCGACCGCGTGATGCAAGCCTTGCCCCTTGATCCGGAGGGAAAAGCTGTGGCCATCGCAACGGCGCAGGGATTCACACTAAAAGAAGGCGACCGGATGAAATCGATTTTCGCATTCCACGGTCTGGTCAATAATCACGTTTATACAATGGCCGCGGAAGGCCGGCAAATCTTTCTCGGCACTCTGGGCGGAATCTCACAATTGTCCGGAATGCAGGTCACCGCAAACTACACCCAGATGGATTCCGGATTGAAACGGAACTGGGTCAACGCAATGCTCAACATCGATAACAAGCTTTATGTCGGCACTTATGGAAGCGGGATTCAAGTGAAAACCGATTCCGGGCAATGGCTGGACTTCCCTGCCCTCCCGGAGGATCTCGAAATCAATCCAAACGCGCTTTATTACGACGGTACGCTCCTGTTCTGCGGAACCCTGGATCGTGGCCTCTATATTTACAACACCAAACTCAATTCCTGGAAGCACGTCTCGCAAGGACTGCCCAGCTTGAATGTGACGTCCTTTGCCGCGGATGGCGACCTGATCTACATTGGAACCGACCGCGGCTTACTACAAATGAAGTATGACAAAATTAGTACGATTCCTGATCTTCTTTAGCTTGTTCGCCGCATTCGGCCACGCCGATATCGGAGTGCTGATCCCGGGCGATCACGAAGAACCCGATCCGTCAGCCCTGACAATCGACGAAGCCCGGGTCCAGATCCGAGTCGACCACCAGTACGCGCGCATCCGGATCCTTCAGATTTTCGGCAATCACACAAAACGAATCCTGGAAGGTAAATTCGTCTTCGCAATTCCGGGAGATGCTGCAATTTCCGATTTTGCCGTGTGGGATGGAGTCGTTAGGATCCCCGGCGTGATCCTGGAACGCAAGCGCGCCTCGGAAATTTACGAACAGCTGCGCATGCAGGAAATCGACCCCGGACTCCTCCAACAGGAAGAAGAAGCCGAAGAAGGTCCGAGAATGGCAAGTGTATTCTCCGCTAAAATCGCCCCAATTCCCGCATATGGAACCAAACGGTTGGAAATGGAGTACACGCAGAAAATTTCCGTAGAAGGCTTGAAATCCTATTTTTCCCTGCCCCTCAAGCCCGATCTTTACCGTGCACAAAGTGTCGGTTCATTCTCGCTCGATCTGGAAGTGCTCAGCGACGCTCCAATTGCAGACTTTGGGCTTGTCTCTTCGATTTACCCCTTGCAATATCAGACGAAGTCTCCGCAGCGAATCGCCGGAAGTTTTCAAGGAACCAACGTGAATCTGAGCGAAGATTTCGGAATTCAGTACCGGATCGATCAACCTGAAAGCGCAGTGTATTTCCTTCCTTTTCGCGGCAATGAAAGAAGTTTGCGCGGCGGCTCCCAGCCGGTCACGGCTTTTCAGGCGCCTGCAGACCAAAAACAGGAGGATGGACATTTCTGGCTATCAGCGCTCTTGAATGAAAAACAAGCGAAACAGGACCGCTCTCCAAAATCTTTACTTATTCTGATGGATGCGTCCTCCTCAATGCGCTGGGAAAAACTGGAACAGGCTTACACGGCACTGGAGTATTTCCTCAATCATCTTTCGGAGCAGGATGAGTTTCTCCTGATTCTCTTCCATCAGGAAGCCACATCGCACGCGCCTTCGCCAGTGACTGCAACAAAGGCAAACATTGACGCAGCACTTGCATTCGTAAAGTCCCAGTATTTGATGGGTGGAACCGATTTCCAGAAAGCGTTTCAGGAAGCATTCCGTTATGGCCCGCAATTGAAAAACAGCGAGCGTTATCTTGTCCTGATCACTGATGGGAATCCGACCCTTACGCAACTACAAAGCAAGAAACTCATTCAGATGTTTCAAAAAGGAAACCCCGGGATGCGAGCGTTTTGCTTCGGCATTGGTTCGGATGCAAATCGAAATCTTCTTTCGCAACTGGCGGAGACAAGCAACGGGCATTTTGATTGGGTAACGGAAAACGAAGATCTTTCTTTTAAATTGGAGGCATTTTTTGCAAAGGTTGGTCAATACCCAATCGCCAATCTGACGGTACAGGCCTCGCAACCGGACCTTGTGTATCAGGTCTATCCGGCAGAGCCGGCCAGGGCCTACAATGGCTCCGCAATCGATTGGTTCGGCCGCTACAGAGCACCCACCCATAATGTTTCTTTTCAAGTAAACGGACAATCGCAAGACAAACAGATCAAACTCGAAAAAACAGTAGACCTTCCGGAAGATGCAACGGAGCACGATTTCATTCCCCGTGGGTGGGCGCGCAGGCGCGTTGATGCGTTGCTCCGCAAAATAGATCTGGAAGGCGAAGACCAGGCATCCATTGATGAGATCATTGCGCTGGCAAAAAAGTACAAGTTCGTAACGCCGTACACGTCCTTTCTTGCAGCTCCGCGTTCTTTGCTGCGCCCCCGTTTGATTCGCCCTGGTGATCCGTTGCTCCGTATTAAAACGGATCCCGATATTGTTTCTATCACCGCGGTATTTCCTTTCGGGTTGATCAAAAATCTGGAATACCTTGCGCAGGAAGACGTTTGGCAAACGCGTTTTCTGGTTCCCAAGACCATGAAGGACGGAACCTATAGTTGCCGCATTCTTTTGCGCGATAAGCAAGGAAATCAATACCAGGAAACGAAATCCTTCCTGATTGACAGTAGAGCGCCGGTTTTTCAAGCGCGATGGGAGGGTCGTTTTCAAGCCGGACAAAAAATCAAGATTATCGTTTCAGCCGATCAGGACACACGCTATCTGTATGCTCGGCTGGATGCGCTGCCGCCCGTTCGCATCGAATGGAACCAGCGAGAAAAAGCATCGATCGGCTACATTACACTACCCGACAATTTCTCTCCAGGCACGTACGACTTGCAAGTCTTTGGTGAAGATTTCGCCCACAATCAAGCCCGCATGACACGCAAAGTGGAGGTCTTATGAAATCGGCAATCGCCTTGCTGGTTCTTGCTTCTGTCGCTCTGGCAATGGTTCCCGGCGATCTCCACAACGATGATGTGCTGATTGCCGCGCTTTATCACACGGAGTCTTTCCAAAAGGTGCAAGCGCATGTCCCGAATACGCTGGAAGATGCACGGGCAAAACTCGAAACGCAGATCGCGGCCGCGCCCACACGGACAGACCTGCTTCAAGCGCTTGCAGAAGTGGATAACAGACGCGGAGATTTCGCCTCCGCGGAGAAGGATCTGATTTCTCTCACACAGAACGCGTCCGACAAAAATGAAGCCTTCGCCGAACTGGAGAGCTTTTATCACAGCAGGCTTCGATTCGATGATGAGCTGATGGCAATGCAGCAACACGCTGTAATATTACCGGCCCATGCACAAGACGTTGCGTTGTCCATAGGAAGGTATGCGCTTTTCCGCAAAATCAGCGATCACATTTCAAAATACAGGCTCAATGCTGATCCGCGTGCTCCGTATCTCGCGGCTATCGAAGCGTATCCGCAACAATTGCAGCCCTATTTGAACTACGTTAACTTCTTGAAACCAACCGATCATAAAGCCGCGCTGGAAGCAGTTGAAACAATTCATGCGAGGTTCCCGGACGCAATCAACACGTATCTGCTAACCAAAGCTTCCCTTTTATCCGATGACGATGCCTTCGATTTGCTGAATCAATCGTTTGATCCCTTATGGAACGAGGATCTGATTCGCGCATTTGATTCGCGTCTGTTTGCGACCGGGCACAAACGCGATTACTTGAATGTTTTGAAGGAACGGCTCCAAAAGAACCCTCTCGATACGGATGCTGCTGTCCGGTTGTTTTACGCCTATCAACTAACTGGAAATCTGATTGAAGCGCAGAATGCTTTGAATGATTTCCGGTTGCTGAAGGAGCAAACAGTCCGCAGCAAACAATCTTCGTGGTCCGCAAAAGAGCTTCTGTGGATGGCGAAACTGAATCAAAAACTGTTGAACTACAATGAAGCCGCGCGTTATTACTACGCGCTCTACAGTCTCCTTGCGTACAAACCACAGCCCGAGTTGACTCCGGATGTCGCGCTGAAAGGTTTGTTTGACACCATTCTTGCCGCCGAGGACCGCCCGATCCAGTTAAGCTCAGGAAGCCTCGATTACTACAAAGACATCGCGAAAATGGATCAGAATCCCGGAGTTCTTAACGGAATTCTTTCTCTCATTTTGAATGGGACGGACCCGGCTGGTGAGCTCCGGGCGCAACAGGATAAAGCGGTCGGCTATTTTAATCGTGCGGAAGCTCTACGGCTCGTCCGTTTTACGCAGAAGCTGTATCCACAATCTGTGCATCTCTCCGGAATGTACAGGGACGCTCTGAGGATCTACGAGAAGTACGGCATGGATCAGCTTCTTGTAGAGGCGGGTGAAGAATTCTTCCAAAAGTTCCGTAACGAGCCGGAGATCCTGGACGTTGGCGTTGCTGTTACGGATGCCTGCGCGCGAATGAAAAACCACGAGAAAGAGTGGCAAACGTATCAGTTTCTTCTTCCTGTAGCTGCGGAGCGCGAACGCGGCGCATCGCTTCTATCCCAACAGCCCAAAACCGAAGCTGAAAGCGCCGATGATCAACACCAACAGGGGCAGCAAACGCAGGTCAGCTATCAGTTCTTGCTGAACCGTTATATCGCGAGCCTCACCGGAGAGCACAATTATCTGGAAGTTGTCCGAATCTACAAACAGGAAATCACGAATCATCCGGGAGATGAGTCGCTTTACGAAAGCTTCGCATCCTACCTCTCCCAAAACCAGCTTTTCGACGAAGAGAAACTTCTTTACGAGCAGGCGATCGATCGATTTCAAGGAAAGAACTGGTATGAAAAACTTGCGCGCTGGTATTTGCGCAGCAAAAGAGATGATGACTACGAAAAGCTTTCGCAAAAAATCATGGACATCTTCAAGGGCACAGAGATCGAAAGCTATCTCCAGGCTACTTTCAGCGGATCTACTTCTCTGCATTACTCATTGAACCTTTACGCACATCAAAAATTTCCGCTCAATCTGAAGTTCGTGCAAAACCTTCTGAGCTACTACGCCAATACGAAGGATTGGAATCAATGGGAAGCCCTTTCCGCGGAATACTATTTTCTGGACAACACGATCAGGGAAAACTATCTCGCGAGGCTCTCCTGCACAAACAAACTTCCGGTGACCGTTGCGACAGACAATGCGGTAAATACCCGTTTTGCGGGGGACGTCAATGTCTGGCGTTCGCATTTTGAAGATGCGGCCGCACGATACTCAGAAATCGGGAGAACATATCCGTCGGATATGGAAATCAATACACGATTGGCGGATATACAAAGGTCTCTTGGCGTCCAGAACATCCAGAACTATTTCGATTCCGCCAAAGTTCGCGAACGTATGGCGATGCTGAATCCGTCGGATTCCGAGATTTGGACCCATGCCGGAGAAACCGTTGCTGACATCGAACGTTACGATGATGCGCGTAAATACTGGAACGAGATCCTCAAAATCGACCCTTATAATCCGGATCGATTCATCGAAGTTGCCACAATCTACTGGGATTACTACCTGTTTGGCGACGCGCTGAACGCCATCGCAAAAATCCGGGCGCTCAAAAAGGATGAGTCTCTTTTTGCGTATGAAACCGGGGCGATTTATGAATCGAAACGAGACTACGCACACGCTATCGATGAA